>OBYZ01000510.1_pt1 | contig 36072 bp, 36 predicted proteins | sample 1501501 | NCBI WGS metagenome assembly OBYZ01 (sample SAMEA2580213, study PRJEB22360) | human gut metagenome | biome: human gut; feature: human-associated habitat; material: faeces | place: Denmark | collected 2008/2010
GATTTGGGCAAAGTGGAGAAGAGACATTAAGTCAATTTTTAAGTAAAGATGTTAAACAATTAAAGACTATGTTCTTTAGTCAAGGTAATAAGAGTGTTAATGATTCAAACAAAGTATTAGGTGGAAGTTTTAAAAAAGTAGATGCTAGTAGAGGCACAGATGAAGTAGGACATTATTTATCACAAAATGCTTATAATGTAAATGAGTTAGGTATGACAAGAAATGAGGGACCAGCGTTATTAATGACTAAAGAAGACCATGCACTAACCAGAACTTATAGAGGTAGGGGAAAGCAAACAATGATAGTTGATAAAGGCCTAAATGCACGTCAAAGAATGGTGTTGGATATAATTAACATTCGAGAAAACTTTGGAACAAAATATAATAAAGGATTACTTGAAGCTATTAAGTATGCTAAAACATTACCACAATTTCAAAAGTAAAGGAGATAAATATGAATTTAATTGAAATAGTTAACAAATATCAAAATGAAATATTGGATAAGAGCATTCTTGTTGAATATGGATTGTTTTTCAATGAAGTTGCAGAAAATCGTTGTAAATTTGTAATTGATGAACTTGAGGAACTAGAAGAGTTAAATTGCGTAATTAGAAAGATAGTAGTTGAAGATAAAAATGCTGAAATATATGTGAACACTTATGGTATAGATTTTGAAGAAGAAAACATATATATTTATGCAGATTCATTATGGATTAATACTATGCTTGAAGTGAAAGAAATATATGATTTTTTTGAAGATTTTCATAAAATAGAGCCAACTGATATTGTTTCATTAGTGGAAGATGAAACAATAGATGGAACAGTGGCATTAGTTATTTTAGCAAATGGAATAGAAGAAAATTATAGATCATTTATTAAAAAAAGAAAGTTAAGTAAAATTAAGAGTTTGTATTGGGATTAGAGAATATAGTGACTTTGGTGGTTAAAGAAGAAAATATCTATAGCAAACGATAGAGCTAAGCTCTTTCGCTACGACCATAAGTGCACAGAAAAATACCAGTGACAAGTATAAAGTTGTATTCTTATTTTTTCTAGCACTTTTTCAAATATTCTTTCATTTTAAAATTGTTTATAAATATAAGTTGTTTTATAATATTACTTTCAATATAATTATATTATATGAGTAAATGTGAGGTGTAAGCTATATGATAAAGGTTACAGTTAAGATAAATGGAAGAGAGTATAATTTAAAGGGAAATGATAATGAAGAATATTTAAAAAATGTTTCAAGTTTTGTTGATGGAAAAATAAAACAAATAAAAGCTAATAATGGTGTTTTAAGTTCTGTAGATGCAAGTGTTCTTGCAGCTATTAATATTGCAGATGAGTTATATAGAACAGATTCTGAAGCTGATGAACTTTCGAGCAGAAATAAAATTGCAGAGGAAAAGTGTCAAAAGCTTGAGGAAGAGGCAAAAAGACTTAGAGATAGATGTGAAGTTTTATTAGTTGAAAAAGAAGGTTATGATGATAAAAGGGAAGAAGTTAAAAAAGAACTTACAGAAAGAATAAATTCTTTAAAAGATGAGAATAATAAATTAATAGGAAAGAATAATGAATTAACAAGAACATATGAAAAAACTTTTAAAGAAAATGAAGAGTTAAAAAGAATTCATGATAGAAATAAATCTGAAGTAAATGAAGCAAATGCACTAAAGTCTGATTTAAGAAAAGAAATTGAAGCTAAGGAAAAGGAATATAATGAATTAAAAAAAGAAAATGAAAGACTTTCAAATGAAAATAAAGAAATAAAAAAGCTAAATGAGAAAAGCAAAATAGAGTTAAATCAAGCTAAAAATCTAAATGAAGGTTTAGTAAAGGAAATTTCAACTTCAAAAGAAAACATAAATAAATATGTAAAAGAAATAGAAAGTCTAAAAAATGAAAATTTAGAAGCTAAAAAGTTAAGTGAAAAGCTAAAATTAGATTTAGATAAAGTAAGTACATTAAAAGCTTCTTTATCTAGAGAAGTAACAAGTGAAAAAGATAAAAATTTAAGCAATTTAAGAAAGATTGAAGAATTAAATAAAGAAGTTCAAAAAGCTAAAGATATAAGTGAAAAAAATAAAATAGAAATAAATCAATCAAATAATTTAAGAAAAGCCTTAGCAGAGGAGATTAAAAAGCTTAAAGAAGAAAAAATAGATTTAGAAGAAAAAGTTAAAAATGTAGAAAATGAAAAATTAGAAATTAAGAAAATAAGTGAAAAAACAAAGCTTGAGCTTAATCAAACTAATAATGTAAGAGATGGCTTAATAAAAGAAATTAATTCTATTAAAAAGCAAAAAGAAGAAACAGTAAGTGAAGTTAAAAAATTAAAAAATGAAAATATTACTTTAAATGAAAAAATTAATACTTTAAATAATGAAAATAAAAAAATAGAAAATATAAATGAAGAAAAGAAAATAGAAATTAAAAATCTTACTGAATCTAATAATAAATTAGATAAAGAAATTAATAATTTAAAAGAAGAAAATAATAATTTAACAAAAGAAATAGAAAAGCTTAATTTAGAAAGTAATGATTTTAAAGAAAAGTATGAAAACAGTAAAGAAAAGTTAGAACAAGCAAATAGTTTAAGAAGTGTTTTAGCAAAGGAAATAACTGATGTAAAAGATAAAAATAAGGAATTAAATAAAGAAATTGGTAAAGTTAAAATTGAAAATAACAATTTAAAAGATAAAATTCAAGAAGCTGAAAATAAAGAAAAAAATATTAAAAATGAATTAGAAGAATTAGTTTCAAGTAAAGAAATAGTAGAAGGTAAATTTAAAGAATCTCAAGAAAAAGAAGAAAACTTAACAAAAGAAATTAATATATTAAAAGAAAAGGAAGCACAATTAAATAAAGAAGTATATAAAATAAGTAAAGTAAAAGAAAGTTTAGAAGAAAAAATATATGAGGTAAATGTAGAAAAAGAAGAACTTGTAAAGAAGATAGATTTAAAAAATAAGGTTATTGATAATGGAAAAGATTCAACTAAAGAATTAAGAAGTGCAAAATATAAAATTATGGAACTTGAAAATAAATTACTAGAAACTCAAATTCAGTTAGCTAAACTAAAAAAAGCACAAAATCCTTTAAGAAAAAAATAAATTTAGAGGCTTAAGTTAAGCCTCTTATTTATTTTATTAAAAGATTTGTATATAATTTAAATAGAGAATTGACTTTTAAAAAGTAAAAATTAAAATTTTAGCTATTTAAAAGAAAACTTAGGAGATATAGAAAAAATGAGAAAAGTAGAATTATTAGCACCAGCTGGAAGTATAGAAAGTCTTTATGCAGCTATAAATAATGGTGCAGATGCAGTTTATTTAGGAGGAAGTAAGTTCTCAGCTAGAGCTTATGCATCAAATTTTGATAATGAAACTATGAAAAAGGCTGTAGATTATTGCCACAGCTATGGTGTTAAGATATATGTAACAATGAATACCTTACTTAAAGAAAAGGAACTTAATGAAGCCATTAAATATGTAGGATATTTATATGAGATAGGTGTAGATGCCCTTATTGTTCAAGATTTAGGTTTAGTTAGTCTTATACAAGAAAAATATAATGATTTTGAAATACATGCATCAACACAAGTTACAATACATAATGGAGAAGGAGCTATTTATTTTAAAGAAAAAGGTTTTACAAGGATAGTTTTATCTAGAGAACTTTCTTTAGAAGAAATAAAACATATTTCAAAGGATTTAAATATTGAAACAGAAATGTTTATTCATGGAGCTTTATGTGTATGTTATTCAGGTCAATGTCTTATGAGTTCTATGATAGGTGGAAGAAGTGGAAATAGAGGAAGGTGTGCTCAGCCTTGTAGAATGGAATATACCTTAAAGTCTAATAACATGGGAGAGAAAAAAGCCTATCTTTTAAGTCCTAAAGATATGTGCACAATAGAAAATATTAAAGATATTATAGATTCAGGAGCATATTCTTTAAAGGTTGAAGGAAGAATGAAAAGACCAGAATATGTAGCTGGAGTGGTAGAGAATTATAGAAAAGCAATAGATAAAGAATATTATAATAAAAAATTTAATGTTCAAGAAGGAAAAAAGGTATTACTTCAATTATTTAATAGAGAAGGCTTTTCTACTGCTTATTTAAGAAAAAATATAGGAAAAGATATGATGAGCTATAAATTTCCTAAAAATACTGGAGTAGAAATAGGTAAAGTATTAGATAATGGAGAAGTTATATTAAAAGAAAGCTTATCCCTTGGAGATGGAATAAGATTTAAAGATAAGGGCTTTACTTTAAGTAAAATATTAAAAAACAAACAAGAAGTAAAAAAAGCAGAGATAGGAGATAGAGTAACCTTATTTCCAAAGGAATATAAAAAGGGAGAAATATTATATAGAACTTCAAGTAAAGAGCTTTTTTTAAGCTTAGAAGAAAGTATAAAGCCTTATATGAAAAAAATATCTTTAAGAGGAGAGGTAGATTTTAAGGCTAATTTTAAAATAAAGCTTAAAACTTCATTTATGGGTAAAATCTATGAAGTTGAAGGGGATATAGTAGAGAAAGCTTCTAACAAGCCTTTAGATAAAGAAAGAATAATTAATGCATTAAAAAAGTCAGGGGAGTATCCATATAAGCTTGAAAATATAGAGTTTTCAGCCTTTGAGGAAGGATTTATAAAAATAGCTTCTCTTAATAATTTAAGAAGAGAGCTTTTTGATAAAATTTTAAAAGATGTTACTTCAAAATATAGAAGAAAAAGAGATATAAAAGAAACTTTAAAAAAGGATATTAATTTAAAAGAAAATAAAGAACTTTCCATATTATATACTTGTTGTACTAAAGAACAGTTAAAGGCTTTAGGAGAATTAAAGGTAAGAAATATTGGAGTTGATTTATCTTTAAAAAGTAAGGATAGAATATCTTTAAAGGATTTAGAAGAATTTAAAGATTTAAATTTATATATTTTAACTCCAGAAATAATAAAGGAAGAATTTGATTTAGTAGTTGAAGAAATAGAAAAAGCTTCAAAATACATAAAAGGAGTTATAACATCTAATGCAGGAATTATAAATAAGTTTAAAGATAAACTTTATTTAATTGGAGATTATAAACTTAATATATTTAATTCTAAAGCACTAGAATTTTATAGAGAAGATTTAAACAATGTTTCTTTAAGCCTTGAACTTAATAGAAAAGAAATAAAAGAAATAGGTGATAAAGGAGCAGTGCTATGTGGAATATATGGGAAAACTGAACTTATGGTAAGTGAGTATTGTCCTATAGGAAGTAGCTTTGGAGGAAAGTGTAAGGATAAAGATTGTAATGGAGCTTGCATGAAAGATAGCTTTACACTTATTGATAGAATGAATGAAGGCTTTAAAGTTATGACAGATAAATATTGTAGAAGTCATATATTAAATTCTCTTCCTTTAAATCTTATTGATGAAATTAAGGATTTAAAAGCTATTGGAATAAATGAATTTAGAGTTGATTTTAAAGATGAAAGTGAAAATGATGTTATAGAAATAGTAAATGAAATAAAGGGAGTTAAAAAGGTAGAAGGAAAGAAATTTACTAAGGGGCATTATAAAAGAGGTGTAGAATAAAATGAATGAAAAATCATTAAATACTTTAGAATTTTATAAAATAAAAGAAAAGTTAGAAAAATATGCAGTTACAGCCGGTGGTAAAGAACAAGCAAGAAATCTATCACCATATGATTCTATATATGAAGTAAAAAATGCTTTAGAAGAAACTAAAGAAGCCTATGATATATTAATAAAAAAAGGGAATCCTCCTTTTGAAGGGCTTTATGATATTAAAGAAGCCTTAGAAAGGGCAAAAAAAGGAGGAACTCTTTCTTTAGCACAACTTCTTTATGTAGGTAATATGCTTAGGTGTACAGAAAGGGTAAAGGAGTATTTAGCTAGAAGAGATGAAGAAGAAAGCTTTCCAAAGCTTGAGGATTTAGCTTATATTTTAACTCCAATAAAAAATCTTCAACTTGAAATAGAGAAATCAATAGTTTCAGAAGAGGAAGTTGCAGATAAGGCAAGTGGAACTTTATATAATATAAGAAGAACTTTAAAGGAAAAAAACTCCTCTGTTAGAGAAAAAATTAATAGTATTGTTAGAAGTAATGCAAAATATCTTCAAGATGCTATTTATACAATGAGAGGAGATAGATATGTTCTTCCTGTTAAAGCTGAATATAGAGGAGCAGTTCCAGGACTTGTTCATGATCAAAGTTCAACAGGTGCAACTCTTTTTATAGAACCTATGAGTCTTGTAAATCTTAATAATGAAATAAAAGAATTAAAGCTTAAAGAACAAGCAGAAATAGAAAGAATTATATGGACACTTTCTGCTAAGGTTAAGGATAATATTAAAATTTTAAATAGCAATATGAAAATTTTAAGAGAAATAGATTTTATATTTGCAAAGGGAAAATATGCTTCATCAATAAATGGAATAATGCCTATGGTAACTGATGATGGTTCCTTTGATTTAATTCAGGTAAAGCATCCATTAATAGACCCTTTAAAGGTTGTACCTTCAGATATTTATTTAGGAAAAGACTTTAATGTAATAATGATTACAGGACCTAATACAGGTGGTAAAACTGTAACAATAAAAACAGTTGGCTTAACTCATATTATGGCAATGAGTGGACTTTTAATATGTGCAAAAGAAGGTTCTAAAATAAGCTTTTATAAAGAAATTTTTGCAGATATTGGAGATGAACAAAGTATAGAACAAAGTCTTTCAACTTTTTCATCACATATGACAAAAACAGTTTCAATAATGGAAAAAGCAGATGAAGATTCTTTAGTTTTATTTGATGAATTAGGTGCAGGAACAGACCCTACAGAAGGAGCAGCCCTTGCAATTGCAATTATAGAAACATTAAGGGAAAGAAAAACAAAGGTAATTGCTACAACTCACTATAGTGAACTAAAGGGATATGCTTTAAGAACTGCTGGAGTTGAAAATGCTTCAGTTGAATTTGATGTAGAAACACTAAAACCAACTTATAGACTTTTAATAGGAGTACCTGGAAAATCCAATGCCTTTGAAATAAGTAGAAGACTTGGTTTACCTAATTATATTATAGAAAGAGCTAAAGATAATATATCTAAAGATAATTTACAATTTGAAGATTTAATAAGAGACCTTCAAGAACAAAGTATAAGAGCAAAGAAAGATGCAAGAGAAGCTGAAATGTTAAAAAAGGAAGTAGAAAAATCTAAAGCTTTATATGAAGAAAAGTTAAAGCGTCTTGAGATAACAAGAGATAAAGCTTATAATGAGGCAAGAATTGAAGCTAAAAAAATTGTTTCTGAAGCAAAGGATGAGGCTGATGAAATTTTAAAAGCTATGAGAGAACTTGAGAAGCTTGGAATAGCTGAAGGTGGAAGAAAGAGACTTGAAGAGGAAAGAAAGAAACTTAAAGATTCTTTAGAAAATAAAGAAAAGGCATTAATAAAAGAAAGAGAAAATACAGGAAAGACAATTTCAAAGGTAACTTTAGGAATGGAAGCTTTCTTACCTTCATTAAATCAAAAGGTAGTAATAGTTAGTATGCCAGATAATAAAGGAGAAGTTCAAGTTGAAGCTGGTATTATGAAAATTAATGTAAAACTTAAAGACCTTAGAGTAGTTGAAGGCACAAAAGAAAATACTAAAGTTAAAAAGAAAAGAGAGTTAAAACTTAATTTAAAATCAGTAGAAAGTAGAATAGACCTTAGAGGACTTGATGCTGAAGAGGCATGTTATAGAACAGATAAATACTTAGATGAAGCTTATTTAGCTAATTTAGGAGAAGTAACTGTAGTTCATGGAAAGGGTACAGGAATCCTTAGAAAAGCAATAACAGATATGTTAAAAAGACATCCCCATGTAAAATCTTATAGACTTGGAGCTTACGGAGAAGGTGGAGATGGAGTAACTATGGTTGAATTAAAGTAGGTGAAAAAATGTATTTAATAAGTGCCTGCCTTTGTGGAGTAAATTGTAAATATAATGGTTTAAATAATTTAAATGATAAATGTCTTGAACTTTTAAGAAAGGGAGAAGCCCTTTTAGTTTGTCCAGAACAACTTGGAGGATTAAATACTCCTAGAATTCCATCAGAAACATTAGGAAATGCTAAAGATATTATAGAATTAAATAAAGGAAAAGTTATAAATAAAGAAGGAAAAGATGTTACAAAGGAATTTTTAAAGGGAGCAAAAGAAGCCTTAAAAATTGCAAAAGAAGCTAATATAAAAAAAGCTATACTTAAAGAAAGTAGTCCTTCTTGTGGAAGTAATTTTGTTTATGATGGAAGCTTTACTGGAAATAAAATTAAAGGGAAGGGAATTACAGCATATCTTTTAGAAAAAGAAGGAATAGAGATTATATCTGAAAAAGATTTAGATTAGAAAAGAAATAATATAATTTCTTGACAGTATTAAAAGTAAAAAGGTAGAATTTATATAGCAAATTAGAGAAGAAAGGAATGATTTTTTTGGAAGGAACATGGATAGAAGTTAGAGTTATTACTAAAAGTGAGGCTCTTGAACCTATTTCAGGAATATTTTATGGATTAGATTGTAAAGGGGTTGCAATAGAAGACCCTCAAGATATATTAGGAAGAGAACAAGGCCCTTTAACATGGGATTTTGCAGATATAAATGTATTAGAACATAAAGGAAAATTTGCTTTAGTTAAGGGTTATTTTTCAGATGAAGATAACATAGAAGAAATAGTTAAATATGTTAAAGAAAAAGTTGAAGAAATTAAAGAACTTGGAATAGATGTTGGTGAAGGAACTGTAGAATCTGAAATTATGCATGAAGAGGATTGGGCTAATAATTGGAAGAAATATTATAAGCCAACTAAAGTTGGAGAAAAGATAGTTGTAAAACCAATATGGGAAGAATATGAACCAAAGGAAGGAGAACTTGTTTTAGAACTTGACCCTGGTATGGCCTTTGGAACAGGAGAACATGAAACTACAAGAATGTGCATTCAAGCATTAGAAAAGTTTACTAAAAAAGATAGTGTAGTATTTGATGTAGGATGTGGTTCAGGAATATTAGCAATAGCTGCTGCAAAGCTTGGAGCTAAAAAAGCAATAGGAGTAGATTTAGACCCAGTGGCAGTTGAATCTGCAAAAGAAAATGTTGGCTTTAATAACTTAGATAATATAGAAATTTTAGAAGGAAATCTTATAGAAGTTATTGATGGAAAGGCTGATATAGTAGTTGCAAATATTATAGCTGAAGTTATATGTATATTAACAGAAGATGTAAGTAGAGTAATTAAGCCAGGAGGATATTTTATAACTTCAGGAATAATTCATGATAGAGTAGATATGGTTACAGATAAACTTAAAGAATGTGGATTTGAAGTTGAAAAAATAAATAAAGATGGTGAATGGAACTGTATAATTGCAAAGCTAAAATAAATTAAGGAGAATTTTTTAATGCATAAATTTTTTACTCCAAAGGAAAATATTAATGAAGTAGAAGGAAAGATATTAGGTGATGATGTTAAACATATTTACAAGGTTTTAAGACTAAGTGAAGGAGAGAAGATAGTTTTAAATAATTGTAATGGAAAAGAATATTTATGTGAAATTTCTAATATTTCAAAAACTGAGGTTTTAGTAAATATAATAAAAGAATTAGATATAGATAATGAAAGTAATGTAAATATTTATTTATTCCAAGGTCTTCCAAAGGCTCAGAAGATGGATTTAATTGTTCAAAAGGGAACAGAATTAGGAGTTTTAGAATTTATTCCTGTTATAACAGAAAGAGTTGATGTTAAGTTAAAGGGAGATTTTAAAAAGCTTGATAGACTTAACAGAATAGTATTAGAAGCAGCAAAACAAAGTAAAAGAAGTATAATACCAAAGGTTTTAGAGCCAATAGCATTTAATGAAGTTCTTAAAAAAGTAGAAGAAATGGACTTATTTTTAGTACCCTATGAAAATGCAGAAAATTTTGGCCTTAAGGGTGTTTTAAAGGTTCTTAAAGAAGAAAATAAAATAGACAATATTAAAAATATAGGTATAATGGTTGGCCCAGAAGGTGGCTTTGAAAAAGAAGAAATAGAAGCTTTAAAAGAAGAGGGAGCTTATATAATAACTTTAGGTAATAGAATTTTAAGAACAGAAACAGCTGGCTTTGTTTTAGCATCATTACTACAATATGAGTTTGGCGATTTAGGAGGAAATATTTAAATGAAAGTTGCATTTTCTACATTAGGATGCAGAGTTAATCAGTATGAATCAGAAGCAATGGCAGAAAAATTTATAAGAGAAGGATATGAAGTGGTAGATTTTTCTGAAATAGCTGATGTTTATGTTATAAATACTTGTACAGTAACAAATATGGGAGATAAAAAATCAAGACAGATTATAAGTAAGGCAAGAAGATTAAATAATAATGCTATTATAGCTGTTGTAGGATGTTATTCTCAAATGGCTCCTAAGGAAGTATCTGAAATAGAGGGAGTAGATGTTGTCTTAGGTACTAGAAATAAAGGAGATGTAGTTTACTACGTAAATAAGGCAAGGGACGAGGAAAAAGTCCAAGTACATGTTGAAGGAGTTCTTAAAAATAAAAAATTTGAAGATCTTAACATAGAAGAATATCAAGATAAAACAAGAGCTTTTTTAAAGATTCAAGATGGATGTAATAGATTTTGTACTTATTGTGCAATTCCTTATGCAAGAGGGTCAGTATGTTCAAAAGAACCAAGAAAGGTTATAGATGAAGTTAAAAAATTAGCCTCTCATGGATTTAAAGAAGTAATTTTATCAGGAATACATACAGCCTCTTATGGATTAGATTTAGATGGCAATATAACTTTAATTGATTTAATTGAAGATATAGAAAAAATTCATGGAATAGAAAGAGTTAGAATAGGTTCAATAGAACCAGCTTTCTTTACAAATGAAGTTATAGAAAAGATAAAAGGCTTTAAAAAGTTATGTCCTCATTTCCATTTATCTCTTCAAAGTGGATGTAATACTGTTTTAAAGAGAATGAATAGAAGATATACAGCTGAAGAATATGAACATATAGTTAATATATTAAGAGATAATATAAAAGATGTTTCAATTTCAACTGATGTAATTGTAGGTTTTCCTGGGGAAACTGAAGAAGAATTTAATGAAACTTATGAGTTTTTAAAGAGAATTAAACTTACAAAAACACATATTTTCAAATATAGTCCAAGAAAAGGCACAAGAGCAGCAGAAATGAAAGGTCAACTTGATGGAAAAATTAAAGAGGAAAGAAGTAAAGCTCTTATAGCATTAAATGATATAAATGAAGAAAATTTCATTAAAAAGTATATAAACAAAAATGTTAAAGTTCTTTTAGAACAAGAAGTAAAGGGAAAAGAAAATATTTTTGAAGGATATACAGAAAATTATATAAAAGTTCAGGTAGAAAAACCTGAAAATATAAAATCTGGTGATATAATAGAATGTAAGATAGAAAAAGCTCACAAAGATTTTGCAGAAGGAAAGATTATATAGGAGGGTAAAAAATGGAAGATTGTATTTTTTGTAAAATAATAAAAGGGGAAATTCCAAGTAATAAAGTTTATGAAGATGATAAGGTAATAGCATTTCATGATATTAATCCTGAAGCACCTGTTCATGTTTTAGTTATACCAAAGGAACATATTCAAAGTGCAAATGCTATAAATGAAGAAAATGCTAGTATAGTAGCACATATTTTTGTTGTAATAAATAAAATAGTAAAAGAATTAGGAATAGATGAAAGTGGATACAGAGTATTAACTAATATTGGAAAAGATGGAGGACAGACAGTTCCTCATATGCATTTTCATATTCTTGGTGGAAAAGAATTACCTATTAAATTAGCATAAAATTTAATTTTTAAAATATAATAATAAAAAATTAAATTTAAAATATAATTTTGCAAGAGATATTGACAGTATTGAGAAAATTATTGTATAATATCACGTGTGTTATTAAGCCCGTAGCTGAGTTGAATTTATAATTTTAGCTAGCGGAGGGAGGGATAATTATGTCAGAGATTAAAGTTGGAGAAAACGAAACACTTGAAAATGCGCTAAGAAGATTCAAAAAGAAGTGTGCTAGAGCTGGAGTTCTTTCAGAAGTAAGAAAGAGAGAACACTATGAAAAGCCAAGCGTTAAGAAAAAGAAGAAATCAGAAGCTGCTAGAAAAAGAAAGTTTAAGTAGGCAATTGCTTTTTGAAAGAAGGTGATGATAATGCCAACAATTAAAGAAAGACTTCAAGAAGATTGGAAGACGGCTATGAAGGCCAAAGATAAATTTAAAGCAAATGTTTTAAGTACTGCAAAGTCAGCTATCTTATTAGTTGAAAAAACTGATAATAGAAAAGTTGAAGATGCAGAAGTTATAGAAATATTAGCAAAAGAAGTCAAGCAAAGAAGAGAGGCTATGCTTGAATTTGAAAAGGGAAATAGACAAGATTTAGTTGATCAGAACAAAGCTGAGATAGAGATTTTGTTAAATTACCTTCCTCAGCAGTTAAGTGAAGAAGAAATCAAAAAAATAGTAGAAGATTCAGCTATAGAATTGGGCGCAAGTAGCATTAAAGACATGGGTAAAGTTATGGCAGCAGTAAGACCTAAAACTTTAGGTAGAGCTGATGGCAAACTTGTAAGTCAACTCGTAAAAGAGTATTTAACTAATAAATAACAAAAAGGACTCCTAGGAGTTCTTTTTGTTATTTTTTTTTGCCTTAAAACATAATATACAAAGAGAAATTTTTTAGGAGTTTATTTTATGAAAAATAAGTTAATTAGAGGAAAAGAATTTTTAGCTGAAAAACTAGATATTCCAATAGACGTTATGATAGATATACCTAAAATTATACTCCTTGGAAAAGAGGAACTTACAATAGAAAATCATAAAGGGATAATAGCCTTTAGTGAAAAAGAAATAAAGGTTTTATCAAAGAGAGGGGTTATAAAAGTTCAAGGAAATAATTTTGAAATTTTTTATATAGGAAGTAATAGTTTAACAATAAATGGTGAAATAACAACAATTTCCTATGAAGGTGAAGGTATATGAAAAAAAGTATATTAAATAGAGGGAGTATAACAATAGAAATAAATTCTTTAAACCCAGAAAAAATATTAAATATTTTATGGAAAAGAGATATAGACATTATTGAGGCAAAAAAAACTAGCATAACAACAATATTTTTAACTATAAGTTATGAAAATTATAAAGAAGTTTACAAGATAGTTGAAAATTGCAAAGGAAAAATAAAGATAATAAAAAAAACTGGAATAATATTCTTCTTAGAAAGGGTTCAAAAAGAAGTTACCCTAATTCTTGGAGGAATTTTATTTTTCATAGTATTATATATTCTCTCTACATATATCTGGGGAATAGAAATAGAAACTGAAGAAAATCTTGCACCTTATGAAGTGAGAAAAGAATTAGCTTTAATAGGAATAAAACCAGGGGTAGCTAAAAAATATATAGATGTAGATACTATTGAAAAAAAACTTTCAAGTAATGATGATAATATATTATGGTTAAGGGTAAGAATAGAAGGCTCTATATTAAAGGTTGTTGTAAAAGAAAAGATAACTCCTCCTAAAATAAAAACTGATGAAATATTAGGGAGTTGTATAGCTTCAAGGGCTGGAGAGGTAAAAAGAATATTTATAGAAGCAGGAAGTGCAAATGTAACAGTAGGAGATATAGTTAATGAAGGAGATATTCTTATTAATGGAACTCAAGGAAAGGAAGGAGTTGAGTTTGAAACTCCAGCTAAAGGAGTTGTAATTGCAAATACTTTTTATGAAAAGGAAATGGAAGTTCAAATATCAGGAAAGAAATTAGTGAGGGGAAAGGGAAAACTTAAAGATATATATTTAAATTTCTTTGGAAAGAAAATTTATCTAAAAAAGGCTATAAACAAATTTAAGTATTATGATAAAATAGAAAGTAGTAAAGGGATAATTAATACCATAATTTACTTTGAAAGAAAGGAAGAAGAAATAAATATAGATAAAGAATTAGCAATTGAAAAGGCAGCAGAAAGGTTAGAAGAATCTTTAACTAAAGAATTAACTAATGATGGGAAAATTATAGATAGAAAAATAGAAGCAGAAGAAATAGATGGTGAAAGAATTAGAGTAAAAGTAAATTTTGTTGTGGAACAAAATATTGCTAAAGAATCAACAGAATAAAGTTTTAAAATTAAGAAGGTGAAACAATGGATAGTAAAACAAGGGGTAAAAAAATAAATGTTATAAGAGATAAATCTCAAAGGATGCTTATATTAACATTAACATTTGTTGTTACCTATTTTTTAATTATAGTAGCTATTTCCCCAAAAAAATATGACTTAAAATCTGGAGATATAGCACAATCAGATATAAAAGCTCCAAGAGAAACTGTAGATGAAGTTGCATCTCAAGAAGTATTAGATGAGGCTTTGAAAAAAGTAGATAAACAATATACTCAAAAAAGTGAAGTAAAGACTAATGTTGAAAATCAGGTTAAAGATTTATTTCAAAAAATTATTGAATTAACTTCATCACAAAAAGATATAAAAAATAAAGTAAAAGAGTTAACTAGCTATAAAAATTTTTCCTTAAGTGAACATGATGCTACCACCTTATTAAGTTTAAATAGAGATACATTAAAAAATCTTCAATGGGAGATATTAGATATATTAAATACAGTTTATGAAACAAATATACAAGATGGAAATGAAGAAAGTTTGTTAGCTGCACAACAAACAGCTAATTCTGAAATGGATAAACTTAATTTAGATTCTTCCTATGAAAGTATAATAAGAAATATTGTTTTAAGTAAAATAGAACCTAATTTATTTTATGATGAAGAAAAAACAAATGAAAAAATAGAAGAAGTTAAAAAGAGTACAGAAAAAGTAATAATTAAAAAGAATCAAATAATAGTTAAAGAAGGGGAACCTATTACAGAAGGTCAAATACAAACTCTTAAGGAACTTGGAATTATAGGGGAAGGTAAAACAGGAAGCTTACTAGTATTATATATTTTAACTGCTATGTTTATTGGTATTATTTTGTATCTTCAATATACATATGTTAAGAAAAACCATAAAGCAATTTATGAAGATAATAAAAAACTTATATTAATATGTTTATTAAATGTAAGCTATTTAGTTTTAGCAAGTGGAGTTAAATATGTATCTCCTTATTTAATTCCTATGGTTTGTACACCTTTATTATTAAGTATGTTAATTAATCATAAAGTTTCTTTAGTATTAAGTTCATATAATGTTATATTACTTGGTGCATTAATAGAATTTGACCCGCAAATTATACTATTAGCATTTATAAGTACAATTTTAAGTTCTACTATATTAAGAAAAATGCAACAAAGAAATGATATAATATATGCAACTCTTGGAATAGGGTTATTATGTGGAATATTAAATTTTCTTATAGGTAATATGGTGTCAATTAATATTAAAGAGGTTATTATAAATAGTTTATTAACTATAGTTGGAGTGTTAATATCTGGAGTTTTAACAATAGGAATACTTCCATTTATAGAAAATACTTTTGATGTTGTTACTACATTAAAATTATTAGAACTTAGCAATCCTAATAGTCCATTATTAAGAAAGCTTCTTATGGAGTCACCAGGAACATATCATCATAGTATGCTTGTTGCAAATTTAGCTGAAATGGCAGCAGAAGAAGTAGGAGCAAATCCAGTTGTTACTCGTATAGGTGCTTATTATCATGATGTTGGAAAAACTTCAAGACCATACTTTTTTAAAGAAAATCAAATTGGAAATGAAAATCCTCATGATAAAATAACAGCTGCTTTAAGTGCAAGAATAATAATATCTCATGTTAAAGATGGAGTAGAATTAGCTAAGGAGTATAAATTACCTAAAGTAATTCAAGATATAATAGCAGAACATCATGGAACTACTTTTGTTAAATATTTTTATATAACAGAAAAAAATAATTCTGATGACCCAGATAGTATTAATGAAGATGATTATAAATATCCAGGACCAATTCCAAGTACAAAAGAATCTGGAATAATAATGCTTGCAGATTCAGTAGAAGCTGCTGTAAGGTCAATAACAGAACCTACCTCAGAAAAAATTGAACAAATGGTTTCTAATATAATTGATGGTAAGATAAAGGATAAACAATTAAATAATTGTGATTTAACTTTTAAAGATTTAGATAAAATAAAAGAATGTTTTTTAAAAGCTTTAAAAGGAATATATCATCAAAGAATAGAATATCCAACAGAAAAAATTAGAACAGTAAAAAAAGAGGAGAATAAATAATGCTTTATATTGATGACAGACAAGAAAAAATAAAACCAACAGAAGAACTTATTGATAAAATTAAAGCTACAATTGATTTCGCTTTAAAAGAAGAAGGAGTAAAAATTCCCTATCAAATATCATTGTTATTTGTTGATAATGAAGAAATAAGAGAAATAAATAAAGAAAATAGAAATATAGATAAAGTAACAGATGTATTATCTTTCCCAATGCTTGATTATGAAGAAGATAAAGTATTTAAAGATATGTATTTAAATTATGAATTTGATGAAACCTTTAAAGATGGTGATGAACTTGTATTAGGAGATATTGTTCTTTCTTTAGAAAGAGCTTTAGAGCAAAGTATAGAATATAATCACTCCTTTGAAAGAGAGGCTTCATATCTTGTGGTTCACTCAGTTCTTCATCTTCTTGGATATGACCATATGGAAGAGGATGAAAAAAAGATAATGAGAAGTGAAGAAGAAAAAATACTAAGTAAAATGAATATAGTTAGGGGATAGGTGAATTAATAATGCAATTTAAAAAATTAGTAGACAGTTTTAATAGTGCAATTAATGGAATTATTAATACTGTAAGAACTGAAAGAAATATGAAAATTCATTTAGTAGCAGCTATATTAGTATTAATAGCTTGTTTCTTTTTTGATATTTCAAAGATGGAGTTTTTAATATTAGCAATTACAATTACTATGGTAATGGCAGCAGAAGTTGTTAATACAGCAATAGAAGCAGTTGTAGATATGAGTACAAATTATTATCATCCACTTGCTAAAATAGCTAAAAATGCAGCAGCTGGAGCAGTATTAATAACTGCTATTAATGCTGTTATAGTTGGATATGTTATTTTTTGGGACAAATTAACTAATATATCATATGTTTTAGTTCATAAAGTTAAAAATTCTCAGCCCTATACAGTGTTAATTATTCTTGTTATAGTAACATTAGCAACTATAATAGTAAAAGCTATATTTGGAGAAGGAACTCCATTAAAAGGAGGCATGCCAAGTGGACATAGTGCATTATCCTTTTCAATTGCAACTGTAATAGCTCTTTTAACAGAAGAACCTATATGCATTATGTTAAGCTATGTTATGGCTTTTATAACAGCACAAAGTAGAGTTGATTCAGAGGTACATTCATTAGTAGAGGTAATAGTTGGAGGAATTTTTGGAACTTTGCTAACTATTTTTGTATTTACAATTTTTAAAATATAAACTTTTGTACATAATATATAATGAATTATAATATTATGGAGGTTTTTTATGGAAAATAAAGAACTAATTTTAAAAGCAATAAAAGCAAGAGAATTAGCATATTGTCCTTATTCAAACTTTAAGGTAGGTGCAGCAGCACTTTTTGAAGATGGAAAGATATATACAGGCTGCAACATAGAAAATGCTTCCTATGGAGCTACTAACTGTGCAGAAAGAACTGCTATATTTAATGGAGTATCTAAAGGAAATAAAGTTTTAAAAGAACTTGCACTTATTGGAGATATTAATAATTTTACCTATCCTTGTGGAATATGCAGACAAGTAATATGTGAATTTGCAGAAAGTGAAAAGATAAAAATATATATAATAAAAAACAAAGATGAAGTAATTACAACTACATTAGAAGAGATAATGCCTAAAGCCTTTAACAAAAGGGATTTAGGATAAAATTAGGAGGAAGAATGTTTAAATCAGGATTTGTTACAATAGTGGGAAGACCAAATGTTGGAAAGTCAACATTAATGAATAAAATTTTAGGAGAGAAACTTTCAATAGTTTCAAATAAACCTCAAACAACAAGAAATAATATACAAACAATATTAACAAAGGAAAATTATCAAATTGTCTTTGTTGATACTCCAGGAATACATAAACCAAAACATAAACTTGGAGAATATATGGTAAATTCAGCTAAAGAATCAATGAAGGATGTAGATTTAGTATTATTTCTTACTAATCCAGATACTGAAATAGGAAGAGGAGATAAATTTATATTAGAGTCATTAAAAAATTCTAAAGCACCTGTATTTTTAGTTTTAAATAAAGTAGATGAAAACACCAAAGAAAGAGTTGCAGAATCTTTAAAGATGTATTCTGAAGCTTTTGATTTTAAAGAAATAGTGCCTATATCAGCCTTAAAGGGGAAAAATGTAGATACTTTAGTTAACTTAATGGTAGAAGCTCTTCCAGAGGGTCCTAAGTATTATCCAGAGGATATGATAACAGATGTTCAAGAAAGATTTGTTGTATCTGAAATAGTAAGAGAAAAGGCTTTAAGAACTTTAAGGGATGAAGTGCCTCATGGTATAGCAGTAGATATAATACAAATGAAGAAAAAAGAAAATGGAAATTATCATATAGAAGTAGATTTAATTTGTGAAAAAGATTCTCATAAGGGAATAATAATAGGAAAAAATGGTGAAACTTTAAAGAAGATAGGCTCTGCTGCAAGATATGAATTAGAAAAATTTTTAAATGGAAAAGTTAATATAAAAATATGGGTTAAAGTAAGAAAAGAGTGGAGAGATAATCAAAACTTATTAAAAGAATTAGGTTATAAGAAAACTAAATAATGAATAGGGGATGATTATTCTGTCGCTTTTAAAGTGTAATGGAGTAGTAATAAAAACTCAAGACTATAGAGAAAATGATAAATTAGTATGGTTATATACTGATAATTTAGGAAAAATAACTATGATAGCAAAGGGAGCTAAAAAAAGCAAAAGTAAATTTTTTACAAATACAATTCCTTTATGTTATGGTGAATATTTATTATTTAAAGGAAAAAGCCTATTTGTTTTACAGGAAGGGAAAATAAATAATTCCTTTCAAGGATTATTAGATAATTTAGATAAGCTTACATATTCTTCTTATGTATGTGAACTTATTGATATAGCTTTAGTTGAAGGAGAAAAAAATATACAAGTTTTTAAAGAGTTTTTAACTACTTTATATTTATTAAATACAGATGCCTTAGATTATGAACTTTTAATAAGATATTTTGAACTAAAGCTTTTAAAAGCAACTGGATATGGATTAAATTTAGATAATTGTGTATGTTGCGGAAAGAAAATAAATGTATCTAATTATATTGATGTATCAAATTTTGGAGGCATTTGTGAATCATGCATAAGAGAAAATGGAATGTATTTATCAAAGGGAGCTTATAATTCATTAAAATTTTTAATAAATACATCTCCAGATAAAATTTATAGATTAAAAATTTCAAATGACATAAAAAAAGAAATTGAAAAAGTAACATTTTATATTATCTCACATAATTATGCTAAAAAGCCTAAAAGTTTAGAAATGTTAAATTATTTAAAGGAGTGATAAGTATGGAAATAACATTAGAGAAAGTAGATAAAGTAATTGAAAGAACAGGGGCTAGCTATAAGGAAGCTAAAGAAGCATTAGAAATGACAGATGGTAATGTTTTAGATGCAATAATTTACCTTGAAGAGAATTTACAAAATAGTGAAAGTGAATATGGTGAATATGAAAAAGAAGAAAAGGGACAAACAATTGAAGAATTTAAAAATTGGCTTAAAGAATTAATAAATAAAGGCAATGTATCTAGAATAAAAATTAAAAAAGATGAAGAAGTTCTTGTAGATGTACCAGTTAATGCAGGAATAGCAGCTGCAGTAATTGGAATTATTGTTCCACCTGTATTAGCTTTTGGAGTTATTGCAGCAGTTGCAACAAAGGTTACTATAGAAATTACAAAAACTGATGGAAGTGTAGAGGTTGTTAATCAATATATATCAAAAGCTACAGAAGACATATCAAAGGCAGCTGGTGGAGTTAAAAACAAAGCATCAAACATGGCAGAAGAAATAAAAAACAAATTTTCTAGAGTAGATTTAAATAAAAAAGATAAAAAAGACCAAAAAGACCAAAAAGACAAAGTAGAATTTGATAATAGTGCTGTGTTTACTTATAGAGTTGATTTTGATAATGAAGATGAAAATGAAGAAGGAAAAGAAGAATAAAAGAAAATATAAGTAAAACCAAGAATTTAAATGATAAATTTATATAAAGAGGAAATATGGGACAAATAAGTTTAATTTTCTGAAAATTAAGTATAGTCAAACAGAAATCCTGTGGTATAATTATACTATAATAAGAAAAGTTATTCTAATCTGAATTGTCTGAATATTTCCTTCTTTTTTGAAAATTTATATTTTACAATTAAAAGAAAAAGATATAAAAAATAAATAAGAAAAAATATTTTGAAAATTGCAATCGTATACTTGATTTTAAATGTAAATAATGGTAAAATTTAAAAAGACTGAATTATAAAACAATTCAATAAAATTACTACAAATAAGTAAAAATCTATCGGTACTTTAGTAAAGGACTGCTAGTATAAATTAAATTGTGTAAGAATGGAGGAGTTTTGAGATGGAGAATAAATATGTTTATCTTTTTAGTGAAGGAAATGCATCAATGAGAAATCTATTAGGAGGTAAAGGTGCTAATTTAGCAGAAATGACAAACTTAGGAATACCAGTACCTCAAGGATTTACAGTTACAACTGAGGCATGTAATAAATATTATGCAGATGGTAAGAAGATTTCTCAAGAAGTATTAGACCAAATTGAAAGTAGCATAAAGGAATTAGAAAAAATTGCAGGAAAAGAATTTGGAAGCAAAGAAGATCCATTATTAGTATCAGTAAGATCTGGAGCTAGAGCTTCTATGCCAGGAATGATGGATACAATATTAAACTTAGGTTTAAATGATGAAGCTGTTGAAATTGTGGCTAAGAAAACTTCAAATCCAAGATTTGCTTATGATTCATATAGAAGATTTATTCAAATGTTTGCAGATGTTGTTATGGGCATTGAAAAAAGATTATTTGAAGATAAATTAGATGAAATGAAAGAAGCAAAGGGCTATAAAGTAGATACAGACCTTACAGCAGATGATTTAAAAGAATTAGTAGTTCAATTTAAAGACATCTATAAAAAAGAAAAAGGAGAACCATTCCCACAAAACCCAAAGATTCAATTAATAGAATCTGTTACAGCAGTATTTAGATCCTGGGATAACCCAAGAGCAATAGTTTATAGAAGATTAAATGATATACCAGGAGAATGGGGAACAGCAGTAAATGTTCAACAAATGGTATTTGGTAATAAAGGAGAAACTTCAGGAACAGGAGTAATATTCTCAAGAAACCCTGCAACTGGAGAAAAGAAAATTTATGGAGAATATTTAATGAATGCACAAGGTGAAGACGTTGTTGCAGGTATAAGAACTCCTCAACCAATTTCTCAATTAGAAGAACAAAATCCAGAAATATATAAACAATTAGTAGGAATAATAAATACACTAGAATCTCATTATAAAGATATGCAAGATATGGAAATAACAATTGAAGAAGGAAAGCTATACTTCTTACAAACTAGAAATGGTAAAAGAACAGCACAAGCTGCATTAAAAATTGCAGTTGATTTAGTTGAAGAAGGAGCTTTAACTAAAGAGGAAGCAATACTTAAAGTTGAACCAAAACAATTAGATTCTTTACTTCATCCAGCATTTTATTCTGAAGATTTAAAGAAAGCAAAAGTAATTGCAAAAGGACTTGCAGCATCTCCAGGAGCAGCTTGTGGTAAGATTTGTTTCACTGCTGAAGAAGCAAAAGAAAGAGCAGAAAAAGGTGAAAAGGTTGTTTTAGTAAGACTTGAAACTTCACCAGAAGATATAGAAGGTATGATAGCAGCTCAAGGTATCTTAACTGTAAGAGGAGGAATGACTTCTCATGCAGCAGTTGTTGCTAGAGGTATGGGAACTTGTTGTGTTTCAGGTTGTGGAGCAATTAAAGTTAATGAAGATGCTAGAACTATGGAAGTTGATGGAAAGGTTTATACAGATAAAGACTTTATATCAATAGATGGTTCAACAGGTAATGTATATGGAGAAGCTGTTAAGACAGTAACACCAGAAATTACAGGCCATTTTGCAACATTTATGAAATGGGCAGATGATATAAGAAAACTTCAAGTAAGAACTAATGCAGATAATCCAAGAGATACTAAGCAAGCTGTTGAATTTGGTGCAGAAGGTATTGGATTATGTAGAACAGAGCATATGTTCTTTGCAGAAGATAGAATAATGGCAGTTAGAGAAATGATTGTAGCAAAGGATGTTGAACAAAGAAGAAAAGCATTAGATAAGATTCTTCCAATGCAAAAACAAGATTTTATAGAAATGTATGAAGCTTTAGAAGGAAAGCCAGCAACTATAAGATTCTTAGATCCACCATTACATGAATTCTTACCTCATTCAGAAGAGGATATAAGAGCATTAGCTAAAGAAATGGATTTAAGCTATGAAGAGTTAAAGGCTACAGTAGATAGCTTACATGAATTTAATCCAATGATGGGTCATAGAGGATGTAGACTTGCAGTTTCATATCCAGAAATAGCAGAAATGCAAACTAGAGCAGTAATAGAAGCTGCAATAGAAGTTAGAAAGAATAAAGGATATGATGTAGTTCCTGAAATAATGATACCATTAGTTGGAGAAGTAAAGGAATTAAAATATGTTAAAGATATAGTAGTTAATACAGCAGAAGCTGTTATGGCAGAAAATAATGTTAAATTTGACTATCATATTGGAACAATGATTGAAATTCCAAGAGCTGCTCTTACAGCAGATAAAATAGCAACTGAAGCAGAATTCTTCTCATTTGGTACAAATGATTTAACACAAATGACATTTGGATTCTCAAGAGATGATGCAGCTAAATTCTTAGGAGCTTATTATGATAAGAAGATTTACGAACAAGACCCATTTGCAAAATTAGATCAAACAGGAGTAGGTCAATTAGTTCAAATGGCAGCTGAAAAAGGAAGAGCTGTTAGACCAAATATCCATTTAGGAATTTGTGGAGAACATGGAGGAGACCCTTCATCAATTGAATTTTGTCATAATGTTGGACTTGATTATGTTTCTTGTTCACCATTTAGAGTTCCTTTAGCTAGACTTGCAGCAGCACAAGCTCAAGTAAAAAATCCTAGATAAGAAAATCTTATTTAAAATGTAAATTATATTCCATATCAATTATGAAAGTAATTGATATGGAATTTTTTTAATATAATTTCCAATTACTAAGGGTAAAATAATTAAGAATGGATTTTGAAAATTCTAATTGGGCATATACCTTTTTGTTATTTTTCTTTAATAATTCATTAAAGGCTTTTTTATTACACTTTTTTCTATTCTTATAATAATCCTTAGAAATTTTCCAATACTTTTGAGGAAAACATATATAAGAAACAATATATTTTAAATCATCAGATGATAAAGTAGAAGAGTATATATAATTATTTAAAACTTCTAAAGTTATATCTAAATTCCAATTGGTATTATCTCTTTTTAAAAGTCTTCTTAAAAAATAAGAAATATCATGAGAAGAATAATCCATTTTGCATTTATCAAAATCAATAATCCATACTTTATTATCATCAGAAAAGAGTATGTTTTTATTTACATAATCTCCATGACAGAGAGAAGTAGATAAAAATTTAGGATTTATTTCACTAGAAATAGAAGTACATATTTTGCATAGTTCAAGGTTTTCTTCAAGAGTAGATAAAAATTCTCTTGAAAAATGGTCTTTACATTGAAATGCATAATTTGATGATTTTAATATATCATGAAAGTGTTTTTCTATAGATATGTATAGATTATCAAAGGCTTTTTTATTTTCACTTCCTAATATAGGAGAAAAATTTCTTGTTGATGTATGAAGCTTTCCAAGTTCAAGGGAGGAAGAAAATATATGATTAAGATTATCAAAGTTACACTTTGTACCATCAATCCATTCAGTAAGAATAAAAAGCATACCATGAAAATCTACAAAACGTCCCTTATATATAGTTGGAATTAGTTTTGGAACATTTAAACCATAACGATAAAGCCACTCTAAACAAGAATATACATAAAGAAGAGCTTCTTTAGAGTAATAAACTTTTTTTAAACAATAAAATTTATCCTTGTTTTCAACTTTATAAACAGCTCTTTGTTTATCTGTATCTTTAAATTTAATCATTTTAACATTAGAATTTTCTAGGCCATAGTATGGTAAAATAAACTTTTTTATATTATTAGGAATGCTTTGAATAAGATAATAGAGTAGCCATAAAATTACTCCAAAAAATATTATTTCAATATTATTGATATTAAAAATATGTTCTAAATATACTAAAAAATAAAATTTAAATATTAGTAATATCCTATAAATAATTAGGCATAATAAATAAAGGATTTAAAAGAGATATGTAGAATTATAAAATATAAGTTAATTTACATAGAACTAAAAGAGAAAATTGAAGATTTTAAGAGTTTGACATTAATAAAAAAGTTATATTATCAAAATAATTAAAAGAGTAAACATAAGAGATAAAATTCATAATATACCTTAATTTTGAAATTTATTAAATATGAATAAAAAAACGGAAATATGGAATTATAAACCATGTGAAATAAAATTAATATTATTTATAAAAATAAAAGGATAAATAAAGTTAGTGTCGAATAATATATAAATTGTTGAAAAAAATTTTGAAGAGAGGGAGAAGACTCCTTGAAAATTTCAGAAGAAGTTATTGAAAGAATAAAACAAGAAAATGATATTGTGGACATAATTTCTGAAAGTGTAAGGTTAAAAAGATCTGGAAGAAATTTTTTTGGGCTATGCCCATTTCACAATGACAAAAATCCATCCTTTTCAGTTTCTCAAGAAAAGCAAATATATAAATGTTTTTCCTGTGGAGAAGCTGGAAATGTAGTTACTTTTGTAATGAAACAAAAGAACTTGCAGTATGTAGAGGCATTAAAATATTTAGCTGAAAAAGCAAATATACCTTTAGATTTAAAAGAAGGAAGAGTTGATAGTTCGGTAAATAGGAAGAAAGATATTCTTTATAAAGTAAATGTGGAGACAGGACGCTTCTTTTTTAAAAATCTTACAGAAAATAATGTGGCAAAGGAATATTTCTCAAACAGAGGAATAAAAAACTCTACTATAAGAAAATTTGGACTTGGATATGCAAAAGATGAATGGAGTAGTTTAATCTATTATTTAAGGAAAAAAGGTTTTAAAGAAGAAACCTTGCTAGAAGCAGGGTTAGTTTCAAAGAGTCCTAAAGGAAAAGTATATGATAGATTTAGAAACAGAGTTATGTTTCCTGTTTTTAATATTAAAGGAAATGTAATAGGCTTTGGTGGAAGAGTTTTAGATGATTCAAAACCAAAGTATTTAAATTCTCCAGAAACATTGGTATTTCAAAAAGGGTATAACCTATATGGATTAAATTTTGCTATAAAGGAAAAAATGGAAGATAGATATTTCATAATAGTTGAAGGTTACATGGACTGTATAGCACTTAATCAATATGGAATAACTAATGTTGTTGCTTCCCTTGGAACAGCTTTAACAACCCATCAAGCAAGGCTGCTTAAAAGATATGCAGATAAAGTAATTATTTCATATGATGCAGATATAGCTGGGCAGACAGCCACCCTTAGAGGACTTGAAATACTTAGAACTGCAGGGTTAGATGTAAGAGTATTAATAATACCACAGGGAAAAGATCCAGATGAATTTATTCGTTCAAATGGAAAGGAGGCGTTTTTAAAACTTATAAATTCTGCAATATCTTTAATCAGTTATAGGCTGAAAAGGGCTAAGGAGGGAATAAACTTTAAAGAAAATTCATCACTTATTAAATATGGAAAAAGAGTAGCTGAAATACTAGCAGATTTAAATCCAGTAGAAAAGGATGTGTATATTAAAGAAATATCTGAAGATACAGGAATTAAGGAACAATCCATATATGATTTAATATCAAATATAAAAACAAAAAAAGATGAAACTTTTATGAATGGAAAGGAAGAATTTGGAACAGAATTATATTTAGAGCCAGCTTATGTAAAAGCAGAACGTTCTTTAATAAAGCTTATGTTCAATGATAAATATTATGCTGAAATTATAAAAAGTATTTCATCAGAAGATTTGGTATTAAATTCACATAAAAAAATATTTAATTTAATAATTGCATCTAAAGATAATAATGCTAATAATATAAAAGCATATATAGAGGCAGGATGTGATGATATTGAATCGTCAAAAGAATTAACTAAAATAAATGAACTTAATCTTTTAGAAGTCAATGATATAGAAAGACTTGCTAAAGAATGTATAAAAAAAGTAAAGTTATTTAAGCTTAATGAAAAATTAGAAGGTTTAAAAAAGGAGCAGAAGGAATTGGAGCAAAAAGGAAAAATTCAAGAATCCATAGAAATTGCTATAGAGCTTACTAAATTAAATGAACAAATTAAAAAGGAAAGAGGTTAATTGAAAATGGCGGAAGGAGGCAAGAGTAAAATGGAAGCAAAGGTAAAAACTAATAATGATAAAAAATCTAAAAGCGATAAGATGTCAATTGTAAAGGGGTTAATTGAAAAAGCAAAGAAAAATAATAGTATAACATATAAAGACATAATGGATGAAGTAGAAAACATAGATTTATCTCCTGAACAAATGGATAGAATATATGAAATTTTAGAAAGTATGGGAGTAGAGATAATAGGGAATATGGAAGAAGAAATACATGAAGAAGAGGAAGAGATAGATCTTTCTGTTCCAGAGGGAATAGCTATTGATGACCCTGTAAGAATGTATTTAAAAGAAATAGGTAAAGTTCCACTATTATCTTCAGAAGAAGAAATAGAACTTGCTAAAAGAATTGAACAAGGAGATATGGCTGCTAAAAAGAAATTAGCAGAAGCAAATCTTAGACTTGTTGTAAGTATTGCTAAAAGATATGTAGGAAGAGGTATGCTTTTCCTTGATTTAATCCAAGAAGGTAATTTAGGTCTTATAAAGGCAGTAGAAAAATTTGATTTTAGAAAGGGATATAAATTTTCTACTTATGCTACATGGTGGATTAGGCAAGCTATAACAAGAGCAATAGCAGACCAAGCAAGAACTATTAGAATTCCAGTTCATATGGTTGAAACTATTAATAAGCTTATAAGAGTTCAAAGACAATTACTTCAAGAGCTTGGACGTGACCCATTCCCAGAAGAAATTTCAAAGGTTATGGACTTACCAGTAGAAAAAGTTCGTGAAATTCAAAAAATTGCTCAAGAGCCTGTATCTTTAGAAACTCCAATAGGAGAAGAAGAGGATAGTCATTTAGGAGATTTTATACCAGATGATGAAGCACCAGCACCAGCAGAAGCAGCTGCTTTCACTATGCTTAAAGAACAACTTATAAATGTTTTAGATACATTAACACCAAGAGAAGAAAAAGTATTAAGACTTAGATTTGGTCTTGATGATGGAAGAGCAAGAACTCTTGAAGAGGTTGGTAAGGAGTTTAATGTAACAAGAGAAAGAATAAGACAAATTGAAGCAAAAGCCTTAAGAAAATTAAGACACCCTTCAAGAAGTAAGAAGCTTAAAGATTATTTAGATTAATTATTTATGGCTGCTGCAAAAATATTCTTATTTAAGAATGTTATATGCAGCAGTTTTTTTAGTTTTATAAAAAATCATTAATTTAAGGAGAAATTTCATGGAATTAAGTAAAAGACTTGAGTTTATTGCAAAACATATAGATAAGTGTAAAAGTATTGCTGATATAGGAACTGACCATGGATATATTCCTATATATGTAGTAAAAAATAATTTATGTGAAAGGGCTATAGCTTCAGATATAAATAAAGACCCAGTAAAAAAGTCAAAATTAAATATATCTTTAGAAGGACTTTCAGAAAAAATAGAAACAAGACTTGGTGGAGGTTTAGAGCCTATAAAAGCTAAGGAAGTTGAAGGAATTGTAATAGCTGGCATGGGAGGAAATCTTATAAGGGATATTTTAGAAGAAGGAAAAAATAAACTTCCATTTTTAAAATTTATAATATTACAACCTGCACAAAATCCAGAGGTTTTAAGAGAATATCTATATAATAATGGATATAAAATATTAGAAGAGGATTTGTGTTTTGATGAAGGGATATATTATGAATTATTTAAGGTAGTAAAAAGTAATGAAGAACATACAAGAGTTGATAATATTTTTTATGAATTTTCACCAATACTACTAAAAGAAAAACATCCTTTAATGTTACCTTATTTAGAAAATAAAGAAGAAAAGTATAAAAAAATATTAAGCTTTATAAAAGATGATAGCAAAGTTGCTAAAAAGAGAAAAGAAGAAGTTATAGAAAAGATAAACTTTATAGAAAATTTAAAAAAGGGGCTAAAATAAAATGAGTATTTATGTTAAAGATATAATTAAAGCTATGGAAAAAATAGCACCTCCTTCTTTAAAAGAAAGTTATGATAATGTAGGTCTTATGGTTGGAGATAAAGAAAAAGAAGTACATAAAGTATTACTTGCTTTAGATTGTACTAAAAAGGTTATTGAAGAAGCAAAAAAAAATAATATAGATTTAATAATAACTCATCATCCATTAATTTTTAGAAAACCTAGTAGAATAGTTAAAGATGATTTACAAGGCTTTAAAATAATTGAGCTTATAAAAAATGATATATCATTATTTTCAAGTCATACAAATCTTGATTCTGTAAAGGGTGGAATTAATGAAGAGATAGTAAATATTCTTGGGTTTAAAAGTAAAAAAATTATAGAAGAAAGCAAAGTTTTAGGTTTTCAAACTTCTGGCATAGGAAGAATAGTTGAACTTGATGAAGAGAAAACACCAGAAGAAATAATAAAAATAGTAAAAGAAAAGCTTGTTGTAGAAAATTTAAGAGCTGTTATAGGAGAAAGAAAAATAAAAAAAATAGCCATTATAAATGGAAGTGGTCAAGATTATTTTCAAGATGCATTAAGACTTGGAGCAGATTGTATTATAACAGGAGATACAACTTATCACTTTGCATCAGACTATAAAGAAATTGGATTAACAATAATAGACCCAGGACATTTTAAAACAGAATGGATTGTATTTTTAAATGTAATGAAAAAGATAGAAGAAAAATTTCCTGAAATAGAATTTATCCATTCTAATGAATGTGAAGACCCATATGAATTTTTATAAAAAAAGTTTTAATTATTATTTAATTGTGTTCATAGTTTTAAAATATATAATTTACTATAGAATAAAAAATGGACTATATATATTATAGTCCATACTTAACTTTACAATAAGGGAAAAACAAGGGAAAACAAAACTTTTCCACATGATTAACCCAGTAAAAATCAAAGTTACGAGATAAGCCATAAGCGGGGTTCTGTAATATAATAATAAAAAAACTTATAATATTTTATTATCACTTTAAATAGCTAGAAATAAGAATATAACTTAATTTTAGGAAATAATTAAAACCAAATATAATTAATTATAATTTAAAATAATCAATTCAATATAGGCAAAATATAGGCAAAAAATAAGACTAGATATTTAATTGTATCTAGTCTTTTAAATCTTCGGATTTCATTTTATCAAATAAAGAAGGTGGCAATAAAACAACATCTGTTAAACTTATTGGTGCTTCACGCTGCATTGATAATATATAATCATCTTTTATATATTTACTTGTTCTATCACAAATTATTCTTGTACCATCTCTTAATTTATATATTTCCCATATACCACCTGTAAATCTCATGAGAAAGGCTTTATACTTGCTAGGGCTACTATCAAATAACCAATCATAAACACTACTAAATGATAAATTAGAAGTACATACAATATTATTAGTTAAATTAGGCTTATCTTCATATCTACATGAAAGCTCTGTTATATAACAATCTGCAAGAGTTAAAAATTCTGTAAAATCCATCTGACCATAAAATTCATCCAAAACCATTACTGGAGTAACTTTATATTTATCATATCTCATTGGATTTGAATAACTAGTAATTATACTAACATTAGAAAATCCATATTTTTTTTGTACTCCATAAGTTTTACCACATCTTGAAGGACCATATAGATAACTTACTTTTCTATTAACAGTTATAAGTTGCTCTCCATTATCTGAAATATCAACATTGCAACTGCTCTTTAAGAAATTTTCATACTTTTTATTATAGAATAGCTTTTCTAAATTACTTCTATGCCTTGTAACTAAACAAGGGTCAACTTTTAAAACTTCATCAACAGAATTATATTTTTCAACATATTCAAATATTTTATCGTTATCACTTTTTTTATTTTTAGAATCTCCTGGTCTTGCTATTATATCTTTAAAAGGTTCAAAACTTCCATACTCAACATAAGGCTCAATTAAAACATGACTTTTTTCTTCTCCTCCAAATTCCATACCTTCAGGTTTTATAACATAATTTCTAGCTTCCGTTGGATTGCCACGTCTAAAATCAAAATTAACATTACCTAAAACCTTTTTAATACTTCTTTTACTTTTAACACACTTAAACTCTAAATATAAATGCATATGAATATTACCTGTTTTATCTCCTTTTTCCTTGTTCCAAATAGCATACAAAGGTTTCAAACTATCAACAAGGTTATACATATTTTCATAATTTACCTTATCATTAAAACATTTCTTATTTATAACCAAAAACCAAGATTTTTTTCTTACATTATCAGCAATTTCCATAAAATCACCTCCATAAAAACGTAAACTAAGAAAACAATTTTGTAAATTAAGAACCTTAATATCAATTTTAAAAAATAAATAAAATGGCTTAAATACTGAATTTAAACCAAACAAAAACATAAATTAAGCAGAGAGCCTAAAGGGTAATACTATACATCTGTCGATGTATTCCCTTTAGGCTCCATAAAATTCAATATTCTATTAAATAAAACTAACTATAAAATACTATAAGAAAGACCATATTTTTTTAAAATATCATCATTGGGAAGAGTTGAAACAACATAAGTAATAGAAAGAATAATATTTCCATTAGTTTCATAATCAACAATATCACCATCAATTTCTTCTTTAAATTCTTGCCAACCCCATAAATGTAACTTACCAGTAACTTTAATCTTTATATTTTTTTTCTTCATATACAATTCCTCCAATCTTTCAAGAACATCAAGTTCATCACGATATAATAATATATCAAAAATTTTATTATTTACAATTTGAGAAATATCTTTAAAAAGAATATCTTTATAAGTAAGAACCTCATCATAGGAATTATCACAATGTGATATTAATAAATAAATTTGATTTAATGCAGATTCACAATATTGATTAAGTAAATCAAGAGAACTAGCCATAATAAAACCTCCTAAATTGAATAGTTTTCAATTAAATATTTCATTTGAAAATTTACAAGGCATACGCCAACAAACCGAGCACTAAAATATAGTTTACTGCTAAAAGGTATTTAGAAAGAGGTTTCATTTGACCTTCCCTAAGTTGTTCATAAATGACTATGAATTTCTTAACGAAAATGAACATTGAAACCTCTTTGAAGCAAGAGCATAATTAACTAACCGTGTCAAGGTCAAGCGTTGTGCCTTCGGCAACCTTGACACTCTTGAAAGTGCATAATTAGTACACAATTTAAAACATTTGTTAATGTATGTTTATTAATTTAATTATTCTTATCTTTATTTTCTGAACCCCAAACATACCAATCTTTAGAAGGAAGTTCTTTTCTACTATAACTATCAAAATACTTATAATATAAGTTCTGGATAAAGAATTTACGAGCAATAGGAACCCATTTATATATTTCTTTAGGTTCTGAGCCACTTCCATTCTTACCATCTCCAACAACTTCAATTTTTTTAGTTATAAATTTGATGGAACTAATTCTAATAAGGTTCTTTTGTAATAGAGCTAAAGGAATATTAATAGGCAAGAGCAATAAAGAAAATAGAATAGAATTTCTAACAACATATATTTTTTTTACACGAGCACGAACAACTGGTATAATATCCTGAAAGCTTGGAGATATAATAATTATTTCTTGAACTTTATAATGTCTATACATAGTAAAATACTCAATGACTTTTGGACTATTAGATTTTTTATGAGCATCTCCTCTGGATGCAAGACCATATGTTGCACCTTCATCAAGAATAACAACTGCTCCATCTCCAAATTCATAAGTCAATAAATCTTCAATTATAAACTTTCTACAACCTTCAATATAAATATTAGAATAAACTGGATAACCCTTCTTTAAATATTGACTAGCAACTTTTGCAGCATAAGTTGTCTTACCGGCTCCACAATCTCCAATAATAAATTGAAGATTAGACTTAAATTTTTTACAATTTTTATATTCACGCATATGTTAAACATGACTAAAAGCATGAAGAAAGGGGCAAAAGATTAACTTTTTGCCCCTTTTTCTTCTATTCATTACTAGAATAAAGACTTAACAATATGAACTGCTGCACTAACTAAACCTAGTGCACATACGCCGAATAAAACGGCATTACTAGAAATAAAACTCCAACCAGTGTTTAAAATCTCTACTCCAGACGCTAAAGCCTCAGTCATGTAATCACCTCCTTTAAAAATAACTTAAATTAAAACAAAGACTTAACAATATGAACTGCAGCACTAACTAAACCTAGTGCACATACACCAAATAGAACAGCATTGCTAGAAATAAAACTCCATCCAGTGCTTAAAATTGTACTACCGTTTTGAAGAGCTTGACCCAATGTTACAGTTACAGTTTCCATAAAATAACCTCCTATCTGATAAGATTTAATATATTTAAAAATCCTTTAATAAGAAAATATATTACTATACATAAAATAATAAACCTACAACAATATTCAACATCTGGAACACAAAAATTACTATTATTAATAGTTATAGTCTGCCACTCAAATGTACCACACCATGGTTTTAAATCTATCAATTTAACCACTTCCTTGATTGAAAAACTTACGAAACATACCAATAAAAATACTCAGGATAATAATATGTAAAGGACTTATAAAAAATCCAAAACAATCAACTTTTAAATTTAGTAAAGTAGTAATAATTTCCATAAATTCACCTACTTTTTAACTTACTTTTTAACCCAACTAAGAAAAGTAATAAATATCATAACTCCAATAGTAACAGTAATCATCTGTGGAATAGGAGCAGGGAAAAAATCAAATAAATTAGTAACAAGTCCTGCAATAGTTCCACCTTGTGCAACAACAGAATTAACTAACTGTACTGTATTGGCAATAGTATTAATAAGACTATCAAATATATTTCCTAAAAAACTAGGAATAGAAGTAATTAAATACTCTGCCTTTTCTAAAAAAGTCATGTGGTCCCAATCATCATCATCAACATCTAAATCAGTTTGAGGTGGGATAACTTCTCCTGTTTCATCATCAACTCCATCACCATTTAAATCTTTATAAGCATTAATACTAAATTTAACATCATCTGCTTTAAAATCTTTAAACTTATCAGTACCTATGCCAAAAAATGTGTGTTCCCACCATGTAGGAACATTAATAATAAAAGAATTAAAATTATAATCTCCTTTATCCTTTAGATAAAGTTTAAAAGTATATTCAAAAGTTAAATATTCATTATCTATCCAGTCAGATTTAGTACCAAATATAACAAGCTTTGGGTCATTATCATTTAAGAAAGTTTTATCAGAACGAGTATAAGTATTATTACTACCAATCATTGTAAAGTCCATAGTATTATAAATTTCCTTCTGCAAAATTGACTTAACCTTATCTGCAGATATTTCAGATTCTTGACCAAATTTAATTTGAAATGGTATTTTACCTCTAATCTTAACATCAACTGGATAAGCATTATATTTATCAGAATAATTAATACTAAGAGCTCCAGAAGGATTTATAATTTCCAAGTGTCCTACTGGATAAGTATTAACATCATCTTTATTAAGTTCAGTGGGAGGTTCAAATTTATTTGAGTTTTCAGCATAAGAAATAATATTATAATCAACAATAGAAACAACAACTTTATTTCCGTAAGTAGGCGAATTAGACTCAGCAACAGCTAAAAACTTAACATCTTCTAAACCCGACGTGTTGCTCCCCAACCACTCATTGTATTTTGTAGAAGCAGTATACCAATAATAATTATCATTAACCGTTAATCGCGTAGTACAAAGCTTATTATTATCAAGAAAAACAGGGTCATTTGTATACGCTAAACGCAAAGTATCGTTAACTAAATTACCATCATCGTAATAAAGATACCTTTTAACTATATAGTTAGTTTTTGTTTTATCTACTGTTTTTAAAAAAGAATTAATGCTTTCAGCGTTATGTGGACCAACAACAAGCGACTCACTCTCATTAGCGAAAACATTAAAACTATTAACAAAAAAACCTGAAAACACTATTCCAAAGACAAAAATCCAACGAATAAAAATATTATTAGGAGAACGAATACTAACATTCATAAAAGCACCTCTTTATTCTTTTTTTACATTACCAATAAAATCAATCTTATCAACTATAACATCAGTTGAATATTTAGTATTTCCTTCTTTATCTTTATAAGAGTTTGTTCTAATAGAACCAACAAGTGCAATCTGTTTACCTTTTGTAATGTATTTACCTAAAATTTCTGCAAGTTTTCCAAAAGCAACACAAGAAATAAAATCACATTCTTCTCTGTCTTGTTCCCTTTGTACTGCTAAATTAAAATTACAAAATGCTTTACCAGAAGAGCTATACTTAACTTCAATATCTCTAGTAGAACGACCTATTAAATTTACATTATTCATAATTAACACATCCTTTAATAAAATTATAATTACTTAATACGACATATTACGCCTATATAGGAGATTTAATTAAAATATATTTTCCATACTTGCCACGAGGACTATATATAATACAACCGGCAAACTCCAAATCATCTCTATATCTCTGTACTTGCCTTTTACTACATTCCAATATAAAAGAAAGTTCAGAACCTGTATATGGACGGCTTTTAAGTAAAACAAGCATTTTTAAAGCATTTGCTACACTGGACAATTAAACACCTCCTTTCTTTACCTTGGCAATAAGACCAAGAGAACAATTAAATTTCTTAGCTAAAGTTCTATAACTATCATTGGATTCTAAAATAAGACTAACATCTGATTTAGAAAGCTTATTTTTACGACCAACAGAAAGCTTAGATTTTAAACCTTGTTTTTTAAAAATATAATTTTGCAACTTTTCTAATTGTTTTAACTGTTCATTTTTCAACAATGATTTATGAACAATATTGCAATCTTTATAACAAAACTCAAGAATAAAAATATCTTCATCACCTTCACAAGAGTAATAGTAATCAGATTCAGAAACATTAATGTTAGAAAATTTCTTACAACATTCTTTGAATATCTCTTTACCTTCTCCACTTTTCCCATATTCATAAGGAAGTTTAAAAAGAATTTTAATATCTATCAAACAATCACCACCAAGTAAAAATTATTTTCTAAATTCAATACATGATACTTTATGCTTAATAAAAGAAAAGTAAAATCCATTTGACATTATTTCAATTACATCATTTTCTTTAGCCATCTTAAAATCAGTAAGTATTGAAAGACCTTCTTCAAAAGAACCTATTTTAATAGTTTTCTTTTCATTATTTATAAAACATATTTCCAAATACAAATTAATAACCTCCTTTACTAATGATTAAAAAAACTTAATAGAATCTAAAAAATCTAAAATATATATAAAAATGTCAACTAAAACTGTAATTAGAATAAATGGAAAGTGGTGTTAGTATAAAGTAGTGGACACATTAAGTCAAATTAAGTAAAATATTATTT
>OBYZ01000543.1_pt1 | contig 33505 bp, 31 predicted proteins | sample 1501501 | NCBI WGS metagenome assembly OBYZ01 (sample SAMEA2580213, study PRJEB22360) | human gut metagenome | biome: human gut; feature: human-associated habitat; material: faeces | place: Denmark | collected 2008/2010
CGGCAGAATGGCAACTGATTTTCGCAGATTTTTTACCCCCCCCCCCCGAATATTTTTACGCATTCATACGTTATTTTTTGTATAAAACGCACTCTCACCAGGGGATCGGGTGCGCTTGATTTACGAAATTGCTTCCGGCAGCTGCATCCATTTGCCCTTCCAGGCGTAGAGCACCATCAACACTGCACCCACAGCCCAGGACACCGGGTAGACCAACAGCACACCCTCAATGCCTGCAAACAGGGGCAGGGCAAACTGGATCCAGACGATGCGGAACAGGCACAGGGAGATCAGCAGCACCACCATGGGCGGCACGCTCTTGCCGGTGCCGCGCACCGTACCGGCAAGGCCCTGCAGGATGCCCAGCATCCAGTAGAAGGGGCAGAAATAGAGCATACAGATCTTGCCGTAGGCAATGACCGTTTCATCGCCGGTGAACAGGTGCATGATGGGGTCCTGGAAGGCGAGCAGCAGGATGCCGGTCAGGATGGTGTAAACGATGCACATGCCCAGGGTGACAAAGGTGCCCTTTTTGACACGGTCGATCTTGCCCGCACCAAAGTTCTGGCCCACAAAGGTGGTGGCCGCCATGCTGAAGCTCAGCACAGGCAGAATGTTGAAGCCATCCACCTTCATATAGGCGGCAAAGCCTGCCATGGCAGCGGCACCATAGCCGTTGACGCTGACCTGCACCAGCACATTGGAAAGGGAGATGACCATATTCTGGATACCGGTGGGCAGGCCCACCTTGATGATGCGGACCGCCATCTTTTTGTGCACGCGCACTTCCTTTGCCGTCACGCGGTAATCGTCCTCCACCCGCATCAGAAACCGCAGGGAGAGCACACAGGACACCAGCTGGCTGATATCGGTGGCAATGGCCGCACCGGCCACGCCCATCTTGCATCCGGCAATCAGAACAAGGTCGAGGACGATGTTGGTGATGGAGGCAACGCCCAGGTAGAGCAGGCTCCGCTTGGAGTTGCCGGCGGCGTTCAGGATACCGGCTGCCATGTTATACACCACGCTGAACAGCACGCCGCCAAAATAGAGCCGCATATAGAGCACCGCATCCTCCAGCACCTCTGCGGGGGTGTTCATGGCGGTGAGCAGGGCACGGCTGACGGCAATGCCGCACACGGTCAGGATCGCACCCAGAATGGCCGAAAGGGCCAGCGAGGTGTGAACTGCAGTGTGCGCGCCCTCCCTGTCCTTGGCTCCCAGAAACTGGGACACCACGACACCGGCACCCACGGCAATGCCCTGGCTGAACCCGATGAGCAGGAAGATGGGCGAGCCGCTGGAGCCGACGGCTGCCAGCGCGTTGCTGCCCACAAAGTTGCCCACGATGATGGAATCGGCGGTGTTGTACAGCTGCTGCAGCATGTTGCCCAGGATCAGCGGCACCGAGAAGAGCAGGATGCTCTTCCAGATGCTGCCCTCTGTCATCAGCCGTGATTTTTTCTTTTCTTCTAAAATCGTCTGTGCCATAATGTTTCCTTTTTCACGCAAAGCTTCAACTCATATATCAATCGTCATACAGATAAACGATACCTTGTTTCTGCCAAAAAGTCAAGCAAAAGCGTAAAAAGGGGCGTTTTCACCGGTTCCACCCTATTTCCACCCTCTTGCCGCAGGGTCCAGCATCTCGGCAGCGGAGTAGACCAGGGCGTTGCAGACTGCGGCGGCCACGGTGCTGCCGCCCTTGCGGCCCATGGCCGCGATGGCAGGCACGCCGTGGGCTGCACAGGCGGCAAACAGCGCTTCCTTGCTTTCCACCACATTCACAAAGCCCACCGGCACGGCAATGACCAGGGCAGGCCGCAGCCCGGCCTCGATCTCCTCCACAATGGTCAGCAGAGCGGTGGGGGCATTGCCCACCGCAAGGATGGCCCCAGGGTGCTCCTGCGCCGCGCGGTGCATGGAGGCCACTGCCCGGGTGGTTCCGGTCTCGGCTGCGATCCGCGCCACCTCAGGGTCCGCCATATAGCAGAGGGCACTGCCGCCCAGCCGGGCAAGGGCAGGCTTGGAAATGCCCGAAAGCGCCATATTGGTGTCGGTGATGATAGGGGTCCCGGCCCGCAGGGCGGCCACACCTGCCGCCACAGCCCCCGGCGTGAAGCGCAGATTTTTCGCATAGTCAAAGTCGGCGGTGGTATGGATGACCCGCTTGACCACAGCGGCAGTCTCGGGCGGCGGGGTCAGGCCCAACACTTCCAGCTCTGCCGTGATGATGGAAAGGCTTGTCCGCTCAATGTCGGCGGGCAGATGATGTTGTGGGATCATTGTGCATTCCTCCGTGGGTTCTCCAACCCCATGGCCGCGTAAACGGCATCCAGATCCAGCGCGCCGCGCACACCATCGGCCAGCAGGTCAAACTGCTGCTGGCGGTACTGCTCCATCGGGATGAGGGCGGCACTGTCCGGCGCAATGCCCTTGCGCCGGCAGAGCAGGGCCACCAGCTTCTCGGTAAGCTCCCCGGTATCAAACAGGCCGTGCAGGTAGGTACCAAACACATTGTCCTGCACGCAGCCCTCGGGTGTGCCGTCTGCCAGTGTGCAGAAGGGCACACCCTGCACCTCGGTGCGGCCGGTGTGGATCTGGTATCCGGTCAGGGCCGCACCCGCAAAGGGAGCTGCGGTCACGGCGGCAGTGTCCTGGGTGCGGTGCTTCTGGCCGGTAAAGACCGTGTGGGTGGGCAGCAGCCCCAGCCCCCGCACGGTCTGCACCGTACCGCTCTCCGTGCCCTCAGGGTCGGCCAGCGTCTCGCCCAGCATCTGATACCCGCCGCAGACCCCCAGCACCGGCGTGCCGTTGGCCGCCAGCTTCAACAGGGCTGCTTCCAGCCCGGACTGCCGCAGCCAGAGCAGGTCATCCACTGTGTTCTTGGTGCCGGGCAGGATGATGAGATCCGGTGTGCCCAGCTGGCGGGTATTCTGCACATACCGCACGCCCAGCAGCGGGTGCTGCTCCAGCGGCATGAAATCGGTAAAGTTGGAGATGTGCGGCAGGCGGAGGATGGCCGCATCCAGCGGGTGGACCGTTCTGCCCGCATCCAGCCGGGTGGAAAGGGAATCCTCGTCCTCAATGTCCACCTTCAGGTAGGGCACGACCCCCAGCACCGGCAGCTGCGTTTTTTCTTCCAGCATAGCAAGGCCGGGGCGCAGGATTTCCACATCGCCGCGGAATTTATTGATGAGCAGCCCCTTGATGCGGGCGCGCTCCTCCGGCTCCAGCAGCGCCACCGTGCCGTACAGCTGGGCGAACACACCGCCCCGGTCGATGTCTCCCGCCAGCAGAACGGGGGCATCCACCAGCCGGGCAAGGCCCATGTTGACGATATCGTCTGCCTTCAGGTTGATCTCCGCCGGGCTTCCGGCCCCCTCAATGACGATGATGTCCACAGTTTCGGCCAGACTGTTGTAGGCCGAGAGGATCTCCGGGATGAGCGCTCTTTTCATTTTGAAGTAGGCGGCGGCGGGCATCTGGCCCCGCACCTCACCGTTCACGATGACCTGACTGCCCACGTCACTGCTGGGCTTGAGCAGAATGGGGTTCATCCGCACATCCGGCTCGATGCCTGCGGCCTGCGCCTGCACCACCTGTGCCCGGCCCATTTCCAGCCCATCCCGGGTGACAAAGCTGTTCAGCGCCATGTTCTGGCTCTTGAAGGGAGCCACGCGGTAACCGTCCTGCGCAAAAATGCGGCAGAGGGCGGCGCACAGCAGGCTTTTGCCTGCACCGCTCATGGTTCCCTGCACCATGATGCACTTTGCCTTGCTCATTCCAGCACCTCCGCAAGAAGTTTCAAAAGCTGTTCGTTTTCAGGCCCGGTACGCACAGCGGTGCGGTACCAGCCGGGGCCCAGCCCGGGGTAGTTCGCACAGCTGCGCAGCACAGCACCCTTTTGCCGCAGGGCTTCTCCCAGCGTCTCCGGGGCCTGAAACAGCAGGTAATTTGCCCTGCCGTCCAGCACCCGCAGGCCCAGCGCCCGCAGCCCAGCCGTCAGGCGGGGCCGCTGTTCAGCAATGAGGGCCCGGACCTTTTCCACATACGCTGTCTCCTCCAGCGCGGCAAGGCCCGCCGCCTGCGCCAGACTGGAAACACCCCAGGGCTGGCCGCAGGCCTGCATCTGTTCCAGCAGCGCTGTGTCGGCACTCAGGGCATAGCCCAGCCGCACGCCCGCCATGCCGTAGAGCTTGGTGAAGGCTTTCAGGATGACCAGATTTCCCTCTTCCAGCAGGCCTTTTGCCGTGTGCAGGGCATGGTCGGGCAGGAAATCGAGGAAGCATTCGTCCACCACCAGCAGGGTGCCGCACGCCGCACAGCGGTGGAGGACCTGCTCCACCAGCGGCAGGGCCGTCAGCTGGCCGGTGGGGTTGTTGGGCTGGCAGAGGAACACCATATCCACCCCCGGGCGGATGGCCGCACAGAACGCATCCGTGACCGCAAAGTCCTCCTGCTCCCGCAAAAAGAAGCGTTCCACCGTGCAGCCGATACTTTCCAAAGCAGTGGCATACTCCGCAAAGGTGGGTGCGGTGACCAGCGCCCGGCGGGGCTTTTTGGCCCAGACCAGCCGGAAGATGAGGTCTGCCGCCCCATTGCCGCAGAGGATCTGCTCCGCCGGCACGCCCTCATGGAGCGCCAGCTTTGCCCGCAGCTCCCGGCACAGGGGGTCGGGGTAGCGGTCAGCCGTGGGCAATGCCGCCGTGATGGCCCGGGCCACCCCTTCCGGCAGGCCCAGCGGGCTGACGTTGGCCGAAAAATCCAGCGGGTCCCGCCCGAACTCGGCCCGGTACCCGGCCCAATCGCCGCCATGTACTAGTTGCATGTTCGTTCTCCTTTTCCTGGATGGTTCTGGATCCCAGCTCTTGGCTCCCCCTTTGGGGGAGCTGTCATGCAAGGCATGACTGAGAGGGTGAGGTCGTTACAAAATAGCCCGTATTGCCACGCCCCACGCCAGTGCAAGAGCGCTTGCCACGTACATCATCCGGTTGGCACGCAGGATATCCTCCGGTTCAATGGGGCGCAGCGGATCGCCGATGGTGGGCTTTGCGTAGTATTCGCCAAAGTAATAGGCGGGCCCGGCCAGCTGCACCCCCAGTGCACCGGCGCAGGCGCTCTCGGTCTGGGCGCTGTTGGGGCTGGCGTGGTTCCGGCGGTCCCGCCGCCAGATCTTCCACGCCCCTTTTGCGTCATTGTGCGTAAAGGCCGCGGCAGCCACCCACAGCAGGGCGGCAAGGCGGCTGGGAAGGTAATTTGCCGCATCGTCCAGCTTGGCCGGGATGCGGCCAAAGTAGAGATATTTTTCGTTTTTGTAGCCCAGCATACTGTCCATCGTGTTGACAGCCTTGTAGGTCAGGGCCAGCGGTGCCCCGCCGATGAGCATATAGAGCAGGGGTGCGATCACGCCGTCGCTGGCGTTTTCGGCCACCGTCTCCACAGCGGCCCTGGTCACCCCCTCCAGCGTCAGATCCTGGGTGTCCCGCCCCACGATGCGGCTGACCGCCCTGCGGGCGGCAGGCAGGTCGGGCTTGACCAGTTCCCGGTAAACATTGGTGCTCTCCTGCGCCAGCCCCTTTGCGGCCAGTGCCTGCCCGCACCAGAACATCTGGACGGCCAGCCCCAGCCACGGGCTGATGCGGGCAGCCCCCAGGCAGACAAGGCTCGTCAGCAGAAAGGTGCCCACCGGCAGGCAGAAGGCCACAATGGCACCGCCCAGCAGTTCCCCCTGAGGCGTTTTGGGCAGGCGGGCCCGCAGGCGCTTTTCCAGCGCCGAGATGGCCTTGCCCATGTACACCACCGGGTGGGGCAGCCAGGCCGGGTCGCCAAAGAGGCAGTCCAGCACAAAACCGCCGAGTACTGCGTATTCGATCATCGGGCATCCTCCTTTGTGTACTGCACAGTTTTCAGCAGGTGCAGCACCCGCTGCTCCGCCCAATCTCCTGCATCCAGAACGTAACCGCCCGCGTTGGGGGCGCACCAGTGGTAATAATCCGCATGGGGCAGGGCGTAGCGCTCCATGGCAGCCATCTGGGTGCCGCCGTGGGCCAGAATGACCAGTGTCTCTTCCCCATCGGCAAGGGCCCTGTCTACCAGTGCGGCAAAAGCCCTGCACACCCGCTCCGAAAAGACAGCCTTGGTCTCGCCGTCCGGGCAGGGGCTTTCGCAGTTGGCGTTCACCCAGGCCAGATAATCCGGGTCGTGCTCCATCTCAATGAAATTGCGGCCCTCAAAGCTGCCGAAGCACATCTCCTGCAGGTCTTTCACCTCCACGAGCCTTGCACCCGGGAAGAGCACCTCAGCGGTCTGCCGGGTGCGGCAGAGCGGGGTGATATAGACCGTTTCCGGCCGGAGGTCAGCCTGCCGCAGCTGGGCGCGGCCCGCAGGGCTCAGGGGGATATCCCGCTGGCCCTGATAGCGCTTTTCGGCGTTGTAGGCCGTCAGGCCGTGGCGCAGAAGATAGATCAGCATGGGGGCAGTTCTCCTTTCAATACTGTGGGGATGCCGCAGAACATCTGCACCACGCACCCGGCCCGGGCCGCCAGCAGGCAGGCCAGCCGTCCGGCGGCTTCCCGGGCGGCCCGCTCCCCTGCGTCCATGGGCACCACGCCGCCGCCCACCTCGGTGGCCATCACGATATCATAAGCGGAGAGCTCCTCCGCAAGCTTTTCCAGATCCTCAGCCTCTGCGGCCAGGGCCTGCACCTCCGCAATGCGGGTGCCGGGCAGGCGCTGCGCAAAGGTGCGCTTGCCGCTGTACAGCGGCCCGGTGATAAAGATCATAACAGTCCTCCCCACTGGCAGGCACACAGCGCCGCCAGCATCCACAGCTCGGCTTTCTGCAAAAACCACCCGGCCAGATCGCCGGTGATGCCGCCAAACTGCTTGTCCGAAACAACATGATAGCGTGCAAACACCAGCAACGCCGCCAGCACCAGCGCCCAGCCGCCCAGTGCCAGCAGGGCGGCGCTGAGCAGAGCGGCCAGCACCATCAGCACCCGGCGGACAGTAGTTCGATCCGCCGCCGTGGCAAAGGTGTGGGCAAGGCCGGTGTTCTTTGCCATCGGGAACGATGCCACGGCCAGGCCCGAAAGGGCCCGTTCCAGCACAAGGGCCAGTGTCCAGCACAGGCCCACCCGGGGTGTAAAGTCCACGCAGGCGCAAAGGGCAAGGTAGGCCGCAAAATAACTGCACAGCCGAATCACCGCAAAGGCACCGCAGTGGGGGTCTTTGAGGATCTCCAGCTTCTTTTCCCGGTCGCCATAGCTGGAAAGGGCATCGCAGGTGTCGGCATAGCCATCCAGGTGGATGCCGCCCGTGACCCAGACCGGGATCAGGCAAAACCCCGCCGCCTTTGCGGGCATCGGCAGGGGCAGAGCGCCGCACAGGCACCACAGCCCGCCAATGACCACCCCGATGAGTGGGAAGGCACACATGGCATACCGCATGTTTTTCTGGTTCCACGCGAACTGCGGCACCGGCAGGGCCGAAAACATGGCAAAGGCCACTGCAATGGTCTGCAATCCAATCATTTTTCCACTCCTTTATAATAGACCGGGATGCCGCACACCACCCGCACCACATGGTCAGCCCGGGCGGCAAGGGCATTGTTCACCTGCGCCAGCGCTTTCAGGTAGCGCCCGGTGTCGCCTGCATAGTCGGCACCGCCGCTGAACACCTCGTTGGAGACCACGATGAGGTGCGCACATTGTCCGGCCAATTGGTCCAGTCCTTCCAAAATGGCCGAAGCGGCATTTTCTCCCGCCCCGGCGGGGTCGTAGAGCTCGTTGGCGGTCAGGTTGCCCAGATCCTCCAACAGCGCAGTTCCCCGGGCAGGCAGATGGATGTTCTCCAGATGCAGGGGGCACTCCACGGTCTCAAACTGCTTTGCCGCCCGCATCTTCCGGTGCTTTTCCACCCGGGCGGCACATTCCGCATCCCACACCTGCATGGTGGCGATGTAATAGCGCGGAAGCGCGGTTTTCATCACCAGGCTCTCGGCATACCCGCTCTTGCCGCTGGCGGCACCGCCCAATACCAGCGTCAGCATTGGGGGGTGTACGGCGTGATGCCGCCCTCCGTGAAGGAATAGCAATCGCGGTAAACGGCCAGCGCCATATCCCACAGCGGGATGCTTGCCACCGCTCCGGTGCCCTCGCCGAGATGGAGCCCGGCGGTGAGCAGAGGCACTTTGCCCAGCGCTTCCAGCACCAGCCTTGCTGCCGGTTCGGTGGAGCAGTGGCTGGCAAACACGGCCTTTTCCGCGGCGGGGCAGAGCCGCACAGCGCACAGCGCCGCCACCCCGCTGATGAAGCCATCCATCAGCACGGGCAGGCCTTCCAGCGCACCGCCCAAAAAAACACCGCACAGCCCGGCGATGTCAAACCCGCCCAGCTTGGAGAGCACATCCAGAGGGTCAGCGGCATCGGGCTGATTCCGCGCAATGCCCCGCCGGATGGCATCCAGCTTGCGGGCAAGCCCCGCGTCGGAAAGGCCCGCACCACGGCCTGTCATCCGCTCCACGGGCTGACCCAGCAGAACCGCAGCCACGGCGCTGGAGGTGGTGGTGTTGCCAATGCCCATCTCCCCCGTGGCCAGCAGCTGCACCCCCGCCGCCTTCTGCGCCCGGACAAGCCCGATGCCCGCCGCAATGGCATCCACCGCCTGCTGACGGGTCATGGCAGGGCCGGTGGTGAAATCCGCCGTCCCGGCGGCAATGCGGCAGTTCTGCACCCCGGGCACCGGCTCCCCGGCCATGCCAAGGTCCACAGGCACCACTTCGCAGCGGGCCGTTTTTGCCATCTGGCAGACACTGGTGCGCCGGGCGGCAAGGTTCTCGGCCACGGCCCGGGTCACGCTCTGGTCCGTCTGGCTCACGCCCTGCGCCACCACGCCGTTGTCGGCGCAGAGCACCAGCACGGCCCGGCGGGAAAACGCCAGCTCTGCCGTACCGGTCAGGGCGGCGGCATCCTCCAGCATGGTCTCCAGCCTGCCCAGCCCGCCCAGCGGCTTGGCCAGGCTGGCCCAGTGAGCATGGGCGGCGGTGCGTGCGATCTCGTCCGGCCGGGTGATCTTGGAAAGAAGCTGTTTCAGTTCAAGCTCTGTCATTGGTCCTGTTCCTCTTGATGATAGTGTGCTGCGGCATCCACGAACCGCCGGGGCAGGGCCGTGCCCGCCCAATACAAATGCGGGAAGCCCGCATAGAAATGCTCGTTTGCAAAGCCGCAGTCCCATTGTTTCCCGTTGGGCTTTGCGGCGGTAAAGCCGGTGCCGTTGTCTGTGGAATCCCAGTGGTGGAACTCGTGCACGGGCAGACGCTCCCCGGCGCGGAACAGCATACTGTCGGCGTGGGCAGTCAATGCCGCGTATCCAAACCGTACCAGCCGCCCCACCCGGAAGCCCTGCCCCGGCAGGACACCTGCCATGGGCCAGCGTTCCCCGTTGGCATCCTCCAGGCTCTGGCCCAGATAGAGAAAGCCCCCGCACTCGGCCACCGTGGGCAGACCGCGCTCCACAGCCCGGCGCACAGAGGCCAGCATGGAGCGGTTCGCGCTCAACTGCCCGGCATACAGCTCCGGGTAGCCGCCGGGCAGATAGAGCCCGCCGATCTGCTCCGGCAGGGCGGGGTCCTGCAGGGGGCTGAACCAGCAGAGCTCCGCCCCCGCCCGCTCCAGTGCTTCCAGCGTTTCGGCGTAGGTGAAGCAAAACGCCGCATCCCTTGCAACGGCAATGGGAACGCGGGGGCGCTGTTCCTCTGCTCCCTGGGGCGGCAACTCTCCCGCAGGGGGGAGCCTGTCGGTGTACGCCAAAGGCGCTGCGCCTTCGGTCAGGGCAAAAAGCTTCTCCCAATCCACCACCAGCGCATCGGCCATCCGGCTGATCTTCTGCTGTAAGTCCGCGATCTCCCCGGCAGTTTTCAGGCCTAAGTGGCGGCTCTCAAGGGCAGCATCCGGCAGGTGGGGCAGATAGCCCAGCACCGGCAGGCCGGTCTCCCGTTCCAGCATGGGAGCCAGCAGAGCATACAAATGGGGGGCGCAGTCATTGAGCAGGATGCCCGCCAGATGGCTGGGGGTGCGGAACTGCTTCAGTCCGTTGATCTGGGCCGCCAGCGTCAGGCTGGCCCCTCTGGGCTGGACCACCAGCAGCACCGGCAGGCCCAGCGTATCGGCCAGATGCCAGGCACTGGCGGTATCACTCACGCCGCCCAGTCCATCGTAAAAGCCCATAGCACCCTCGCACACGGCTGCCCCGTGCCCGGCGGCGGCCTGCGCATAGAGCGCGCGCACGGTCTCCGGCGCGGAGAAAAACAGGTCGAGGTTGTGGCTCTCCACCCCCAGCACGGCCCGGTGAAACATGGGGTCGATATAGTCCGGCCCGCTCTTGAAGGAGCAGGGGTCCTGCCCCCGCCGCTTGAGCGCCGCCAGTAGGGCGCAGGTCAGTGTGGTTTTGCCGCTGCCGGAACAGGGCGCGGCCACAAGAAATTGGATCATTTACGTTCTCCTGTGATAAGGAAGATGGGGTTATTGGCCATCAGCAGGTGGAGCCTGCCCGCAGGCCGGGTGCGGCTGACCGAGATCTGCGTCACCTCCGCAGCAAGGCCGTGGGCAGTCAGTGCGGCCACGGCGGCGCTCAGCGTTTCCAGCGCAATGGCAGAGATGCAGATGCGGGCGTTCGGATTCCGGGCAAGCACCGTGTCCACCACAGCCTCCATGCCCCCCTTGGTCCCGCCGATGAACACGGCATCCGGAGCGGGCAGGTCAGCCAGCGCAGCGGGGGCGCGGCCCTCCACCAGTGTCAGGTTGCAGGCGTGGAACGTTTCCCGGTTCTGCCGGATGAGCCCGCAGGCCTCCGGATCACACTCCACGGCATACACATGCCCCCGGGGTGCGGCCAGCGCCAGCTCCACGCTCACGCTGCCGGTGCCCGCCCCCACATCCCACAAGGTATCGCCGGGCTGCACGGCCAGCTTGGCCAGCGCCGCCGCCCGCACCTCCTGCTTGGTCATGGGCACCTCTCCCCTGTGGAAGGCTTCATCCGGGAAGCCGGGCACCCGCCGGGGCGGCTGAGGAACGTGTTCCACAAGCAGAACGCTCAGGCTTGCAAACTGCTTTTGCGCAAATTCCTGCGCCGTGCCGAACAGGATCTTTTCCTCTGCCCGGCCCAGCTCTTCGCCCACCAGCACATGGGCATCGCCCAGCCCGGCAGCAGCCAATCGGCCGCAGAGGGAGGCAGGCGTTTCTGCCCCGCCGGTCAGGAAAAACACAGGCTTTCCCCCGGCCGTCAGGCATTCGGCCACCGGGTCGCAGGCACAGCCGTGGGCCGAGACCAGCTTCCACTCCTGCCAGGAGCGGCCCACCGCAGCGGCCAGCAGCTGAACGCTGGAAAGCCCCGGCAGCACCCGGCAGGAGATGCCAAAGGCCCGCAGCATCGGCAGCAGCTGGGCCGCACCGGAATAAAACCCGGTGTCGCCGCTGTACACAAGGGCAGCATCCACCTCCGGGTCAGCCGCCAGCGCGGCAAGGACATCCTCAGGCTGATACAGGGCCTTCCGGTGATCCGTGCAGCCCTGCGGCAGCTGTTCCAGCAGGCGCTTTGCCCCCAGGATCAGTCCGGCGTTCTGCAGGGCGGCAAGGCCCTGCGCGGTCAGGCTTTCCGGCGTGCCCGACCCCATCCCGATGAGTGTGATCATTGCAGCATCTCCTTACAATGTGTCAGGATCTGTTCCGCCGTTTCGCCCTGCTCGGCCGGGCGGCGGATGACGATGAGCTGAGCCCCGGTGTCCTGCGCTGCCCGGGCTTTTTCTTCAAAGCCGCCCGCCGCGCCGCCATCTTTGGTAACGAGGAAGCGGATGGCAAACTGCTCCATCAGCGCCCGGTTCAGCGCATAGGAGAACGGCCCCTGCATGGCGATGATGTTCTTATGGGGGATATCTGCCCCCTCGCAGGCGGCAATGCCCTCCCGGGTGGGCAGGACACGGGGAAAAAGCCGTGCCGGTTCCAGCACAGCAAAGGCAGAAAGCTCCTTGGCCCCGGTGGCAAGCAGGACATTTCCCTGCGTCCGGGCCAGAAATCCCGCCGCATGGGCCGCAGAGGCAAACACCATGCTCCCGGCAGGCAGCGGGCTTTCGGGCCGGAGCAGGCGGCGGTACTCCGTGCCCGCTGTTTTGCAGGCTGCCCGGATGTTCCGGGTGGCCTCCACGGCATAGGGATGGGTCGCATCCACACAGAGGTCAGCCCCTTGCAGCAGGGCGGTCATCTCCTCCGGGGTCAGCCGCCCGCAGTGGACGGTGATGCCGGACCTTTCGCCCTGTTCCTCGGCCCCCAGCGGGGTGGCCACGCTGACCAGTACCTCGGCCCCCAGTGCGGCCAGCTGCTTTGAAAACACACGGCCCTCGGTGGTGCCGCTGAATACCACGGCCCTCATGCGCGGTACCCCCGCGGCGTGACCATCCGCCCGCTCAGCTGGCGGGTCTGGGCGTTGCCGACAAACACGGTGGTGAACATATCCACCGGGGTGGTTTCCAGCGCAGCCAGCGTCAGAACGCGGCTTTCCTGCCCCTCCCGGCCAATGTTCCGCACAATGCCGCAGACCGTTCCGGGTGCTTTGCCGTTTGCCAGCAGGATGCGCACCGCCCGCGCCAGATAGTCCGGCCGCCCCTTGGAGGAGGGGTTGTACAGCGCGATGCAGAAATCCCCCATGGCTGCTGCCGCCAGCCGCCGCTCAATGACCTCCCAGGGCGTAAGCCGGTCAGAGAGGGAGAGCACACAGAAATCGTGGGCCAGCGGGGCACCCAGCACCGCACCGCCGCTCAGGGCGGCGGTCAGGCCGGGCACCACCTCCACCGTCACGTCCGGGAAGTGCTCGGCCAGCTCCAGCAGAGGGCTTGCCATGCCGTAGACCCCGGCATCTCCCGAGCAGACCAGCGCCACCGCCCTGCCGCTCCGGGCCGTTTCCAGCGCCCAACGGCAGCGGTCGATCTCCTTGGTCATGCCGGTGGAATAATAGAGCTTGTCCGGGAAGTAGGGGCGCACCAGATCCAGATAGACCGTATAGCCGCACAGCACCTCGGCTTGCGTTAAGGCGCTCTGCGCCTGTGCGGTCAGAAACCGGGGATCCCCGGGCCCAAGCCCGACAACAAAAACAACATTAGGCATCCTGCCACCTCCAATCCGGGGCAAAGGGACGAAGCGCCAGCGCAAAGGTCACGCCGTTGCCCGCCTGTTTGGGAAGAATGATCGTGCCGCCTGCCGCCAGCACCGCCGCCCGCTCGCAGACATTGTCCACACCGGTCACGCTCCGGACAAAGGCCGAAGGTGTGAACTGCCCGGGGGCGTTCTGCAGCTGTGCGGCAGAATAGAACTGCACCGGCCAGCCGTGGATTCTGCAAAATTCCAGCAGGCCCGGCTCATGGGCTTTCAGGTCGATGCTGGCTGCCGCCGTAATGCACACTGCTGCAAGGCCGTGGGCCGCGCAGAACTGTGCAAAGGCCGCTTCCAGCTGTGCGGCGCTGGTCCCCCGCCTGCACCCGATGCCCAGCACACCGATCTTCGGGATCAGGTGCAACGCATCGCCCGCCAGGAAAAGGGTCAGGGCAAAGTCGGCGCGCTCTGCCTCCCCCGCCGGGACCACCCCGGCAGGGGCCTGCCCGGCAATGGGGAATTCCGAGCGGTATCGCACCGGCCCGCCCGCCAGCAGCCTGCTGCTGACGCGCTTGATGCGCTCCGGCTCCAGCACGGCGCAGTTCTGGTGCCTGGCCCACGCATCCACGGCAAACACACCGTTGGCATCGGTGGCCGTGGTAATGACCGGCACCGCACCGCAGACCGCCGCCAGCGCCCGGGCCAGATCGTTGGCCCCGCCCAGATGGCCCGAAAGGATCGGCACCGCAAAATGGCCGCACTCGTCCAGCACCACCACGGCAGGGTCCACCGCCTTGCTCCGGCAGTGGGGCGCAATGGCCCGCACCGCAATGCCCACAGCCCCCACAAAGATCAGGGCATCCGCATGGGCGAACTGCTCCGCAGCCCAATCGGCAAGGCCAGGCCCGCCATGGCCGCAGCGGTTTACGGTGCCGGGCAGGGTACTGGCCAGCTTTTGGGCCAGCGCCAGCCCTTTTTCCGTAAAGGCGAGATAGGCGCGGGTCACCGGTCTGCCCCCTTGCGGAACTCCGTCGTAAAGGTTGGGTCGTAGAGCTTGCTCCGCTCATACCGGGTGCCCAGAAAATCCCCCACCACGATGAGCGCTGTTTTGGTGATGCCGTTGGCGCGGGTGCTCCCGGCCAGCGTGCCCACGGTGCAGCGCACCACCTTCTGCTCCGGCCAGCTGGCCTTGTAGACCACGGCGGCAGGAGTCTCCGGCGTGTAGGCTCCGCCTGCCAGCAGGGCCTGCTGCACCTTGTCGATGAGGCCGATGGAGAGGAAGATCACCATGGTTGCCCCATGGGCGGCAAGGCTGGCCAGCTTCTCCTTTTCCGGCACCGGGGTGCGCCCCTCCATCCGGGTGATGATCACGGTCTGGCTGATGGTGGGCAGGGTGTACTCGGCGTTCAGCGCCGCCGCCGCCCCGCAAAAGCTGGACACGCCGGGGGTATCATCGTAGGGGATGCCGTCCGCATCCAGTGCGTCCATCTGCTCCCGGATGGCCCCATACAGGCAGGGGTCGCCGGTGTGGAGCCGCACGGTGGTCCCGCCTGCGGCTTCCACCCGGCGCATCACGTCCAGCACCTGTTCCAACGTCATCTCGGCGCTGTTGTAAACGGCGCACTCCGGCTTTGCCAGCCCCAGCAGAGCCGGGTTGACCAGACTGCCCGCATAAATGATGCAGTCGGCTTCCTGCAGCAGGGCCGCGCCCCGCCGGGTGATGAGGTCAGGTGCGCCGGGGCCTGCGCCTACAAAATGTACCATCTCAATGCTCCTTCCATTCGTTCAGCAGTTGTGCGGCAGTGTCGGTGGCTCCCAGCGGGCCGTGCTGGTTGGAAAACAGCACCGCCCCCACCCGGAACGCCCCGCAGGCCCGCCGGTCAAGGTGGAGCTGGACTGCCCGCAGCAGGCTTTCCAGCACCGGAGCCCGCAGGCCGGCGCTGTCCAAGAGTTCCAGACAGGCATCGGTGGTGGCAGCGTTCATCAGGGCGGCGCAGACTTCCCGGGAAGCGCCGCAGAGCGCCGCATGGGTGCAGAACAGCTCGGTGCGGCAGTCGGCAGTGTGGGAATGGGTGTTCATAATACCGCCCGCCACCTTGACCAGCTTGCCCACATGGCCCACCAGAAGCACCTCTTCAAAGCGGGCCGCAACAGCCATATCCAGCGTGTCTCCAATAAAGTTCGAGGTTTTCACCACCGGAACAGTTTGAAACTCCGGGTATCTTTCGTGCAGATAGTCCAGCCCGTAATTGCCGGGGGCCAGGATGAGCCGCCTGGGGCTGCCCGCCCGGAGAGCGGCCTGATTCATTTCCAGCTGGATGGTGTCCAGGATCGCCTGCTGGCTCATGGGCTCCACAATGCCGCTGGTTCCCAGCACCGAAAGTCCGCCCTCGACCCCGATGTGGGGGTTGAAGGTGCGCTTTGCCACCTCTTCCCCTCCCTCGATGGAGATGGTCACGGCAAAGCCGCCGGTGTAGCAGGCGCTCTCGGCTTCCCTTTGCAGGGCCTCAGCGATCATCTGCCGGGGCACATGGTTGATGGCAGCTTCCCCCACCGGCTGATCCAGCCCGGCCTTGGTCACCCGGCCCACGCCCTTGCCGCCGGAGATGCGGATCTCGGTGGTATCGGGCAGCAATTCTACGGCGGCGATCACGGGCAGGCCGGTGGTCACATCCACATCATCCCCGCCGTCCTTCTCAATGGCGCATTCGGCACCGGCTCCGGCGGGGCAGCAGTACAGCGGGGCCACCTCCACCACGATGCCCTTCGGCGTGCGCAGGGCAACGCTCTCCGGGGCATGGCCGGTGAGCAGGAGCCGCGCGGCCCCAGCCGCACCCAGCGCCGCGCAGGTGCCGGTGGTGTACCCGCAGCGGAGCAGCTTCTGCCCACTGCGGACGTAATGTTCAAACTTTGGCCCGGCAGGCTTTTCCGGGCCGAACACGGCCTCGTACTGCTCTTTGGTCAGGCTGTACAGCGCCCGGATGTTCTCCGGGGCAAAGGCCTCCTTTGGGGTCAGCACCCCCGAAACGCTGTGCGGGAACACGCAGACCACCGCATCCGCGATCTTCTGCGCCATGTCCAGCTCGTGCAGGCTGACGATCACGGCCAGCCCCTGCTCATGGGCCAGTTTCTGCAGGATGGTCAGCAGCTCGATCTTTCCCTTGACATCCAGAAAAGAGGTCGGCTCGTCCAGCAGCAGAACTCCGGGCTGCTGGCAGATGGCACGGGCCAGCAGAACGCGCTGGCGCTGGCCGTCGCTGATGCAGTTGAAATCCCGGCCCGCCAGAGGGGAAGCCCCCACCAGTTCCAGCGCGTCCCGCACGGCCTGCCGGTCTGCATCGGACAGGATGCCCAGCCGCCCGGTATAGGGGATGCGTCCGGCGGCAGCAAACTCAAAGCAGGAAGTCAGCTCGGTGCGGCGGGTGTGGGGCAGCATCAGGGCCAGCTTCCGGGCCCGGGCCGGGCCGGTGTAATCGGTCAGGCTGCGGCCATCCAGCAGGACAGCCCCGCCCAGGGGGGCCAGCTGGCCTGCCAGCGTTTTGAGCAGGGTGGATTTGCCCGCGCCGTTTGGCCCGATGAGGGCCAGGATCTGCCCCGGCACCGCCCCCAGCGTGATGCCGGAAGCAAGGGGCGCGCTGCCATAACCGATGGCCAGCTCTTTCGTTTCACAGAGGTATTTCATCGCACACCCTCCTGACCCCGGCGCACCAGCAGCCAGATGACCACCGGTGCACCAAACACTGCCGTTACGGCGCTGATCGAAAGCTCGGTGGGGGCAAACATACTGCGGGCGATGAGGTCGCACAGCAGGCAGAAGGCCGCCCCGCCCAGGCAGCACCCGGGCAGCACCACCAGCGGCCTTGCGCTGCCGAACAGCTGCTTGACCAGATGGGGCACCGCAATGCCCACAAAGGAGATGGGCCCCGCAAAGGCCGTGACACAGGCGGCCAGCAGGCTGGAAAGCAGCACCAGCAGCCGGGAAAAGGCTTTGACATTGATGCCCACGCTCCGGGCGTAGGCCTCTCCCATCTGGTAGGCGGCCATGGGCTTGGAAAGGCAGAACGCTGCCGCCAGAGCGGGCAGCACCACCAGCGCCGCCGCCCGCACATTGCCCCAGGTCATGCCGGAAAAGCTGCCCTGAGACCAGTTATGGAGGTTGACGATGTTGCTGTCCTGGGCGAAGGCCACCACAAACTCCGTGACGGCTGAGCAGATGTAGCCGATCATCACACCGCAGATGACAAGGATGCTCATTCGCTGCACCCGCCGGGAGACCGCCAGCACAAAGGCCATGGAGGCCATGGCCCCCGCAAAGGCGGCTGTAATCAGGGTAAGGGAGCTGGTGAGCAGGCCATGGTTCAGAAAAGCCACCATGACCAGTGCCACGGCCAGCTTGGCCCCGCTGGAAATGCCCATGACAAAGGGGCCTGCAATGGGGTTGGCAAAAAAGGTCTGCAGCAGGTAGCCCGCCGCCGAAAGCGCCGCCCCCAGCAGCACCACCATCACGGCCCGGGGCAGGCGCAGCTGGGTGATGATGCCCACGCTCAAAGCGTCCTGCCCGCGGCCGGTCAGGGCCGCCAGCACTGCCCCCGGTGTCAGGGACACACTGCCCCAGAACAGGTTGGCGGCAAACAGCACCGCCAGCAGCAGGACAAGGATGCCGTAAGAAAGGATCAGGCGCTTTTTGCTGGTCATAGGTTACTCTACTTTCCTCAGAAATTGCAGGTCGGCGGGGTCGTTCTCCGTAAAGACACGGTGCAGGTCGAGCACAAAATCGACCAGCGCCATGCTCTGCTGGAAAAAGCTCTGGGTGGTGCACCAGACACTGCCGCTCTGCACGGCTTTGAACTCGGCCAGCAGGGGGCATTTTGCCACCAGTTCCTCGGTGGTGTGCACCACGCCCTCAATGGTGCTGTTGTAAAGGAGCACATCCGCATCCTTTGCACCGGCATAAAAATCCTCCAGCGGCAGGTTCATGGTGGAAAGGTTGTTGCCGTTGTCGGTCAGGTCCGCAAACACATAGTCACCGCCCGCCATCTCGATCATCTGGGCCACATAGTCGCCGCCCTTGCGCACATTGGCAAGGTTGTTGGCTGTGATGGAGAAAAAGGCACAGCGCTTGCCGGTGGGAACCTGCTCGGCCAGCGGTGCAAGGCGCTCCACCTGCCGGGCGAATTCCTGTTCCGCCAGCTCCTCTTTCCCCAGCAGGATGCCCCAGAACTTGAGCCATTCCAGCCGGGCCAGCGGGCCGCTCTCATAGCTGGAGCGCTCCACCAGCACCGGGATGCCGAACCGTTCCAGCTGCTCCTTGACCTCCGGGGTGTGGTAGATCATGGTGTTCTCGATGGCAAGACCGCAGTTGGCCGCAAGGATCTTTTCGTAGTCCGGGGCGCTGTACTTGCCCGCATAGGCAATGCGCCCGTCCTCCATGGCGGCTCTGGCCTCATCCAGATACCAGCCCTCCGCCCGGGTGCCGGAAAGAGTCACGCTGTCCAGCCCATCCAGCGCGAGGAACAGGTCCATCACCGAGGTGGAGACAAGGTAGATGTTCCGGATGGGCTGACGCAGCACCGTCACGCTCTCGGGCAGGCCTTCCACCGCAGCGGCATCCTCCGGGGTCACAAGGAACTGCTCCCCCGATTCGGTCAGGGTCAGCATGGTATAGCCGCCCTCATAGCAGTCTGCAGTAAACTGTGTGGCGTAATCCAGCGGGCAGGCATGGTCAAAGACCAGTTCTTCTGTGCTGGCGGGAGCCGTTTTGGAGGCGGCGCAACCCGACAGGGCCAGTACTGTAACAGGCAGAACGCGCAGGAATTGTTGTCGGGTGATCTTCATAGGGAATAACCTCTCAGTCGCCTTCGGCGACAGCTCCCCTCGTAGGGGAGCCAAGTTTGCGCTATTGCTCTCTTGCCTCTCCTATTAGGAGAGGTGGCATCGCACGGCGATGCCGGAGAGGTTCAGTTCAGCGCAAAAGTCAGCGTATACTCGATCTCATGGGGGGTGCTCATGGCTACGGTATCGGCAGTGACAGCCAGCGGGGTGCCCAGTGCAGAAACAGGGATCTCAAAGGTGGAGTTGCCCTCGGTGTTGGTGGGCAGATACTTCTCACCATCCACGATCATGTAATCATAATTGGGGCTGCTCCACAGGATGACAGCGGTCATTTTGCCGTCCGCCACGGTCAGGGCGGCAGGGCTTTCCACGGTGGCACGGCCAGAGCCGCCCTCCAGGGTCACATTCACGCTGTATTCACCGTCCGCAGGGGTCTCGGCGGCTTCCCCAGTCTTGGGCTGTGCATTGCGGATGCTCACAGTGTGGTCATACCACTTGCCCTTGGTCCCGAGGAGTGCCAGCTGGAAGTCCTGGTCCACAGCGGCCACGGGGATATCATAGCCGTAGACCTCCTCCGAGGTGCCGTCGGAGTAGGTGACGGTGTCGGTGGTAGGCAGCAGCCAGTCTGCCTTGTTGGCCTCGGCATCGGCGGCCATGCCAACATACAAGTTGACGATCTTCTTGGAGGCCAGACTGACATGGAAGGTCATCTGCCCGTTCTCCACGGTCAGGGTGCCCATGCCATTGCAGGCTTCGTTGGCGTGGAACATGCCGCTGTCGGTGTCGAACTCAGCCGTGTACACGCCGTCCGGCAGGGCGGCTTCGGCAGGCTCTGATGCGGCAGTGCTCACGGCAGAAGCGGCTTCCGAGCTGGCAGCAGAGGAAGCAGTGGAAGAAGCCCCGCCGCAGCCGGTGAGGACAGCGGCCAGCATCAGAGAAGCAACGGACAGGGAAACAAACTGTTTGCAGTGCATAAACGAAATACCTCAAAAATTCAGAATTTGAAATGGGAGTGTTTCTCCTCATGCGGGGAAGCTCTCCATAAAAAATGCCCGAAAAGATCTCTCCCTTCGGGCATTGGAAATGCGGAATATTAGCCGTTCAGGGAATCAATGGCGGCTTTGGTGTGCTCAATGTAGCGCTGCTGGATGTCCTCGATCTCACCCAGACCGGCGATCTGGCACTCCACAGACGCGAAGTCACCGGAGGCCTGGAACTGGCTCAGCCAGGAATCGTCATCCGCACCGGCCATATCGTTGTTGGCGTGGTCACCAGCAACGACCATCAGGGGACGCAGGATGACCTTGGTGTAACCGGCGGCCTTGACAGCCTCGATGACGTTCTCGCAGGCGGTCTCCTCGGGCTCACCCTCCACCGTGCCGATGAACACGTTGCTGTAGCCCAGGGTCTGCATGGCGGTCTGCATCTGGCTGTAGCTCACTTTTGCGGTGTGGGAGGTGCCGTGGCCCATAAAGACAAAGGCGACCTTCTCCTCAGCAGCGGCCTCCAGGCTGTCGAAACCGGCATCCTTCACAGCGGCAGCGGTAACGGCCTTGGCAACAGCTTCCTTGTCGGCGTTGATGACCGCAGCGTCGGCACCAACCTCGCCCAGCAGGGGCTCGGCAACGGCGACGCTCTCGAACTTGTCCTTGTACTCGTCGATCATCTCCATCATCTCGTCGTACTCTGCACCGTGCATCAGGTGGGTGGGCTGGACGACCAGGTTCTTCACGCCGTTGGCCACAGCGCGGTCCAGAGCCTGCTGCATGTTGTCGATCTTCTCGCCGTCGCGGGCCTGAACATGGTTGATGATGATCTGTGCGGTGAAGGCGCGGCGGACAGACCAATCGGGATAAGCGGCCTGCAGCGCATCCTCGATGCCCTTGATATCCTTCACTCGGCTGTCGTTGAAGGAGGTGCCGAAGGAGACCACCAGCAGCTCATTCTCGCCGATGTCGTCCTGATTGCGGCTGTCGTCCTTGGAAGCATCGCCGGTGTCGCGGCCAAAGTAGTCAGGGTCAGCCTCTTCGCCCTCGACCAGCTCCTTCTGGGCATCGGTCAGGGCATCCCATGCGGCCTTGGCGGCCTCACACTGGGCATCGGTGTCATCGGTGCGCTCCTGCACATAGATGGCATCGATCAGGTCTGCAACGTTCTTTGCGGCCAATTCGTCAGCCTCCTCGCCGGAAACCTCGCTGCTGGCAGCAGATCCTGCCGTGCTGGAAGCAGTGGTGCTGCTTGCGGCACCGCCGCAGCCGGTCAGTACACCGGCGCAGAGGGCCAGAGCGGTCAGAGCGGCCGCTGCTTTGTGGATGGTGCGTTTTCTCATTTTTGTTCGTTCCTTTCCTGTTTTTGAACATGATTTTTGCTGAACAGAAGGTACAGGAAAGAGTGCCCGGCAAAACAAAAGGGGCCTTTCTGCTTGCGGGACGGCAAAGCAAAAAGACCCTTTTCAGTTTTTTCAGGCTTTTTGGGTACAACCAATTCCTCGTGATCTGGGGCTTGCGCCCCCGTACCAACAGCGGGCAGGTTTCCTGGCTGAAAGCTCAACATCCACCGCCGCCTTCCCGGAACATACGTTCCAGTGACCGGCGCAGCTGCACCCTGGCGGTAAACTCCCTTATCACAGTGACGAGATCGTGCGGGATTTGCACCCGCTTCCCTTTTAACGTGCCTGCCCCCGGCCAGAGCCGCGGGGCGGTACGCACCTGCTGTTTTCTATTCAGTTCGCTGTTCAGTATAACATACTCAACGGAGGAATGCAATCACCACTCCTGGGAAACTTCCGGGCTCACAGGCGGTGTTTTTTCCCCGATCAGGGCCACCGCCACATCGTTGACATTGGTGCCCGTTGCCCCGGTGATGATCAGGCCATCCACCGCCTTCAGCGCGTGGTAGGAATCGTTGTTCTGCAAAGCAGCGTATCCGCTCCAGCCCCCGGCCTCCAGCGCGGCAAGGGTATCCCCATCCACATAGCCGCCGGCGGCATCGGTGGGGCCGTCTGTGCCATCGCTGCCCACAGAGAACACCGCCGCGTTCAGCCCGGCAATGGCAGGCGCAGCCGCAAGGGCCAGCTCCTGATTTCTTCCGCCAAGCCCTTTTCCGGTCAGGTGAACGATGGTCTCGCCGCCCGCGATGTAGGCCAGCTTTTTCCCCTGCCCTGCCTGGGTACGGGCAATGGAGCCAAGAAAGCTGCCTGCTTCCCGTGCTTCGCAGCAGAGTTGGTCGGTCAGGAGAACCGGTTCATATCCCAGATTCCGGCAGGCACTGGCCGCGGCACGGCAAAGCTCCCGCACGCTGCCGGTGATCCGGGTGGTCACATTGTCCAGCGTTTTGGGCGTTTCCTGCGCCAGCAGGGCCCGGGCCTGTGCTGAGAGTGCCAGATGATACTTTTCGGCAACGGCAAGCGCCTGGGCGCAGGTGGAGGTATCCGGCACCGCCGGGCCGCTGGCAATCATATCCAGCGGATCCCCCAGAATGTCGCTCAGCACGATGCTGAACACCTGCGCAGGGGCACAGCGCTGCGCGAACCGCCCGCCCTTCACACCGGAAAGCCGCTTGCGGATGGTATTCATCTCCACAATGTCGGCCCCGCTGGCCAGCAGCTGGCTCGTGATGTCCTGCAGCTCTGCCCCGGGAACGAGCGGCTGCTCGAACAGCGCACTGCCGCCGCCGGAAAGCAGGAACAGCACCGTATCCCCGGCGGTCAGCCCCTGCACCAGCTCCAGCGCCTTTTGGGTAGCCGCAAAACCGTTTTCATCCGGCACCGGGTGGCCCGCCTCATAGCAGGTCACCCCGGGGATCTCACCTTTCACATGGCCGTACTTGGTCACGACCACGCCGCCATCCACCCGGCCCAGCGTTTCAACCGCCGCATGTGCCATCTGCCAGGCCGCCTTGCCCGCCGCCACCAGAAGCACCCGGCCCTTCCCGGGCCGGAGATCCCGCAGCGCGCGGCGCACCGCCTCATCCGGCAGAACAGCGTTCAGGCTGGAACGAAGGATCACATCCGCATCCCGGCGCAGTGCAGCATTCATAGACTCGCCCTCCTTGCAGCGGTGCCCGCCCCTCCGGGACAGCGCACCAGAAACAGCCGAATAAAAAATCAAGACCGACGATCTCTTTTGAAATCGTCGGTCTTGTTTCAATCCGAGTGGCGAGAATCGAACTCACGGCCTCTTGAACCCCATTCAAGCGCGCTACCAAAACTGCGCTACACCCGGACATCTGATCGAGCTTGTCGCTCACAGCTCAATCAGTATACCCGAAGAATGGTGTTTTGTCAAGCACTATTTTCAAATTTCTTCTTCATTTTCGGCAATGGCCGTTGTGCTGCCCACCGGCTGCGGAAACTCCACCGTAGCCAGCGCCACAGCGAACACGCTCTGCGCACCGGCATCCAGCAGAGCCTGCGCGCAGGCCGAGGCCGTGGCTCCGGTGGTCAGGACATCGTCCACCAGAAGGATGCGCTTTCCCTCCACAGCCTCCGGCCGGGCCACCCGGAAGGCACCCGCCACATTGGCCAGCCGCTCGTCAAGGGAAAGTCCCTCCTGCCGCCGGGTGGAGCGGGCACGGGTCAGCGCGTCTGTGACCACCGGCACGCCCACCGCCCGGGCAAGGGGCTGTGCCATCCGCTCCGGCACATTGTAGCCGCGCTTTTTGCTGGAGGCCGGTACCGGAAGGATGCAGTCATAACCCCTGTCAAGGCCCGGCACCGGTTCGGGCAGGGGCTCAGAGCCGCACATTCTGATCTCGCTGCCAAAGAGCAGGCGGGCCATCTCCACGCCCAGCTCCACAGCTGCCCAGGGCGCGCCCTGATATTTCGCCCGCAGCACCGCGCGGCGGACAAGGCCGGTGTATCGGTAGGGTGCGGCTGCCCCATCCAGCCGCCCCAGGTAGTGCTCGGAGCCGCGCAGCCGCATGGAGGGTGCACGGCGCAGCTCTGCCAGCCCATCGGCGCAGTCCGGGCAGGCAGGCTGGTTCCCCAGCACCCGATCACAAAAAGGGCAGCGGCGCGGGTAAAGCACCCAGCGCAGCTGCCGCAGTGTGCGGCTCAGGCCGCTGTAATAAAGCATCAGTCGTTCTTGACCGCAATGATGACGCGGACCTTTTTTCCGGCAGCGCAGCCGAAATTATCGTACCAGCCGGTCAGCTGGTAGCCGTCCGCATCCACCTGAGCCAGCTTGGTGGGGTAATACTGGCCCTTGTACCACAGGTAGACCTGCACATTGTCTGCCATCTCGTAGCGTTCATTGCCCGAGAGCACCGAGGCCGCGCCGACCTTGTCGATCTTCAGGGGCATCAGCTGCATCATGGCCTTGACAGAGCCGGTGGTCTCCTGCCGCACGGCAATGCCGCCCGCCAGCACCGGATACTTGATGGCCGTGGTGTAGCTGGCCACCGCGCCGTTGACGTAGCAGATATAGGTCGCCCCGCCGCCGATGTAATTGAAGATCTGCTTGAAGGGGGTGCCTGTGATCTCCGCGATCTGCTGGAAGCCAATGCTCATCAGGGAGCCGGTGTTGCTGGTCAGCTTCTGCCAGGCCGTGCTCAGGATATCGCCCGAGACGATGCCCCACAGGATCTCGCTGGTGGTGGGCACCAGCAGGTTGGACAGGCGGTCTACCGCCGTGGCACCGGTCACAGTGGTGGTGGTATCCGAGGTGGAACCGGAGCCGTCGGTGCCGCCCGTGGCTGCTCCGGTGGTGGTGCCTGTCGTGGTCGTGGTGCCGGAAGCGGAATCTCCCGCCGCAATGCTGGTGACGAGGCTCTTCAGGTCAGAATAATTCATGGCCAGATTTTTCACATCGTCCAGCACGCCGTAGCTCCACAGGTCGCCGGTCACATCGTTCAGGATGAGCCGGTCGATCTGTCCGGCATCGTTGACGGTATAGTAGCGGACATCGAGGTCACTCAGTGTTACCCCCGATAGGCGGCTGGGACGAACCGTCCCAGCCACACCCTCCGAAGTTGTATCCAGAATCTCTACATCGTCGGCCAGGGCGGCAGCGCCCAGCGCAGTGGCATTGGTATTGATGGTGCCGTTGACGCGGCGGTCCTCGATGTGTTCCACGCTCTCGCCCTCCGGGGTGACCTTGATCTCTACCAGCCACCCCTGCGGAAAGTTCAGGCTCTTGTCCACGTTCACAGTGCGGGCAATGCCATCGGTGCACATGACGGAGACTTTCTGCAAAACATCCGCGCCGTTCTCTTCCACCAGACTGCGGGTGGCGGTCTGCACGACACCGTAGAACACACTGTCGGCTTCCTCGCCGGTCACGATCCCGGCAGCCTCATTGTTCATGCCCAGCAGCAGGGTGACGACCTCGCCCACGCCGCCGCCGTTGAGGGAGGACACCTGGGAGGCCACCGCAGAGGAACCCAGCGTATAGCTGGTGCCTGCCACCGTTACACTGGTGGGGGCGCTGGCACTGGGCGAAACTGCCGTGATGCGGCCAGCGGCGCGGCGGGTGTAGACCCACAATGTCTGTAAACTCTCGCTGTAATAATACACATCGTATTTGTTCAGCTCCGCAGATTCCGACGCTTTATCGTTGCGGTAGACCATCTTGGGAACAAAGGGCAGCTGGACCGTATCGCCCGCCACAAAGGGGCCCTTCAGGCTCTTGAGCATGACGCTGGAGGTATCCACCTGACCATTGGAGACCGTGAAGCCCAGGCTGCTGCCGTAGGCACTGCCGCTGGCGGCGTTGGCTGTCAGGGCGTTGTAGAACAGCAGGGCGCACTCCTCGTAGTTGAGCACCTCGCCCTGGCTGCGGTCCACCTGATTGCGCAGGCCCAGCTCACTGGCCTTGTTCAGCTGTGCGTTGGGGAAGGAGCCGCTCAGGTCGGTCATCTTATAGCCCATCAGCTTGAGGATGGCCGTGACCGCTTCTTCCAGCGTCACGGCATTGTCGGGCCGGAAAGAGCCGTCGGTGTAGCCGTTCATCCAACCGTTCTGCACCGCAATGCGGACATAGGGTGCATAGGGCGAAGTGCCGGGCAGGTCGGTGAACAAGGTGCCCACCGTGCCCTGAGAGCCCACGCTCTCGCGGTAGGTGGAGTAGGACACCAGCATCCGGGCCAGCGCACCGCGGGTGACCACAGCGTTCAGAGCAGCCTGCTGGCTGCTGTCCATCGCGTTCAGCGTGATGGACAGCTGGACCGCCGTGTTGGCGTTGCCCGCTGCCGATGCCGGCAGCACCAGCATCGACACGGCAATGCTCACCGCCAGCAGAAATGCAAGGATTCGCTTTTTCATGGAAAATCCTCCTTAAAATAGTTTCTAATGTATTCCGGGTTGCGGCTCCCAGCATCTGCTTCGTGCAAAGCCTTGCACTTGCATCCTGCTGGCCGCGGCCCCAACAACTCCTCCCTTCATCCGCCACTGGCGGCGGGCGGCGTTGTTGGCCCCCTTTGGGGGGGGGCGTGCTGGGCTGGCAAAGCCAGACCGAAGCGGTAAGAGGTTTAATCATATCTCAGCGCTTCAATGGGGTTCAGCCTTGCGGCGCGCTTGGCAGGCAGATAGCCGAACAGCACACCGATGCCCACCGAGATGCCAAAGGCCACCACGATGGAGTTGAACGAGGGGCTGACAGTCACATCAATGCTGCTGGAGATCATGGGCAGGATGCGGTTTGCCGCCATGGACACGATATAGCCAAGAACGATGCCCAGCACGCCGCCCAGTGCGGAGGTGGTGGCGGCTTCCACTACAAACTGCGACAGGATCACCCGCTCCTTGGCACCCAGTGCCTTGCGGATGCCGATCTCCCGGGTGCGCTCGGTCACCGACACCAGCATGATGTTCATAATGCCGATGCCGCCCACCAGCAGCGAGATGCTGGCAATGCCGGTAAGGATGATGATGACCATATTGATCATCTCGTTCATCTCCTCCAGCCACTCGCTGGCGCTGTAAATGTAATAAGCGTTGTCGCTCTTAAGCAGGTCGTACAGGCCGCTTTCCACCACCGCCTTGGCCTCGTTGGCCCGGCTCTCGTCCGTCATAATTGCAACAAAGTTTTTGGCACTGGACTGGTTGGAGAGCCGCATGGCCGTGGTGTAGGGCAGATAGACGCAGTCATCGTCGGAGCCCTGCTGCATGTTCTTGTCCGTCACCTTGGCGTTCAGCACGCCCACGATCCGGAACTTATAGGCCCCCAGCTTGATGGTCTGGCCCACCGCGTTGCCGCCGTAGGCCGCCCGGTTGAGGTAATCACCAATGATGCAGACCTGCTTGTTGTCCTTGATGTCCATGTACTGCAGGCCGCGCCCCTGGGCGAGGGTATAGTTTTTCATCTCGGCGTAGTGCTCGTCCACACCGTAAACACTGGTGCCGTAGCGGTAGGTCGTGGTGCCCACCTTGGGGGTGTTGTTGCTGAAATCGATCTGGGGCGAGACTGCGGAGATGAGCTCCTTGTTCTTATCCGCGATCTTATACACATCCTCCACCGAGGCGGTGCGGGAGCCGTAGCCCCAGACCTGAATGGACAGGGCATTTGTGCCCAGCGCCGAAAAGCTGTCCCGCATGCTCTGGGTCATGCCGTTGCCCAGACCCACGATGACGATGACCGCCATGACACCGATGATGATGCCCAACATGGTCAAAAAGGTGCGGAGCTTGTTGCTCCACACGTTCTGGAGGGCCTGACGGAAGGTCTCAATGATCATTTGTTCCCCTCCTGTTCTGCCGGTTCAAAGTTCAGCGTCGGCTGGACGATAGCTTCCGGCGCGCGGGAGTCGCCATCGTAGACCACCTGACCATCCTCCAGCCGGATGATGCGGTCGGCCTGCACGGCAATGGAGTTGTCATGGGTGATGAGCACCACCGTATGGCCCTGCCCATGCAGGTCCTGCAGCATTCCCAGCACCTCGCGGCCGGTGTGGCTGTCCAGCGCGCCGGTGGGCTCATCCGCCAGAATGATCGCCGGGTTGCGCACCAGCGCCCGCGCGATGGATACGCGCTGCTGCTGGCCGCCCGAAAGCTGGTTGGGCTTGTTTTTCAGCTTATCGCCCAGCCCCACCTGCTCCAGCACCTCGCGGGCCCGACGGTGGCGCTCGGCGCGGGGGATGCCCGCATAGACCAGCGGCACCTCCACGTTTTCCAGCAGGTTCAATTTGGGCAGAAGATTATACTGCTGGAAGATGAACCCCAGCATCTCGTTGCGGATGGAGGCCAGCTCGTTCCGGCTCATCTTGCCCACATCCCGGCCGTTCAACCGGTAGGTGCCCGCCGTGGGCACATCCAGACAGCCGATGATGTTCATGCAGGTGGACTTGCCGGAGCCGGACTGGCCCACAATGGCAACAAACTCACCTTTTTCTATTTTCATGGTGATGTGGTCGGCAGCTTTTACCGTGGTGTCACCCATCTGGTAATACTTGCAGACCGCATCAAATTCGATCAGAGCACTCATTCCATCCTCCCATCAGAAGATCATCATGCTGCTGCCATCGTCATAGTAGCTGTCGCTGCTGACCGAGTTGGGGTCGTAACCAATGGTGTCCCCCTCCTGGATGCCGCTGACGATCTGGGTGTAATCATCATCGCTGACACCGGTCTTGACGGCCACATAGACAAAGCCTTCGGGTGCCTCCATGGTGGTATCCGCCTTGGAAGCGCTGGGGGAATCCTGGGTCACCAGCACATAGCCGCCCCGGACGATGGCCGCATTGGGCACGGTCAGGGCATTGGCAGCCTCGGCCACCACGATCTCAGCGTTGGCGTTCATGCCGGGGCGCAGGCCGTCGGTCTCGTCAATGCGGATGGTCACCGGGTAGGTGGTGGTACCGCCGTTGGAAGCGCCCTTCATGGAGACGCGGGTCACAGTGCCCACATAGTTCTTATCCTGCACGGCATCGGCTGTGATCTGCACTTTCTGGCCCACAGACAGGGAGCTGATCTGCAGTTCGTCCACGTTGATGACCATTTCCAGATAGCTCAGGTCGTAGATGACGCAGAGGGTATCGCCGGATTTGACCGCATCGCCCACCTTGGCATCCTTTTCAATGATGGTGCCGCTAATGGGAGAGGTGACGGTATAGTTGGCCATGGTATCCTGCAGGTTCTGCAGGGAGATCTCAGCGCTGCGCAGGGTCTCAGAGGCAGACTGGATGCTCTCGGTCAGGTCATCGCCGCTCAGCTCGATCAGGATATCGTTCTTGGCAACGGTCTGGCCCTCCTGCACATGGATGGAGGTCACAGTACCTGCAGCCTGTGCGGTCAGGGTGCGCTCCGCCTGATAGCCAAAGGTGGCAGAACCGATGGAGCTGACCCCGTTGATGGAGGCGGTGGCCGCCTGCGCGGTGGTCAGGCCGCCCGCGTTCTGCACGGCAATGGTCACGGTGCGGGTGAGCAGGTTGCCGGTGCTCAGGGCATCCGTTCCGGTCACGCTGGTCACGGTGCCGTCCAGCTGCTCAAAAGTGCCGTCCAGCGTCACCTGGGCGGTCTGGCCCACGCTGAAATTGGCGGCATCGGCGGCGGGGAATTCCAGCGTCAGCAGCATTTTGGAGCTGTCGCGGATGATGGCGACCTCCTGCCCGCTGGTCACCTCGTCGCCCTTGGCGACCTTCAGGGTGCTCACGGTGCCATCCACCTCGGCACGCACATACTGGCGGTCCACCACCTTGTCATAGCTGCGCTGTGCCTGCTGCATGGCGATCTCGGCCTTTTCAAAATTGGTGGAAGCGTCCGAGCTGTCCAGCGTGTAGAGGACGGTCCCCTCATCCAGCACGTCGCCCTCCTCAAACTCGCCGGTGAGCACCTTGCCCTCCACCAGAGATTTCACGGTGTAGGTGTTGGCAGGGTTCAGGGTACCGGTGCCGCTGAGGGTGTTGGAGACATCCCGCACTTCAGGGCTGGCTTCCAGATAGCTGGGGTCCACGGCTGTGGTGTTGGCACTCTTGGGCTTGAGCAAAAACACACCGCCCGCGATCACCACACAGACCACCGGCACGAGCCATTTCCAGTTCTTCTGCAAAAACAGCACCGGGGCCTTGGTTGTCTGTGCCGCAGGCGTTTCCGCACCCGGGTTCTCCGCGCCGTCCTTCTTCTTATTCCAGATCATCATGTTCCTCCTATCAGATTCAGGCCCGCCGGGGGCGGCCTGTCAGATTCCTTTCCTATGTATAGGTGTAGTGTATCGCATTTTGCCCGGATACACAAGCGTCCAAATTTCGTTTGAACGCTTTTCAGCAAATTTTCACAGATTGTAAACCTTTGTGCAAATCGCAAGTTGACCTGTCTGCCGCTTTCTGGTTTAATCGGGACGTTGTTTGTACCAAACCAGAGGAGGATTTTTTCTATGAATCAGACCAGTAAGTTCTCGGTGCGCGATATCTGCTACGCGGGCCTGTTTGCCGCCGTCATCGCCGTGATGGCACAGATCTCTATCCCCATGCCGCTGGGTGTGCCCATGACTATGCAGACCTTCGCCATCACGCTGGCGGCTGTGGTGCTGGGCTCCAAGCTGTCCGCCATTGCCACGCTCGTTTACCTGCTGCTGGGCGCTGTGGGCGTGCCGGTGCTGGCCAACTTCTCCGGCGGCATCGACAAGTTTGTCGGCCCCACCGGCGGCTTCCTGATCTCCTTCCCCATCATGGCCTACATCATCGGCCTGGGCGTGGAGCACAGGGATGCCTTCAAGGGTGCTTTTCCCGTGGCGGTTGTCGTGGGCACTGTGGTCAACTATATCGTGGGTGTCATCCTGTTCGTGATCGTCGCCCACAGCACCGTGTCTGTGGCCGTTTCCGCCTGCGTTCTTCCCTTCATTCCCACCGCCATCATCAAGGCTGTGCTGGCCTGCGTGCTGGGCCTGAACATCCGGAAGCGGATCCCGGGGGTAAAAAAGGCATGAGCATCGTACTGCGCCCGCATCACCTGCTCTGCACCCAGGGCTACTCCGGCCATGGCTACAGCGAAGCCTTTGTGGAGCACATGAATGATGTCGTTCACCAGCTGCGGGAGGTGCCCGGGACGAAGATCCAGCTCACCTTCTCCACCGACACCCTCTGCTCCTGCTGCCCCAACAAGCTGGGCACCGACCTGTGCGACACACAGGAAAAGGTCAAGCGGTACGACCGCAAGACCGTGGAGTATTTCGGGCTGGAGGAAAAAGAATACGACTACCAGGCCCTCATCCGGGAGATTGATGCCAAAGCCACCCCCGAGATGCTGGCCGATATCTGCCGGGACTGCTGCTGGTTCCCCATCAGCGCCTGCTGCAAGAATATCTGCGAAGGCAAATACGTGAAATAACATTTCCCCCTATGCAAAGAGGCCGCCGTGCAGGAGATGATCCTGCACGGCGGCCTCTTTGTTTTATTCTGTTTCTGCGGCCTGCACCGTTACATAGACCCCGGCGGGGACACAGGCGGCCCAGGCATCCTGCTCGCTCAGCCAGCCGAATTGCTCGCACACATGGTCCGGGCACTGACTGTCGAGGAAGGCGATGGCCCCATCCTTTACCTGCAGATGCACGATGTAATCGCCCATATCATACAGATAATCGTGGTCCTCGTCCAGCGGGATCGTTTCGGTGATGCCGTCGCCGAAATCGACCACGGCCACCAGCGGCTCCGCTTTGGGGGCGTTGGCGCGGTACAGCACGAACAGGAGTGCTGCCGCGGCCAGCATCACGGCCGCAAAGATCAGATTTTTCTGCCAGCTTTTCAGGCGTTTCATGCAGCGTACTTGCTTGCAGCTGCGCCTGCAATGCGGCCAAAGACAGTGAAGTCAGCCACGGCATTGCCGCCCAGGCGGTTTGCACCGTGGACACCACCGGTCACCTCACCTGCTGCGAACAGGCCGGGGATGACCTCGCCGTTCTCGTTCAGGACTTCGGTGTTGGTGTTGATCTTCAGGCCGCCCATGGTGTGGTGCACACCTGCGGTGACCTTGATGGCATAGTAGGGAGCGGTATCCAGCTTGTTTGCAAAGCTGGTGCGGCCGAAGTCGGGGTCGTTCTTGGCCTCAACATAGCCGTTCCAGGTGTTCATGGTCTCGGCAAAAGCAGCCTCATCAACGCCCATTGCCTTGCCCAGTTCCTCATAGGTCTCACCGGTCACGGTGTAGCCCTTCTTGATGTAGCCCTGAATGACGCTGGAGGCATCCACCATAGCCTGATCCACCACCAGCCAGCTGTAGCTGCCGGTCTGAGCGATCTCGGCAGCGGAAACCACATCACGGGTACCGACTTCGTCAATGAAACGCTTGCCCTCGGCATTGATCAGCACAGCGCCGTCGCCGCGCAGACCCTCGGTGATCAGGGCAGCGGTGTTGGCCTCAACGGTGGGGTGGATCTGGATCTGGTCCATATCCACAGTGCCGGCACCGATGGCGGTCGCCATCTCAATGCCCTGGCCCTGAGCGCCGGCAGCATTGGTGGTCATAAAGCCCTTCAGCTCGGGTTTGTACTCAACGACCATATCGAGATTTGCGCCGAAACCGCCGGTGGTCAGCACCACAGCCTTGGCGTTCACAGTGACGGTCTCGCCGGAAGCACCGGTGGCCTTGATGCCAACAGCAGCGCCGTTGTCATCGGTCAGGATCTCGGTGGCGGTGGTGTTCAGCATCATCTGGACACCAGCCTTCTCACAGTTTTCCTCCAGCAGGGGGATCATGTAGGAACCGACGGAAACGGTCTTGCCCTCTGCGTCCACCGGGCGGTGGATCCGCTTGACGGATGCGCCGCCGAAGCTGGAAACGCTGTGCAGGGTGATGCCGTGCTCGTCCAGCCAGTCGATGGCGTCAGCGCTGTTGGAGCACAGGGTCTCCACCAGAGCAGGGTCATTGATACCCTTGCCGCCGATCATGGTATCCAGCTCCATCAGCTCAACAGAGTCGAAGTAGCCGGTGGGGTTCTTCTGGTACTCTGCCCACTGCTCGGAGACGGTCTTTGCCAGAGCGGTGATGGTCTCGTTATCAGTATACTTTTCAGCAGCAGCCTTCAGGGTCTTTTCGACACCTGCGCTCTCGGCAAACTCGTTCTCATCCTGATACACGGTCTTGCCGGCGTTCATGCCGCCGGTAGCGCGCACGGAGTTGCCGCCCACCACGGGCTGGCTCTCCACGATGACAACGCTCTTGCCCTCGCTGGTGGCAGTCAGGGCAGCGGTCATACCTGCGCCGCCTGCACCCACGATGACGATGTCGGTATCAACGGTAGAGTCCTCAGCAGGCTCAGCGTTGTTCTCCACAGCGGTCTGGAAATCCTCAGGCTTCAGACCAGCAGCGGTAATGGCAGCAGCGGCTGCCTCCTTGATGGCATTGGAGGTGATGGTTGCGGTGGACACGCCGTCCACTGCAATGCTGCCGCTCTCGGCGATCTCGCCGGGCAGCTGCTCGATTGCCTTGGAGCCCACGCCCTAGGTCTCATCGGCACCCTCAGCGGTGCAGCCGGTGATCTTGCCGTCGGTCAGGGTCAGGGTAACGGTAACATCGCCGCCAAAGCCCTTGGCAGTGCCGGTAAAATCGCCGGTAGCACCAGCGCCGGTGGTGGAGGCGGGCTTGCTGCCGGCGGGCTACCGTTG
>OBYZ01000552.1_pt1 | contig 32703 bp, 37 predicted proteins | sample 1501501 | NCBI WGS metagenome assembly OBYZ01 (sample SAMEA2580213, study PRJEB22360) | human gut metagenome | biome: human gut; feature: human-associated habitat; material: faeces | place: Denmark | collected 2008/2010
ATGACTGAAGCCAAAAAATATAGCCCGACCGCACGTTTTAACGTGGGGTAAGCCCCCTGAACTAAAAATTTGAGCATATTCTAACGCTTATATATCAACAAGATCAAGTAAGATCTGCTTTTCTTCAAAAAATCAAACCTTTATTATCTCATCTCGTACTGTTAAAATTTGCCTACCTTTACGGTTATTTTAGCATTTTTTCGGAAAATTTTATATATTTCATTCAAAATATATGTTTATTCCAAAAGTAGAACGTAGTATAATTAAGCTCATTAAGGAGAGTTAAATGTCAAACTCTGTAACAACGGTTCGTCTAGCTGGCGAAAGAAAACGCATTGTAGAGCGAATGGCACTTGAAGCAGGCTCAAAGTGTGGAAAAATACTTAGAGTAAGCGATGTTGTACATTTTCTCATAGATAGATATTCCAATCTTGAAACAATCGAAGAACTCGCTAAAAAGAACACCCCCGAAAAGAACTTTTCTTTTAAGAAAGAGGAGAAATCAGAATGAAATTGAAAACTTTATTTGTATCGGCGTTAATTGGTTTAAGCCTTGCGGCTTGCAATGAAGAAACGAAAGATTTTAGCGGAAGTTATAGCATTGAATCAATGTCAATCAAAGTAACCAAAATGACTTCAGGAAAATACGAAACAGTTTATATAGATAAGCTAGATAAAAGTGAAATGACAAAAATAACGGAAATTAAAGATGGGAACCGTCTTTACGAAACAAGCGGAAATTATTTAGGTGAATTTACTGATACTGGACTTAAAACCGCAGGTGGGACTTTTTACAAAAAAGTGTTAAGCAAGTAGATAGCTTTTTTTATGAATAAAAAAAGCCACTTTAGTATATATACTAAAGCAAAAAAAGTCAATTTAAATCTATTATTTTGAGTTTAATTCAATGGCTACGATTACAACTAATTTATTATTATCTCTATTTACCCAATGTGCGATTGATGTTGCACCTGAAACGCTACATACCTTAATTGGCGTGGAAAGCAGCAAAAATCCTTATGCGATTGCGGTTGTTTATGGAAAGGAGGTGGAAGAAAAAGATAAATTAAAATTTAAACAACCTAATACTGAAGCGGAAGCCTTAGAAATAATAGATAAATTGAATAATAATCCCTCCCCACTGCATAAATCATATTCAGTTGGTTTAATGCAAGTCAATAGTTCTAATTTTAAAAAATACGGCATAAACCGCTCAAATATGTTTAACGCTTGTAAAAACATTGAAGCTGGAGCTGGTATTTTTAAAGCCTGTTATCTTCAGGCTAAAAATAACAATCCCCAAAAAGAGGAGCAGGAATTATTACGCATAGCGTCATCTTGCTACTATTCAGGCAATGAAACCAGAGGATTTAAAAAAGAAGATAGTGGCACGTCCTATGTCGATAGAATCAATAAATCTGCTGAAGCAACGTATAAAGTTCCCGCTATTAAGCCTTTGAATGTAATTGCAAATAATGCGATTACTTCAAACGAGAAAGAGAATGAAATATCTCTTTCCGAACCAGTCCCTCAAAATCAACCTATTCAGCAACGACCTATTCGGGCTTGGGATATTTTTGAGGATTTTTAATTACCATTAAGGAAAAACATAGCTATGACCTTAACAAATCAAACAACTGTATATCAACGCCAATTAACGGCTTTTTTAGTCTTATTTGTTGCAACTATTGCATTCTTTTTCAGTCCTGATGCAGCCGCTGCTGCTGGACTTGATGAAGGTACGCAAATTCTAAAAGAAGGATCAAAACAATTCTATGCTCTTTTAGGTGCAGCTGCTCTTGCCTTTATTCTTTATGAAGCCGCTCGTGCATATCTTAATTTAACGAGTTGGGGCAATGTTTTTGTTGCAGCTCTTAAAGCTGGTGCTGCCGCAGGTTTAGTAGCTCTAGGTAAATACCTTTGGGATACTTACAAATTTTCAGGCTTCTAATTGCTTCAAATTTCAAGCGGTGAAAACCGCTTGAAATCTTCAAAAGGAAGAGAGAATGGAAAAAATAGAAAACGAAGAGGATTACACGTTCCCAACATTTAATGGTATGAACCGTCCAGCGATGATGTACGGAATACCAATGATGATAGGTTTAATCGTGCTGATTTATATTGTTTTGAGTGGCTTTATCGGCTTTCAAATGGGATTAGGCAAGTTTTCTCTGATTGCTCCAAGTTTCGGCGTTATTTTTTTAATTGCTGTGAAAATAATTTGTCAAGATGACCCAAATGCCTTTGCGATATTGAAATGGAAATTCAAAGCAATTCAACTCAAATTACAACAACAAAATCCTATCATTTATATCTCAAGTAACGGTTCAAAAAGAGAGGCTTATAATGCACGTCGATCATTTAAAAAAATCTAAACCTATTGAGGATTTACTCCCTCATTACCGAACCAACATTAACGACTATGTGATTGCTGTCGGCGGAGATAAATTACTATTTACCTTAAAACTGTCTGGCATTCCTTTTACCTCACTTTCCGATAATGATTTAGGCTCTTATTTTGAAAGCCTAGATGATTATTTTTTAAGTCTCGCCAAAGAATATAGCGGCGATCTTGCTGTTTGGACGCATATTGTTAAAAAACGCAATAAATTAGAGCAAGAATATCAGTTTAAATCTAAATTCATTCAGGAATTTGCCGATACTTATTTATCAGGCTTTCGTGGAACGAACTTCTTCACAACTGATTATTACATAACCTTTGTACTGAAATATAACGATCTCAATGATGGTTTAGCTAAATGTGCAAACATTTTAGCAACCTCCGACACGTTAAAACGCCGTTATGATGGCGAAGAGCTATCTATTGTTGATATTAACGAAAGTGTAAGCGTTTGTGAAAATAATGAATTTCTTTCTTATTTACTTAACTGTTATAAACAGACGATTACTTTAAATGAAAGTGAAGTGATTGATAATGTTTGTAATAGCGATTGGTTCTTTAATTACGATTATTTTGAAGTAAGAAATAAAGAAACTACAACATCTAAATACGGCACGGCTTATTTATTAAAAAGTTATCCAGCTAAAAGCTCTATTGGTATGTGGGATTTCATTCTTGAGCTGCCTTATGAATTTATTTTATCCCAATCATTTATTTTTACATCAGCCCAAAAATCAATCCGACAAATTGAAGTTCAAGAAAATAAACTTTCTTCATCAGGCGACACCGCTTCTTATCAACAAGAAGAGTTAGAGCTTGCTCGCGGTTTTTTAAACACAGGGGAAATTGCTTTTGGTAGCTATCAGGCTTCAATGCTTATTTTTGGCGAAACCCCCGAGATGGCGATTGAAAACGGTTCAAAAGTGATTTCTGCATTTACCGTAGAGGGGCGTGGTACACGCTGGGCAAAAGCCAATCTTGAAAGCGTTTTTGCATTTTTAAGTGTAATGCCAGCTGCTATTTACCGACCATTAGAAAGCGTTAGAGCTCACACAAATTTAGTGTGTGGTTTTTCATTGCATAACTATTTCGGCGGCAAGCCTAAAGGAAATGCTATCGGAGATGGTTCAGCCATTATGCCATTAAAGACCCCAACACAAGGGCTTTATTACCTCAACACGCATTATTCTCCCCCGAAAGAAAATGTAATCGGTGAATTTATTGCAGGGCATTTTTTAATGCTCGGTGCAACAGGTACAGGTAAAACAACGCTAGAAGCGGTAATCGTGGCATTTTTAGAGCGTTTTAATCCTCAACTTTTTGTAATGGATTACCGCCGTTCTACCGAACTTTATATGAGAGCTTACGGAGCGTCTTACTTTACTTTTGAAAGTGGCGTAGATACAGGGCTAAATCCGTTCCAGCTTCAAGAAAAAGCTGATCCTAATTTAATGCAATTCCTTTACAGTTTTGTAAATAGCTGTGCAAGAGATGAAAAAGGCTTAGTAAGTGATGAAGATCGAATGCTCATTAAAGAAGCGGTTGATACCGTAATGAAACTGGATATTCATCAACGCCGCTTTAGTATGCTTCTACAAGTGATCCCTCGTTCTACATCGCTTTATATTCGTTTGCGTAAATGGTCGCACTTTGAAGGTGGCGAATTAGCTTGGGTTGTCGATAGTCCAACTAATTTATTTAATCCTTATGACTTTGACAAAATCGGCTTTGATACAACCACGTTTTTAGACACCAAAGGACACGAAGGCACCGAACCAATTTTCTCTATTCTTCTTTTCTATAAAAGTTTAATGAAGAAATCAGGACGCTTACTACTTTCTATTGTAGAAGAGTTTTACGTTCCTTGTAGCTATGAAACGTCTGAACAAATGGTATTCAAAACATTAAAAACAGGACGTTTAACAGGCGAATTTATCGGATTAGTATCACAATCGCCAGCCGATGCGATTAAAGCCCGTATTTTTGAGGCGATTGTAGAACAAACGCCAACTAAAATTTTGCTTCCTAATCCTGACGCTGAATATAAAGGCGGTTATGAGCGAATCGGTTTAACTCAAAAAGAGTTCCGTATATTGAAAGGACTTGATAAAGAAAGTCGCAAATTCCTTGTAAAGCAAGGCGGCGGTAGCACGCTTGCTTATTTTGATTTATCGCATTGTAAAAAATTCTTCCCGATTATTTCAGGCTCAACGGAGGGGCAGCAAGAATGTGAAAAAATTCGTACAGTACACGGTAACGATCCTGATGTTTGGATTCCAATATTCTTAGAAAGAATGGAAGAAATCAAGCACGAGAAAGAAGCTAAAAAACTTTAATTTAATAAGAGGTAACTCACTATGAAACTTACATTAAAAGCCACTTTAATTGCTGCAACTATTGCTTTTTCAGCTAACTATGCAACCGCAAGCGGTATTCCGACAGTGGACGCAGCCGGTATTGCAACAACCATTTCAGAAAACCTCAAGACACTTGAGCAGTTAAAATCACAATTAGACGCAATTAACCAACAAATCGATCAAGCAAAACAATTTGCAAAAGATACAAAAAATCGTTTTGAGGGCAACTGGAAATTAGGTGATTTAGTCAATAACGATGATTTTTTAAACTCACTTCCTTCTAGTGCAAAAGATATTCTTGTCGATGGAATGAGCCTTGATGGATTAAGAAATAAATACGGTTTAAAAAGTGATAATGCGGGGTTACAAAAACAATTCGATAATCTAATGGCGTATGGAGAACGTGTCGAGAAAAATTATAAAAACACATTAAAACGTATTGAAAAATTAAATCAAATTAAAACGCTTAACGATACCGCAACTACACCAACGCAAAAACAGGACGTTGCAAACAAATTAGCGTTAATGCAACTTGAATTTAATCAAGAGCAAGCGGCTCTTCGTCAAGCTGAAGAGCAGTTTAAAGCTCAAGAGAATCTTGATAGAGAAAAAAGCAATCAAGAATGGGAAAGAAAATTAGCTAAAGGCAAAGAAGAGTTTTACGGCAAATTTAGCAAATAATAGTAGGGGAATTAAATATGAGCTTTATCGGCGATATTTATACCACAACGGCAACAAAATTTGCTGAACCAGTTGCTAGCTATGCCAGCAAATTAGGAACAGCGGCAGCCCCTTTATTTGGGGCTGCTTTTGGAGCCTACATTGTTTATCAGGCTTATAAACTTTACACCAATAAAGATATAAGTATTGAACAAATTATTCATATTATTGTGGTTTTTGGGGTCATTGCCTTTTTTATTGGAGCAAATGGTCAATATGCAAAAGTTATTACGTTTGTTCAAAATGCAGGCGATGGATTGGCTGCAAGCTTATCAAATGATCCGTCGGCAACAGCGACCTCTGCAATAGATACTATCTATAACTTATATGAAGCTCCATTTACAGAATTGGATAGCAGATTAAACACATTTACAGATATGGGATATTTAGTTGAGTATTTAAAGCAATTACCAGCAAGATTCTCTTTATGGCTATCTCAAACTATTTTTACTGTATTTATCGCTATCAATTTATTGATAGCCAAAATAATGGTTTCGCTTTTATTAAGCGTTGGCATTCTTTTTATTATGTTTTCGGCATATCAACCGACAAGAAATCTGTTTACTTCTTGGGTTGGATTAGCTCTCAATTACATTTTTTTAAATGTAATGTATGCCATTGCAGCAGGTATATCTGCTGAGATTATAAAATCTACGGTCATTAAAGATGGAGCTGGAGCTATGGCTATTATTTCTGGTTCAGGAACGATTTTAATTTCAACAGTTATTATTGTGTTAGCAATCAATCAGATTCCGACATTAGTATCCTCATTAACTGGAGGCGTGGGGATTAGTGCTTTCACCATTACCCCTTCAACAATGCGTCAAGCGGCTTCAGGTTTAATGAAAGGAGCCAGTTCCATTGGTAAAGGAGCATTTAAAGGGGCTGATGTTGCTTCTCGTGGAGCCGTCGGAAGAGGTGCAGCAAGTGTAAATAATGCAGTAAGTAGCAAAGCGAAAGACGCTTATAACACTTGGATGCGTAGAGGTAGTGCAGGGAATAAATGAGGTTAAAAATGAAAAAGATTGTACTCACACTCATTACAATTTTATTGATTTCGGCGTGTTCTAGCACGCCTCCAAAAGCGAAAGAGCCAAAAGGCGACTGGACGCAAATAAATGATAAACACTATTACGAAGAAAACGCAACGACAAACGGAGGCAAATAATGGGATTCTTTAACATAAAGAAAAAAGTTAAAAACAAAGATAAGCAGCAAATTCTGAATGAGAACTATCAAGAAACTTATCAAGAGCCAACCGCTAAAGCGAAAACTGAAGCCAATAAAAGACAACGTGAACATTTTAATCAAGTAACAAAATATGAGCGTGATCGTATTGATTTCCACAAAACAATGGGAAAAGTTGGTTTGGGATTCGGAGCTGCTGGGCTTGTCGTTGCGTTAATTTCTGTGGGAGCGGTTTTTTATCTTACCCCACTTAAAACGGTTGAGCCGTTTGTTATCCGTGTTGATAACAGTACGGGATTTACTGATATTGTTCAGCCGTTAAAAGACGCAAGAGCAAAAACTTACGGCGAAGAACTCGATAAATATTGGTTAGCTCGTTTTATTGAAGAACGAGAAAGCTATAACTGGGAATTTGCTTTAAATTCATTAAAAACAGTTGAGTTGATGAGTAATAGAAATGTATTTACTGAATATGACAATTACATTAGAAGCCCTGTATCGCCATTGTATTTGTTTAAAGAAAACAAAAAAATCAAAGTCCAAGTGCTTTCTGTTACGTTTGTCAATGACGTTGCTCACATTCGCTTATCTAAACAAGTTTTAGACTCAAAAGGCAATCCAGAGAGTAGCATTCCTAAGACGTATTGGTTGGCGACGGTCGCTTATGATTATCAACATAACATTGAATTTGAAGAACAACGTCGTATCAATCCGCTAGGCTTTCAAGTTACAAGTTACCGTATAGATCCTGAAAGTGTAGCCACTACGCCAGCAACCAATACAGATAAATAGGACAACGAAAAAATGAAAAAGTTTTTATTAAGTGGGCTATTTTTGTGCCTATTTTCTCAAGGAGCATTCGCTGAAGCCTTGCCAAAAAGAACGAGTTACGACAACCGCATTAAGGACGTAACTTATAATCCTGACAACGTAACAAGGGTAAATGTTGCGATTGGTGTTGCAACTATTATTCAGCTTTCGCCGAATGAGTTTATTTCAGAGCAAGACGGCGGTATTGGATTAGGCGATCCGCAAGCGTGGAAAATCAACGCAAAAGGTAATCATATTTGGATTAGACCAAAAGCAGAAGAGCCTGACACTAACCTTGCACTTGTAACCAATAAACGCACTTACCAATTTAATTTAGTAAGTGTAAAAAATCGGAATGCCGCGACGTGGACGGTGCGTTTTAATTATCCAAAACCTGCTAAAGATATAAATTCTTGGAGCCGTCCTTGTTCAGGCAGCCAGCTAAATTATCGTTATTTTGCAAAAGGAGATAAAGAACTTTTCCCAATAGAAATGTGGGATAACGGTACTTTTACTTGTATCAATACGCATATTGGCAAAGATTTACCTGTCGTCTTCAAAAAATTGCCTGATGGTAGCGAGGGTTTAGTTAATAGCCATATTGAAAATGGGTTTATTGTAATTCACGAAGTTAATCCTGAATATCGTTTACGATTAGGCGATTTAGTCGCTGGTATAAAAACCGACCGATTGAAATATCGCAATTCATCACACTTTACAGGTACTACAAACGGAAAACAAAGGGAGATCATCGATGACAACGAATAATCAAGAAAACGGCGGCATTCCAAGTATTGATGATACAACTAGCCGTAACATTGTAGGCGAAGGTGTTGAGCGTAAAAATAGTAAGCTCATTAAAACGGTTTTTGTATTTTCTATTGTTGCCCTCTTAGCAGGAGGGTTATTTATGACTGTGATGAATCTTGATGAACAAGATAAACAACAAATCGAGTTAAAAAAAGATGAAGCCATTAAAACGCAAGCAAATAATATGCCATCGATTGCGGACGCTATGGCTGAAATTAAACGCCAAGAAGCCGAACAAGAAGCCGCTCGATTAAGAGCAGAAGAAGAAGAACGCCGACGTAGAGAGCAAGAAGAAGCGGATCGCCTTGCTCGACTTAGAGAACAGCAACAAGTAGAGCAGACCATTGCAGTAAATCAACCTGAATCTCAAGATTCAGGCGAAACAAGAGAACAACCTTTAACGCCACATCAACGCCGAATGGAGGGAGATACTCTTATTACTATTGACAATGGAGGTTCTAAAGAAAAAAGCGGCGGTGGTGAAATCGATGATATGTTAGCTGGAGGAGTCTATGCTAACGGCTCGGCAAAGAAAATTTCTAATCGAAATTTACTTTTAATTCACGGTACGCAAATCCCTTGTGCATTGCAAACTCGTCTTGTAACCGATCAACCAAGTATCACTATCTGCCAAATAACCAAAGATATTTATTCGGCTGATGGTTCAACGGTACTGATTGAACGAGGTTCAAAAGCATTCGGCGAACAAAAGAAAGCAATTATCACGGGACAAAATATGGCTTTCGTAAATTGGTCTGAAATTGATACGCCGAATGGTATTCGTATCAGAATTGATAGTTTAGGTACAGATAGCTTGGGAGCAAGCGGTGTGAATGTTTGGGTTGATGAAAAATGGGGTAAACGTTTTGGTGGTGCAATTCTACTCTCATTTGTCCGCGACGCATTAGCCACAGGTTCACAAATAGCCTCTCGAAATTCAAGCGGTACTGTTGTTTATGATAATAGTGAAGCAAACACAGGCAGAATGGCTGAAATTGCTCTTGAAAATAGCATAAACATTCAGCCTACTGGCTATGCGTTACAAGGTCAATTAGTCAATATCCTTGTTGCAAGAGATATTGATTTTAGCTCGATTTATAGCGTGAGATAGGAGTTTAAAATGACTATTGATAGCTCACTTACGACGAGATCGCTACTCAAAAATCTAGGGATTCAAGAAGTCTTAAACTATCAGGGGATTACCGAAGTTGCTATAAATCAAGGGTTAGAAATTTGGTTTGATCGTGGTAACGGTTGGGAAGTTAAAAAAGCTCCCGAATGTACGTTTAACAATCTAAATTCACTCGCAAAATCATTAACAGTATATAGCGGTTTAAAAACTGCTTTTGATGATAGAAATCCGATTGCGTCGGTTATTTTGCCTGATGGCGAACGTGGGCAAATTATTACAGCTCCAGCAACCGAATACAACACGATTTCTTTCACAATGCGTAAACCGTCTTTAACACGGTTTACTGTTGATGATTATCAAAAATCAGGTAGATTTGATCGCATTCAGGAAGCAGAGGCTTATAAAAAGGGGAGTATTCCCCTTTATATGCAAGAAATGCGTAAATGCCAAAAACAAGGCAATTATGCTGAATTTTTCCGAATTGCTGCTGCAAATAATATGAATGTAATCGCCGTCGGCGGTACAGGTTCAGGTAAGACGACGTTTGCAAAAGCCTATGCTGATTTAATTCCGCACCCTCACCGCATTATTACAATCGAAGATGTTCACGAAGTTACGTTACCGTATCACAAAAACCATCTTCATTTATTTTTCGATCCTGATTATCAGAAATCAGGCGGTATTAGCCCGAAAGAGCTAATTAAATCAGCTATGCGTATGAAACCTGATCATATTTTGCTTACAGAGTTACGAGGCGATGAAACTTGGAACTATTTTGAAGCATTAAATACAGGTCATAACGGTAGCATTACTTCAACACACGCAAACGACGTAAGCTCAACATTAGCACGTTTAACGGCTCTTGTGGTTCAGTCGGAGATGGGAAAGGTACTTAGTGAAGCATTTATTTCTAAAACGATTGCAAGTGCATTAGATGTAACTTGCTTCTTCAAACATACCTATATGACGGAAATTCTTTTTGAACCTGAAAAGAAACTTGAACTGATTTATGGATAGGTAACAAATGAACAAGAATATCCCCAAAAATAAGGTTTACGGCTTAATTATCTTTGCTCTTTCTGTGGCTTGTGTGGCTGCTTATTTTGGCTTCCAATATGCTGGAGAGCTGGCGTATGAATGGCTCAACATTAAAGCTCAAGCGGCATTTTCTAGCATTTTTGACTTATTAGGAATGTTATCAAATACCACTATTCCGACGATGAATAAAGCCAAAATTATTGGAGCTGCTGCGATTGGATTAGCTATTACTCTTGCACCGCTCATTTTCTTTGGCGTGCTGCTTTTAGGTTTAAAACCTCGTGAAGAAATTTACGGTTCAGCGTCTTTTGCAACCGATCTTGACATTCAAAAAGCAGGGTTATTACCAACGCCAAAACAGCGACAAGGTCAAAAATATCCCTCTATTCTAATTGGTAAATACAAAAACAAATTTTTGCACTTTGCAGGGCAACAATTTTTGTATTTAGCGGCACCTACTCGAAGCGGTAAAGGGGTCGGTATTGTTATACCAAACTTGCTTAACTATGCTGATAGCGTTGTTTGTGTCGATATTAAATTCGAGAACTTTTTATTTACTGCTGGCTTTCGTGAAAAGTGCGGTCAAAAAGTTTTCTTATTTTCGCCTGATGGATTCGCAGAGTCCGAAGAAATGCGTAAAAAAGGCGAAATCAAATCACATCATTATAACCCCTTGCACTATATCCGCCGTGATATGAAATATCGAGATGGCGACGTGCAAAAAATCGTTGATATTTTATTCCCTCCAAATGATGGCGATATATGGAAAGGATTAGCAGGAAACCTTGCAAAAGGCTTGATCTGCTATTTACTTGATACCGAACAGAACCAGCTCGACGAAAGAAAGTGGAATCATAATATCAAAGTGATTAAACCAACTATTCCGCTAATAATGAAATTAGGCACGGATAAAGGCGGTTATAGCAGCTTCATTGAAAGAGCATTGAAAGAACACGAGGACGGCGAAAATCCTTTATCTGAAGCAACAAGAGCAGCTTTTAACGAGTTCTTAGAAATGCACGATAAAGGGCGTTCATCAGTATTGATGACGTTCAATTCAGAAATGAAAGTGTACACAAACCCAACTTGTTCGGCAGCTCTAAGCGACAATGATTTTGACTTTGAAAATCTACGTCGTGAGCGTATGTCTATCTACGTTGGTTTAAGTCCTGATGGTTTAGTAACGTATTCACGCCTTATCAATCTGTTTTTTTCACAGTTGATAATGGTAAATACAAGAACATTACCCGATCAGGATCCTAGCTTGAAATATCAAGTGCTATTAGTGCTTGACGAGTTCCCAGCGTTAGGTGCGGTAAATATCCTTGCAGACGCTATCGGCTTTACCGCTGGTTATAACGTGCGTTATCTAATTATCGTGCAAGATCACGCTCAATTATGCAGCCAAAAACTTTACGGCAAGGAACGAGCCGACAACTTACGCAAAAACTGTATGATTCGCCTTGTTTATCCGCCTAAAGAAGTCGATGCAACAACAAATGAAATCAGCGAAACACTAGGCTATAAAACCGTTACAACGAAAGATACAAGTTACTCTTATTCGGGCGGTAAACGTACTCGTAGCGTAAGTACGAAAAGAGAACGCCGTGCGTTGATGTTACCGCAAGAGATTGTCGATTTAGGCACAATCAACTACAAAAACACGACTGTTGCATTAAAAGAAATCGTGATTATGGAAAAAGTGAAACCGTTTATCGCTGATAAGATCATCTATTTTGATGAGCCAGTATTTCAAGAACGCAAAAACTACTCACTTAAACATATTCCACAAATCCCTTTACTCTTTAACGATAAATAGAGGAAACACTATGAACATAAAAAAATTAGCCATTCTTGGCACATTAGCAACCACATTTTCTTTTGAAGCATTCGCTAGTACAGGTATGCCAAAAATTGAAGAATTAACAGGCGATACAAGGACAGCGTGCGAAGTAATTTTATGCCTTTCTTCCGCTCAAGGAAAAGGCATTAAAGAATGTCAAGCTCCATTGCGTAAGTATTTCAGTATTCACGTTAGCGGTAAGCATTGGTACAGAAAAACACTAGAAGCTCGCCGCCGATTCTTAGACCTATGCCCTGCTGCAAATGAGAATGCCAAAATGTCGGCATTAACAACCGCCGTACAACATCAAGAATATGCGTGCGACGCAGCTACATTGAATAGCAGAACAGAAACACGCCGAATTTGGAAACGTCGTTCAAGTGAAGATGGAGGCAGTTTTTCACGTCGTTTAGTGCGAACACAGAGCTATATTCCCGATTTTTGTAAGGCGTTATACGACCACGAGTTTACAGAGTACAAACAGATTCAAAGACCTAAATTTGTTTGCGACGTAAACAAATGGTACTCACAGGAAGATTGGGAGCGAGGCTTTGAACGAGTAGAAGCCTCTCGAAAATGGAACTATCGTACAGAAAGCTATGATATTGAGTACAAAGACGTTCCGATTCAAAAAGATTGCTGGAAATAAACAAGAAGGAGCTTAAAAATGGCATATTCAAATAATCTCGTTATTCTACTTGGCAACGTCGGCAATGATCCTGAAATTACTCAATTCTCAAATGAGAATTTGCAAGCTACATTTTCGCTGGCAACTACACAAAGTTATAAGCCTAAAGATAGCGAAGAATGGAAAGAAACGGTTGATTGGCACACCGTAAGAGCCTACGGCTCTACGGCTAAGACGATTGCGAATTATGTTCGTAAAGGTCATAAAGTTGAAGTTATCGGCGTGCTAAAAAATAACAATTACGAAAAAGACGGCGTAAAACATTACAGCTATTACATCAAGGTTGAAAAACTTGTTTTACTGGAAGAACTCAAAGGTAAATTTGAGGCTCTTGAAGTAAAACAACTTCAAAGTAACCAACCCACAGAAGCAGTAGATGAAGAAATGTCATTTTGACTATAAGCCCGTTAAAATGACGGGCTTTTTAATGAGGATTATTTTATGCGTTTAGTGATCGCAGAAAAACCGCAATTAGGAGCAGTTATCGCCGAAGCAATCGGTATTATAGGACGAAAAGACGGCTACATTGAATGCAAAGGCGGCTATAACGTAACGTGGGCGATAGGACACGTTTTAACGTTAAAAATGCCTGAAGAAATTAACCCAGCCTATAAAGCGTGGAATCAAGCAGATTTACCGCTCAAGTTGCGTCCGATGGAACTTAAGCCAAAAGCCAGCACAGAGAAACAATTTAAAATTATCGAATCTTTACTTAAAAAAGCCGATACTGTTGTTAATGCTGGAGACCCTGATGATGAAGGGCAACTATTGATCCGTGAAATTCTTGAATACACAGGCTTTAAAGGTGCAGTGGAACGTCTTTTACTGAATGATTTGAACGTTGAAGCTGCTAGAAAAGCAATGAAAAATTTAAAACCTGATTCAGAATTTGACGGAATGTATTATAAGGCTCTCGCACGTTCGCACGCCGACTATATTTTCGGAATGAACCTATCAAGAGCCTATACGCTTTCTGCACGAGAAAAGGGCTTAGATAGTGTTTATTCAGTCGGTCGAGTACAAACGCCAACATTAGGGCTTATTGTTCGTCGTTATTTAGCGAATAAAAACCATAAAGAGAGCTTTTATTACAATTTATCAGGCAATTTTAATTTTCAGGGTAACGCTCTTAACGCAAGATTAGTGATAACTGATAACATCAGCACCGATCCTAATGATGAAGAAAGTAAAGAAAAGCGTATTATTGATGAAAGAATTGCAATAGATATTAAAAAGACTTGTGAAAAAAATAATGCAAACCTATTACAATGCAATGTTGAAGCAAAATCTACGCCAGCTCCATTACCTTTTGCCTTACTTGATTTACAAGCTAAGATAAATGATAAATACGGTTTTTCCGCAGATGAAACGTTATCTATTACACAATCTTTGCGTGAAAAACATCAAGCGATCACTTACAACCGTTCAGATTGTCGTTATCTAAGCACAGAACAATTTGAAGCAGCTCCCAAAACGCTTGATTTTCTTGCTGGATTATATCCTGAACTGCCTTTTAGTTCTGCTGATCGGTCAAGAAAAAGTCGAGCGTTTAATGACAAAAAAATAACCGCTCATACGGGTATTATCCCTGTTGTATCTGATAAATTTTCTGATGTATCGGCGTTATCTGATAAAGAGCAGAAAGTTTACCGTGCAATTGTTGAACAATATCTCGTGCAGTTTTTACCTGAAAAACAATACGATTTAGCCAGCGTAACGATTCAATGCACGGATTATCAATTTAGAACCAGTGCAACAAAAATTACTGATCACGGTTGGTCTAAATTGGTGCCTGATGACGCTGAAGATGAAAGCGATAACGCAAAATTTGACTTAATCGCCTCACTTCAAGCAGACGCAAGCGGAACGTGTGAAAGCGTAGAAATCAAGAAAGAGAAAACGAAGCCGCAGCCTATTTATACGGAAGCAACACTTTTGAAAGACTTGCAACGTGTCGCTCGTTATATTGAGGATCCACGCATAAAAAAATTACTTATCGAAAAAGATAAAGGACGAGAGGGAGAAAACGGCGGTATTGGTACGCCAGCAACCCGATCAGCAGTTATTAAAAATCTGCACGATAAGGGATTTTTTGAGTATCAAGGTAAAAAACTCATACCAACACAGAAAGGCATTGATTTTGTCGAAGCCTTACCTCGCATTGTTACCGTGCCAGATACTACGGCGTTATGGTTTGAGCAACAATTAGCGATTGAAAAAGGCGAATTATCTGTCGATGAATTTTTAGATGAAATTGAAAAATTTGTCGGCGAACAAATCGCTGCGGCAAAAAATGTGAAGTTAGAAGTTAAAGGCGAACCTTGCTCTTGCGGTCAAGGTGTCTTAGTACTTAAAAAATTCAAGGATAATGAATTTTTTGCGTGTACTGCCTACCCTACTTGTAAAATTACAAAACCAGCTTTAAACGGCTTGCCAGCTCCGAATTGCCCTTGTTGTAATAGTCCTGTAAGGGTAAATGAAAAAGGCGTATTTTGCTCAAATGAGGGCTGTTTAAAGCTATGGAGAACCGTCGGCGGAAAAACTTTAAGCGATTCGCAATTAGTCGCCTTATTAACAAAAGGTAAAACGGCAAAAATTAAAGGCTTTAAGTCTAAAGCTGGCAAAGAGTTTGAAGCGGTCTTGAAGCTCAATAAAGCAGAGAAAAAAATCGAATTTGAACTCGATAAGAAGAAATAAAAAATTGCCCTAGCGGATACGCCAGGGCAATTTTTTTGATTAAATTTCTTCGGCTGTAACCGATACACCAAAGATAGGATAGGTCTTGCCATTATCCATAGCAATTAACGTATGCCCTCGACGTTTAGCTTCTTCGATATTCTCGGCTTCAACTTCAATACTCTTACTTAATTCACCTAATCGAGTAAAAGGAACTGATGAACGAAGTGTAACTTTATATTTTTTCATATATGCCTCCATTATTTACAATTCAAGATTGGACGATTTAGCTGTTGATTTAGCTTTTTCTATAGGTTTACCCGATAAATCAACTGTCATATTTTTAGGTTTAGTTACTTTTAATTCATTATCTAGCTGTTTAGGCTGGATAATACCTGATTTGAGCGATTCCGCAGAAATACCTTTTGCTTGCATATCTTTATGTAAAGCAACATTATCAAGCATTTTTGATAATTCAGGTTTTTGCTTAATCGCCTCTTGAGCTGGTACACCATCAATTTTAACAGTATAAGACGTTTTCCCTGCTTGCGTTGATACGGATTTGTTAAAATCAAATTCAATTTTCACGCCGTTACGTTTCATTAAAGATTTTTCAGCGATTTGAACGACGGAATTAAAATCAAATTTCGCTTGCTTAGTTGAGCGATTAAAATCATTGATGGCATTTTTAAACGTTTCCTTGTATTTTGGATCTTGTAGTTTACCTGCAATATCAGCGATTTTGATTTTACTGTTTGCTAACCCATCAACATCATTTTTAACCGCTTGAACAAATGCTCTTTCTTTGAGTATAGAAGATTCAATTTGTTCATAATAATTGCGTGAAAATTGAGGGTCTTTTTGCAAAGTATCAAGAGATCGTTCCGTTTTTAATCCCTCAATTTCAAGCACTTCATTATACGTCGTTTTCAAAATTGGTTCTTTCTCGCACCGCTCAACAAAATCTTTATGATCCAACGTACCATTTAATTGTTTTTCAACATCGATTCTCGCCTGCTCAAGCAATTTCTCATATTCAGGAACTCTTGCTTGATAGTACTCTTGGCGATTATATGCCGTTACAAGCTCTTGAGCTGCTTGAGCTTGTTCTTGCGTCATATCGGCTTTAAGTGGTTCCGCTGCTTGAGGTTGTTTAAATTCATCGTTAGCGGCTGTTTGATTTTGAACTGGCTCAATAGATGAACTCTGTTCATTTTTAGCTTTTTCTTGAGCTTGTTCAGGTGCTGCTTTTTCGATTGAATTATCAACCTCAACTTTTTGCTCCAATTCAAGCTCTTTACGACGTGCCATCAACTGCTCTTGTAATTCGGCTGGTTTGAGAATAACAGGCAAATTGTTAGCTGCCGCAGCTTCAACAACCATATCTTTAAATTCTTTCTTGCCATTGATTTGCAGCTCATTACCGTATCGATCAATCGACACCTCAAGGAAGAATTTCACATTTTCAGGCGACATATCTTTTTGATGAATTTTCATTTTATCGCCGTCATCAGTACAAATAAGTTTGCCATCATTTAGCGATTTATACTCAATTTTTCCGTCGGTATGCTTTGCAATACCAATGTTATTTTTTTGCAATGCGTCTTGTAAGGCAACGTTCTTAAATTGAAGATTACCTCGATAATCAGGGTTTACCTCTTCGCCTGATTGCGTAGCGTAAATATCTTTAGCGTGCGGTTGAGTTTGTACCGCATTTTCTTGAGTAAGTGGCGTTCTATCACGCACACGATCAAAAACTCGCTCAAAGAAGCCTTTTTTTTCGTCCTCTCGCTCAATTTCTTTAGAGATTGGAGCGATAGAATTACCTTGTAATTCTTGGAGTTTCTGCCCTGCTTTAGTAGCCATATCAATTTCCTCTAATGATTTAATGGAATAACCGCTTTGCTGAAAATGCTGTTTTGCCTCAACGACAAAATGCGACGCATTTTTCGCAAATTGATCTATCAGCTCTTGCCGCTGCATACAACGAAAGGAGGCAATCGCTAATTCTTGATTACGAATTTTTGTACTAATGGTATTGCGTGCATAAATTCGTTTTTTCTCTTCACGAAAGGCATTACGATTCTCAACATTCATATTATGTAAGGTAACTTTGGCGTATTTTTCAAAACGCCGCAGATCTGAATCAAATGCCTTGATATTACTCTTCATCTGCTCATAGGCTAACCGTTCTTGATTGATGTTTTTGTTACGTTGATTTTCGTAACAAAATTCAAGTACGTTTTTAGCCTCGTGCCATTGAAGATTAAGCTGTTTTGTCAAAAAGTCGGAAGCATTTAAATTCCGCTTTCCCACGTTGAAACGTGGGCTGCCGTCCTTTGCATAGCTAACCTTGTATTTTTGGGGATTGATTGCATAGACCCTTTCAAGGTGGGATAAAAAGGCGGTTGGATCGATATTACGCCGAATATCGGCGTATTTCGCAATTTCAGCCTGTTTTAACTGCTCATTAAGGGTTTCCCTTGTTAATGCAGAAAGTGCGTTAGATTGGCTGAATTTTGCGTTTTTAGGCGTATCAGCCATTAAAGCCTGATAGCGTTCAAAAGCTGTTGTAAATTGACGTGAATCAATGCTTTTATCAAAAATGTTTTTTTGATAAGTCTGATTTGGTACGCCTGACGCAATTTGTTGATAAGAACGAGGAGAAATAGGCGGTTTAGCGTCTATTCTTCTTGCATTGCTTCTTCCTCTGCTTGGATCATTCCGTCGCAAAGTGGGATTGATACTGGGTTCGCCGTTTCGTAAATGATGGAGTTCATTTTCGGGCAAAAGACTTTGAGTTCCTGCCCCTCTTTGAGATGTTCTACGAACCACAGGGCGACCCTGCATACTTGACACGCTGATTGACGCTCGGGCAATAGGCTTGGATTGTCGGCTATTAGCATTTGAAGCGTCGGACTGATGATTTCTCTGCCGTCCGCTCGCTCGCTCAAGGCTTGAGCCTTGTCGGTGTTTTCGCTCATACGTTTGTTCTCGCTCAATAAGTAACTGGGCTTTTTCGTCTAAATCTGCTTTGGCATATTTTTGACGAAAAGTCGGCGTAGCAAAATCAACGAATTTGATTTCTTTACTTACTCTGTTTTGCCATTCTGAAAGGCGTGCTTGAATCGTATCAATATCAGCCTTTGGCAAGGCTTTTGTTACGATAGCCTTTTCAGAAAAAACAGGGTGATTTAAATTCGTGAATTTTTTATCTTCAGGTAGTTTTACGGCGAAATACTGATTAGGCTTACCTTTATTTCTGATTTTGACCTCGCCAAAATCAGAAAGGCGGTGTTGAAATGAATCAAGGGTATTGATTTTCCCTGATGAAATTTCATCGACCAGTTGAGCCTTAAATTGGCTTTGTTTTTCGCCGAAAAAATCGCCTTTTATTCGTGATAAAACGTTCGCCGAATGATGACCGCCCTCACGCATAAAATCTTTAGGAGATTCAAGATTATATTTGTGGTTAATATATTCTTGAATAGAATCAAGATAGGGAATGTTTTTTACATTCACAGTATCAGTATAACCAGTAGGCAATAATTTATTACCAGTTAATAAATTATGCTCTGGAATAACAATATGAATATGAGGTTTACGCTCTATCATTTTACCCGTCTTTGAATCTTCAATAGATTGTATTTTAGGTAAATGAGCTTCAGCATAAAAATTATATTCATCATCATTATAAGCTGACATTAGCAATGATTTATATTCAGCCGTAACCGCTTGTAATAAATCATTGCTAATATCATCTTCACGAAAAGAAAGTGTGATATGAAGATAACGCTCTTGACCGTTATCTTCAATAGAATTGATAATTTTATTTGTCAATTCTAAATCGCCCTCTAACACGACCCTTTGATCTAATTCATCACGAGAGAAAATTCGCCCTTGCTTTAATCCTTTTTCGAGATATTCAGCAATCCCTGAATTTCCCCCGCCTATTTCAACTATCATTTAATGCTCTTTTTAAATGTGTATTGATACTAATTAAAAGATTCAATCCTTTAAGATAAATACGCTCTGAAATAGTACCTGATTTACTTGCTGAATTAAAACTTTTTGCAATTTGATTTAAATTGTTACCTGATTTATTCACTACTCGCAATATGCTATAATAATCAACAGGTTTTAATTCGTTAAATGTGATATTTATATTTTTCTCTTTAGATAAAAATATATCACGGAAAAATTCTGATTTCGTTTTATCACTTTTTTCTAAAAGTGCTTTAAACGGCTCAAATTCTTCCTCCGTTAAACGAAACGAAACTACTACACCCTTATTTTTTTTCATCGAATTTCTATATCTTAGCTCGTAGAGATAAACAACATCACTTTGCTTTTTGGCAAGTGATTTTCTTCCGCTCATCAATGAGCATTACGCCAGCGTAACCGCTGGCAGGGTTTGAAAGGGGTTCCCCCTTTCGCACGTCGATTATACTACACTTCGCAGAAGTTTGTATACATCGTTGTCGTGCCTATTTAATTGACTCCGAATATATAACAACCGCAAATAAACCGCATTTAGACCGCATAACAACATCAAAAGAACCGCAAATAAACCGCATTTAGACCGCATAACAACATCAAAAGAACCGCAAATAAACCGCATTTAGACCGCAAAAACATACTTGACAAGCGATCTAAAAGTGATTATGCTTTTTAACGTAAATTTCGGAGGGGGAAATGACCCAAAACGATCAACATTCACCACTAGAACCTTTGAGACAAGAACTTGCTCAAAGACCCAACGACAGAGCAATAACATCAATCGTTGCAAGATACATTCAGCTCATCAACGAATGTATGGATTATGGCTATTCACGAAAAGACATTTATGATTTTATTTTTTGTGATAAAGATAAAGAAATTATTTCATTAAAGTATTTTAATGATAATGTACTTTATCGTGCTAGGAAGAAATTTAATTTAAAACCAGTAATAAATAGGAGTGTAATTAACGAACCAGCAAAACCGAAAGAAATAAACACGATTGTAAATAACGAACAACCAAAAGCAGAAAATAGACCAATGAATGCTTTTGAAAAATTGCAAGCGAGACAATCTAAGAATAATTCTGTTATGCACAATAGCGGAAGCACTTCAGAAGATTTAGAAAATACGCTTGCAAGAATTATTAACAAACAGGAATCTTAACAATGAAATTAAATACTATTAACTTAACATTACAAGGTAAAGGCGGCGTAGGTAAAAGCTACATCACAACTATTTTCGCTCAATACTTAAAAGATTATAAAGGGATTGAAATTAGCGGTGCTGATACTGATCCAGTAAATAGATCGTTTGCAGGCATTAAAAAATTAAATGCGTTAGCCGTTGATATTATTGAGAATGACGCTATTTCACAAGCAAAATTCGATAGTATTTTTGAACTAATGCTTACTGATGATAATTCAACTTTTATTATTGACAACGGAGCTTCTACATTTTTACCGTTTACGAAATACATTAAAGATAATGGCGTAATTGAAATGTTTGAAGAAGCTCAAAAAGAAGTTTTTATCCATACTGTAATTGTCGGCGGACAATCTCAAAATGATACATTGCAGGGATTATTAACATTATTTGATCTCATTAAAGATTCAAATAATGTTAAATTAGTGATTTGGCTCAATGAATTTCAAGGCAAAATTACTGATGCAGATAAAATCTTTAAAGCCGTTGCCAAAAAAACTGCTGGCTTTGTCGTGGTAGAAAACAAAAATTCTGACGCATTTACAGCAGATCTAGAGAAACTCACTAAAAACCGCCTCACACTTAAAGAAGCGTTAGAATCAACAGAGTTTAATCTAATGGCAAAACAACGCCTAAAACGTGTTTTCAATGATATTTACGCTCAACTAGATCAGATTTACGATAACGCAGAAAATACCGCCGTATTAGAAGTATAACCCCCGAAAAAGTGCGGTATTTACCGCACTTTTTTAATTGGCTTAGGGATAGTTACCCGAAAGGGCGAAAACTCGAAACGTGGCCAAGAATGCTTTAGCATTCCTGGATACGTTGAGAGGTTGAGTTTTTTGAGCTGAAGCAAGGCAGAATGCCGATGACTGAAGCCAAAAAATATAGCCCGACCGCACGTTTTAACGTGGGGTAAGCCCAAACATTCAAGGATCTTAAAATGACAACTGAAAATACAATCATTGAAGAAACCACAGAAAGTATTGCTGATGAAATTGAAGCTCAACGAGAAGAAATTAAAGCTAAATTAGGGCTTGATGATGAAGCCTTTGATATTCTCATTAAAGAGACCATTATCGCCAGCTTTGCCGAGCTTAGCGTAAAAATTAAACCTGACGATCCTATTTTTGCCGTAATTCTTTCTCAAAAGAAAGTGATGAATTATTATACGCATATAATCGCCGAAGCCTTAAAAGCAACACCACGAGAAATAGGCAATATCCTAAATGAAAAAGCCGATGAACTCAAAGAACTTGCTGCAACATTAGGCTCAGCTCTTGATGAATTTCACACCGAATTTATGAACGACGTGCAAAGCAAGTCGCTTGAAGTCAATAACTCCATTATTGCTAGTTTTGATAAATTCATTGATAAAAAAATCGAAGAGCTAAAAAATACGATTGCACAGACTAAACCAGCAACCGCACCAAATAATGATAAGCAAACGAATACCGTTTTACTCATTTTTCTACTAGTACTCGCCATTCTTAACGCTGGTTTAGTCGGTTTTATTGCCTTTGGCAATAGCAACAACAAATCAGCAGAAGTGCAATATCAAAAAGGACTGATTGACGGATTCTCAAAAGTGCGTAAAGAATTATCTGCTAAAGATGCCGATAAAGTCGAAAAAATCATCATTGAATCGATTGATAAAAGACTACAAGGGGAATAATTATGTTAGAAATGATGGTTATCATATCAAGCATAATTCCTACAATTTTTGTTACTTACTTATGCCGAATTAGTTACAGGCGGAAAGAAACAGAAAAATTGATCGGTTCAATTATCTCTTTTTTAATCTATGCTTTACTGATAATCGCCTTTGATAAAGTATTCATACAGTTAATGATAACTGCATTTTACGCTTTAATAACTTATTTTTTATTTGTAAAAGAAATAAAAAAGATTGAAAAAGAACATAATGATGCAGTTTTAGATAGAATGGAAGCCAGCTACCAAAAGTATGCCGTGAAGCCTAAACGGAGAAAGGTCTAAGTCCTGCGGCTTTGCCGCACGTCCTTTAGTTGTCTCGATGACAACCAAAGGACGCACGCCGAAAAAAAATAGGGAAGCTCAAGAGCTTCCCTTTTATTTAGGCGGTAATTGTTACCCCCTCTTCTCTCGTTTCAGCTAAATAAGCCTCTAAATCTACGCCTCGTTTCTTCGCCGCTAAATACTCGCTAATGATGGCAAAAACTCGTTTTGACTCTGCCACTTTCATTATTTTAGCTTTAACGGGTTTTTTACGTTCAAATGCCACAATCACAGCTTCGGCATATTCTCTAATTTCTTTTGAAGTCATTTTTATATCCCCTATGGGCTGGTTGAAAAATTGCCTTTCGGCGTTTGGTTAAGTCGTCATCTCGTCCTTAACTGTGATTATTATCGCTCTTTTATATATATTTTGCAAGTCTTTTCTATATATCTACCATTTAAACGCTTATTTTTTAAGCATTAAATAATCATAAAAAACGCCCTAAAAGGGCGTTTTTTTTATGCAGCAGCTAAAACATAAGCATTTGAATGTTGAACACTGGAGCCGTATTTATTGCGGATTTCTTCCATATCCCACTCTTTGCGATGTTTTCTGCTCTTGTGTTCTGCTGGACGATAGTACCATTTCAATTTTTTAACCGCCCAAAAACAGCCTAATTTTTTTAATGCGTCCTTATGGTTTCTTGTTTCGCCTGATAACCATAACCAGTTACCGCAAACCTCAATAATAACACCTTGTAATTTTTTTAATTCCGTGATGATTTCCGCTAATTCTTCGGCGAAATTGTAAGCGTTTTCTGTGTCGGTATGCGTGAAAGTATCGCCATCTAAACCTGAAAGGAACTCAAAAGCCGCATTGATTGCTTTCATCACTTCCGCCCCTGCTGGGTTGCGGTCTGGGTGGTATTTGATAGCCATTTTTTTATAGGCTTTTTTGATTTCTTCTTTTGTTACGTTTTGAGAAAGGTTTAAAAGATTTAATGCTTCGTTGATGTTCATAATAAAATCCCCAATGGGCTTTGGTTGAAAAAATGCCTTTCGGCGTTCGGTTAAGTCGTCATCTCATCCTTAACTGTGATTATTATCGCTCTTTTATATATATTTTACAAGTCTTTTTTATATATTTATCATTTAAATGCTCATTTTTTAACCGCTTAAAAATTGCGGATTATTAAGGCTGCAAGCCTTAATGGAGCGTAAGCGGTAAACCTGCTGATCTTGTTCGTGGCTGGCTGATGTGTTGGGCGTGCCGAATTATCCAGCGGATAACCTGCTAATCCTCCCCCCTGCTGAAACCTTGCGATATATCCCCTTAAAGAACGCCTAAGAAGTCCACAGAAAGCGATAATGTAAAGGATAGAAAAGGGAATCGACCCTAAGGTGTAAAAGGAGCAAATTTCTTAGAATGGTTCCATACTGTTACCTCCATTGTCTATTAGCCCTCGTGTTTGGCTTAGGGATAGTTACCCGAAAGGGCGAAAACTCGAAACGTGGCCAAGAATGCTTTAGCATTCCTGGATACGTTGAGAGGTTGAGTTTTTTGAGCTGAAGCAAGGCAGAATGCCGATGACTGAAGCCAAAAAATATAGCCCGACCGCACGCAAGCGTGCGGTAAGCCCCAAAAGAGATCGAGAACGATTTTACCCACATACCCACAATCGCAACGCCGCCTTACGTCGGCTTTCTCGGTGCTGCACTACGCTTTTATGGGCTTCGTTCCGCACACTCATTGCTCGTGTGGATATGTGGATAAAATCGATGACGTTCATAGCCTGCAAAGATTATCAAAAGTTTAAAATAAATTTATTGGCTAGCACGAAATTAAATTGCATAAGTTTTGAAAAGGCGTATTATAGATAGCACAAAAGTTTTAAGTTTTGCATACACAAGGATATTAAATGAAATTTAAATTTATAAAAAGTAAAGATTTTGATTTTATTAGATCACTTATAAAAAACTGGGACGAATTTAGAGAAGATTCTAATTTGCTACTATTAAATTATCCACAAATAAAAGAAAAAGAATTTTGGGTGTTAGGTCATTTTGATGTAAGGGATAAATACTTTGCCCATTTATACAAGCTCCAAAATGGGAAATATTTTGAGGAATTTGAGCCATTAGAAGATAGAGGAGATGGCTATATTAACAGTCTAGGTCATTTCCTAAGAAAACGAAATTTTTAAGTTTTAACAACACAAGGATAGCTAAATGAGTTCTGTTACAATCATATTGAAAAATAGTAAAAGGCTAATAAAAAAATATAAAGTTGTTTATAAAGTGGACAAGGATATAAAAGGTCATTTTTACATCAATAGCTCATTAGTATATGCAAAAATACGTGCAAGCAAAAATATTCCAGAGATTATTAAGAATTCAAATTTAGCTATAATTGAAATATATTGTTCTGATTTTATCGAAGAAGAGCCAATAGCAACAAAGAACATAAAAGGAAGCTGGATTCATCACCCTTTTCTAAAAGACTGTGATTTTTGGGATTTCACAGGAAACAGCGGATATTAAAAATTGGAATAAATTTTAAGTGGCTAAAATAGGTTATGCACGAGTTAGCACAACAAAGCAAGATTTAAGTGAGCAGATTGCCGCACTTAAAAAATTTGGTTGTGAAAAAATTTTTTCCGGCAAACATTCAGGCAAAGCGGAGAATAATGAAGAGCAGCTCAATGAGCTGCTTAGTTACATTCGAGAGGGCGATACAGTTATCGTTACTAAACTCGATAGACTGGGGCGAAGCCTTAGCCAATGCTTAAAAACGCTTGATTATTTCAAGCAAAATAAAATAGGCTTTGTAGCTCTCGATCAAGGAATTGATACTACGAAACGTAAAGACCCAATGGCTATGGCAATGATTCATTTATTGGGTTTGTTTGCAGAATTAGAGCGTAATTTCATTGTGGAAAGAACACAAGGTGGAAAGCTTGCTAAGATTGAATCAGGAGATTTAAAAGCAATCGGAGGGAGACCTAAAAAACTTTCTCAAAAGGAGGAAGAAAAACTTGTAAAAGACATATTAAAAGGAGGTTCAATCAATGAGCTTGCTAAAAAATATGAAGTATCGAGAGCAACAATCAGCCGATATAAAAAAAGAGTAAAATAGCTATCGCCTCCCTGCGGTCGTTGCTGAATCCTCAAAGAGTACAAACAGACTACGCTAGTTTTCTACTCTTTGAGGATTTTTAGTTATAAAGAAAAGCCCTTAGATTTTTGAGCTTGTTGCTCTTGAGATTTAGGCTCAATTTTAGAACCTTCAGCGTTAATTGTTCTTGCTTCAGGGCGATTGATTTTTAATTCATTATCTAGCTGTTTAGGCTGGATAACTCCAGATTTCAAGGCTTCTGCGGTTATACCTTTTTGTTGCATATCTTGATGAGCTGCAAGCCCATCAAGAGCCTTTGAAAGTTGGCTATCTTTTTTTAGTAGATCATCAGCTCTTATTCCATTTACTAAAACATCATAAGACTTTTGACCTAATTTTTCAGATTGTTCTTTATTAAAGGAAAACTCAACTTGATACAATCCTGATTCTTTATGCTTAGCTATTTCTTCTTGAACCTTTTTATGTTCCGCATAATTATCGCAGGCTTTTTCCAGCTCTAAAAACTTCGCTGAAACCTGACTATAGAATTCATTTTTATTTTCTACGACAAGTTTATACAGTAAGTCTGCTTTCTGTTGAATACCTGCAACATTGTGATTTATTACAATTCTCTGCGTATTCAATAAGTTTTGGTACTTACTATCTTTTTTTAATAAATCATCTTTTGTTATCTCATATAACTCTGATTTATTTACAGGAATCATATTATTTAATTTAACAACACCTAAATAATTATCGTTTTTTGTTATTAACTTAAATACTGTTGGATTTGTATCTTTTATATTCTTATACTTTAGATTTTTATCTGATGATAATGGAGCAAAATAATTCTTATTATTTACACTCAAAACAATTCCTAAATACGGCTTTTGATTTTTTGTATTTTCATAGTTATTTTGAACATTTTTAGGATCTACTTGTTTCAAGTACTGAACATAATCAGAATTAACATAGTAAAATTTCATCACAACCTCTTTTGTTTATGCATACAGAAAAGGCAAGGATTTACCCTTGCCTTTTCTGTAAATTAAGTAAGCATTTACGGTAGCTAATCACCTAAATTAAGTAAGCATTTACGGCAGCTAATCGCCTAAATTAAGTAAGCATTTACGGTAGCTAATCACCTAAATTAAGTAAGCATTTACGGCAGCTAATCGCCTAAATTGTTAAGTTGTGGTTAGTAGCAAGCTATCTAACTACAACTAATATAATACCAAACTATAAAAAAATCAAGTATCAAAGATGATTTATAGAACAAAATAGTAGGGCGTCTCGCAATGCAACCGCCGCATTTGAGTAGCTCCCCTCATAACTATCAAATTTTACTACTTTTTTAGCCGTGCCTGTCGCCGTTTTTTCTATTTCCACAAGTCGCCATTCATAGCCCATAGATGCAACGGCAGCTTGCTTATATTGCCCCTCATAGACCTCTATTGTCATAGCCGTCCAAATTGTCGGCATAGTATAAATAACTGGCTCGGAACCATAAGATAGAGAATGCTCAATATCATTTCTAGGTTTGAGCATTGCTATTGAGATTGTTAAAAGCTCTCTACTCATCGTTTAATCCTTTTAAAAGCTCGTCCAAATTCAGATTTAACTTACATTTTGCATAATGTAGTAAAGCAAGAATAATCACACCTCTAACACGAACATTGACCCAATTTATCCGATAATCCTCGTAAAGCTGATAGAAAAATTCATAAGTGCGATTTTTCTGTATAGCGTAAGTATGCCCTGATTTTTGTACATTTGAACCAGTAACAAAATCAAGATAATCAACATAATCAAGATAGTTGAAATCAGTTCGCATAAATTCTGCTACAGTATTAAATAATGCTGCTTTTTTATTGAGATTAGTAGTTTCTGAAAGTTTCTCAATCAATCTATATTGAGCGTCTGTAAATCTTACCGTAGATAAATTCGTGCTTGTTTTTTTGGGTTTTTCTTGCTTCATTTCACCGCTTGAAGCCTGTGAGATAAAAGCAGCGGCATTTATTGCTCGGCTCATTCCTTTCATATTACACCTCTAAAATTTTCGTTAAAATCGTTTCAATTTCTTTTTCTGATTTGTTGTTTTTTAGCTCAAAACAAGAACCGCCCTCACTAAATGATGTGCGTAAAATTTTCCGTTCAAAAATCACATCATCAAGCACAACCGAAGCTAAATCAGCCGCTTTTAAAACATTAAGGGTATCGTCTTTTTCACTATCTTTATGATGAGTAGAACACATATTTAACAAGTAAAAAGCGTGCATTTTCTTATTGATCATTTTTGCTTGCCGAATAATGTCATCGTGATCTAATACAGTATCTAAATCAGCTTGGCTTGGTTTGAGCGGAGAAATTAAATAATCCGCATTAAGTAAGGCTTTTCGCCCCGTTTTACTATCTACGCCAGCGGAATCAATAACGATGAAGTCAAATTGATTTAGATTTTTTGCAGAAAAATCTAAATCAGCAGGGAGCGGAGAAATTTTTCTTTGAAAAATTTCGCCCGCTTCATTTCGTCGCATAAACCAGCGATTTAAATTTTGCTGCGGATCTAAATCCATTACAGCAACACGCCCAAAACCAGCCAAAAACACAGCAGTTTGAGCTGCAAGGGTAGATTTACCTACGCCGCCTTTAATACTATTAAATAGAATAAATTTAGCCATTCTTTAACCTCTCTTTTAAGGCTCTATTATATATATTTTAGAAGTCATTTAAAATTAAAAAAACTATAATTTAAAGCTCTTTTACCTATTTTTATTGAGTAAAGTCGCCGATAAATCGGCAACTTTGTTCTAAAATTGAGCTTTAATCTCGCCCAATGTTTTCGGGGTAAAATGCAAATCAATTTCAGCCCCTGCTTGAACTAATTCAGCAATGGAAATATAACCTAACTCATAATCGGAAGGATAAACAGAAGCCAACCCAAAAGCCTGTGTAATCCCCTCTATTACCTCTTTTTCAGTGATATAAAAATCACTATTCGCCGTGAAATAATGTAAATAAGCGATAGCATTATCGCCTTTTCCGTCCTGTTCAAGCATTTTTGGCATTACATCAAAAATAGAGTAAATAAAATCGACTGCCTCAATAAAAAAGGCTTTTTCTTCACATCTTAAAAGACTTTTAATTACTTTATACTGTGGAACGCTGATAAGTGCCGTCGCCTTTAATTCTTCAAGCTGCTGCAATGCGTTTTTTTGTGTAAGAATATCAACCATCAGTATTTGAGAACCGCCCTCTTTGGATCCAGTTAAAATGCTCGGTTTTCCGTTGATATAGCCCTTAAAATCTGAACCTGTTGCAGCATATTCAGCTCGGGTAAGTTTGGCTCTTGTAACATTATTTTCTGAAAAGATATACATAGAAAATCCCCTATGGGTTTGATTGAAAAAATACCTTTCGGCGTTCGGTTAAGTCGTCATCTCGTCCTTAACTGTGATTATTATCGCTCTTTTATATATATTTTGCAAGTCTTTTTAAAATAAATTCACAAAAAAACCACTAAATTTTTATCTAGTGGTTCGCATAAAGCCTTTTCAAAATCTATTACACTTCTTTTACAAGTCTTTTATTCAAAAGGATAAGAGAAAAAAGCACTGTTTTTATTTTTTTGATTAAACAGCACTCGGAAAAATGCCTGAAAAACGTCATCGGGAATAGCTCGCCCTTGAGGGTGATCGATCCGACGTCGCCAGCGTCTAATCTGTGATTTATTGACCGTTAAGCCTTGAGCGGCAAAAAGAGCGATCAATTTTTCATCATCGTTATTTAATCCAGTCAAAAAAAGCAAGTGATTAAAAACTTCGTTATTTGTCATAAAATCAAAGAAATCTATATTCATACATTCCTCCAGTATAGGCTGAAAAATCACGCTCTACAAGTTTGAGAGCGTGATTTATTGCTAAGTTTAAGCCTTAGCCGCTTTAGTGGCTTCTTCTTCAAGAATTTGAGCAGCAGCGGCACAAATACGAATTAAAATATCTTTATTTCTTGTATTGATGTGCAACTGTTCTTTGTCTTGAGAAAGCTCAAAATAGGTTCCATTTTTGCGACCACTAAAACAACCGCGATAATTTGTATTTTCAAATGGGATAAAACGCTGAAAGGCGGCTAATTCTGCATTTTTTCTGTCATTTTCAATTTCTTTATCAGCTCTATATTTTAAGATTGAATCTACTTTTTCATTGATTTTATCCATTTCTAAACGTTGGACTAAATCTCTAAAAATAGCGTTTTCTGCTTTGGTGTCGTTAAAAGTGATTTTTTTATAAAAATCAGGCTCATAATAACGGCGACCAGTTCCCACATAAAAATAGGCTTGAACTTTATTTTTATCGCTGGTTTGATTGCTGAAATAAAGAGAAACGTTAATACCTCTTACTTTGGATTCAAATCGTAGATCAGCGGTAGTATTTTCTTTTTCGTGGAGTTTAATATCTAATGAAGTAGCTACTTTTTGAACGATATTTAAGATTTTGCTGTTGTTCATAATAAAATCCCCAATGGGCTTTGGTTGAAAAATTGCCTTTCGGCGTTCGGTTAAGTCGTCATCTCGTCCTTAACTGTGATTATTATCGCTCTTTTATATATATTTTGCAAGTCTTTTCTATATATTTATCACTTAAATGCTCATTTTTTAGCCGCTTAAAAATTGCGGATTATTAAGGCTGCAAGCCTTAATGGAGCGTAAGCGGTAAACCTGCGGATCTTGTTCGTGGCTGGCTGATATGTTGGACGTGCCGAATTATCCAGCGGATAACCTGCCAATCCTCCCCCCTGCCGAAACCTTGCGATATACCCCCTTAAAGAACGCCTAAGAAGTCCACAGAAAGCGATAATGCAAAGGATAGAAGAAAAATAGACGCTCAAGAGGGAAAAGGTGCGAAAGGTTGAAATAGTGAAAATAACGTGCATTTGCACGCTAGAGGGGGTAACGGTATGGAAAACCACTAAGAATTTGCGGTCGGTTGTCAAGGTTTGGCGAAGCCAACCCGTAGGGCTTGACCTTGACAAACGAAGGAGCAAATTTCTTAGAATGGTTCCATACTGTTACCTCCATTATTTATTAGTCCTCAAATTTACCCACGCTTTGCGTGGGTGCTAACTTTGGAAAAATCGGAGATTTTTCTGTTTCTTTCTTTTTATTTATAAAAAGATATTTACGAAGTAACGTTAAGTGCCGAAATAAAGGGCGAATTTAACTATAAATTATCAACAAGATACTCACAGCATATCCACAAAAATATATACAAAGGACTTTTTGGAAATGATTTTGAAATTTAGAAAGGATTTTTTGAAGTGAAAAATGATATTTTCAGCATAATTATAGCCTATTTTAAAAAAATAGGCGAGAAATTTCGTTCCTAAATTAGAAATAATTAGGAATGAATTTATTTTTTCAATGGTTATTAAAAGATTTAGGCAAAGCGTAAATCGTCGAGATAGCTTTGCATTTGAGCTTTGCGATAGGCTATATCATTTGCAGCTTTAAGCCTTGCCCGCTCTCGTATTCGCTCTTTATCAAAGAGCCGTTTTTGCAATTTGTAAACCTCTTCAGGAGTATTACAATCAGCAAAAGATCGGAAGCAAGGTTTAAATACATCAGTTTCAATATCCAACGTTAAATAATTACTTGGCTTACGTTGAGAAATAAACGTAATAATATGCTCACCTAAGAAGTCTTTACGGCGTTTAATTAAAAGATTGCGTAAAGAGTGGTGTGATTTAATATCAGCAACGCCTTTATGCTCTAATTTGTCTAAATGCTTTTGATAGCTATTAGACACTTGGCTTGAACGATTATTCACAAATTGATATTTGTGAAAATCAACAATCAATTTTCTTAATTGTTTTTCGGTTATACCAAACATTAAGAAAAATTCCACGTTGAGCCAAATACGCATAGCTTTATGCTTTCTGCCTTGCTTATCGTATTCACGAAGTACCGTAATCAATTCGGCAGCTTCAAGCATTTCTAAAGCCCCTCGCACGGTATCATAACGCACTCGGCTTTTCCCTGCCTTGTTATCCCACGATTCATAGGTTTGATTGCACATTTTAGCGATATGTTCGACGTTCGCACGCACCTCAAACAAATAAGAGCTTTTCGGCGAAAAGTCGCAGTAAGAAATCAGCGTAGGCACTAGCACGGTTAAAACCTCACGGCGATCACGGCGAATTGTTGGACGCTCATATTTTGCTAAACGTAAGGCATTAAGATAGGGATTTTTATTGAAATCGTGGGTTTCGCAGCGTTGCAAGAAAAACCACGTTGTATAGGCATAATCTTTACGCTGATAATTCTGCATAAATACAGGCGTTTTGTTACGGTGTTTTTTCTTGTTAGCTTTGTCGTAGATTTTGGCTTTTAACGTAGATGTAAAGCCAAAAGTGCGGTGTTTTTTGTTACGTTTTTTAGGTTGGTTACTCATCATTACTTAAACTTTTTTAGTTCAGCAATGTTAAGCACGATTTTTTGATATTTTAAGTTTACATACCTTGCAATCGGATATTTAGGTTGATATAATCAGCCCTAAATACAATCGTGTTTAACATCGCTGTTGCTTAGAAACTTGGTCGTGGAAAAACAACATTCGTTAAAACACAAACTCTGAAATAAGCTCCGCTCCAACGGAGCTTTTTCTTTATCTGTATTCCTATCATTTTAGCTTAGGGATAGTTACCCGAAAGGGCGAAAACTCGAAACGTGGCCAAGAATGCTT
>OBYZ01000563.1_pt1 | contig 31723 bp, 26 predicted proteins | sample 1501501 | NCBI WGS metagenome assembly OBYZ01 (sample SAMEA2580213, study PRJEB22360) | human gut metagenome | biome: human gut; feature: human-associated habitat; material: faeces | place: Denmark | collected 2008/2010
CCAAGGGCTCCCCTACTAGGGGAGCTGTCACGGCGAAGCCCGTGACTGAGAGGTTTAACCCCAGCTGTCGAGCTTTGCGAGACTGAGAGGGCTCCGAAAACTTTTTTTAAAAAATCTCGAAAAAAGTGAAAGGAATCTGCGTTTCATGTATTATAGAGAGTGAAACTGCGAAGATACAACACAAAACTGCGTGATATAACAATGCGGCGGGCGTGCGGATAAGTCGGACTGTTCTACTCCCCGCAATGATATTGCGGCGGTTCATAACGTGCTGTATATCGCAGAATATTTTGTCTGAAAAGGGGAAGGGAAAATAAAATTTCACTATTGAAAATACTGGATATACGTGCTATTATTACGATAATGGGTTTGTCTGGTAAAAATAACCTGCCAAGGGAAAGAAAAAACGACAAAAGTTGGATATCTTTTTCTTCGGTTTTGCCAAAAATACTATGATGCAGGGAGGGCTCCACTGTGCGGAAAAATCATCACGGAAAAAAAGATAGGCTGGTGAAGCGCGTTTTTGCGCTTTGTCTGGCGCTTGCGGTCATCTGCACCTGCCTTGTGCCGGTGTTTGCAACGGAGGGTCTGATCGATCCTCAGGTTAATCAAGAGGCCTCCCGGCCCGTAGATGACGGCGTGGCATCCTATCCTGACGACGAATTTGCCGGTTTCGGCGAGGAGGAAGCCGCCCGGCCTGTGGACGGCGGTGAGGGCGGCGAGGACAACCTCGACGGCGGCCCCACCGTTAAGGAAACAGAGTGGGGCACCGTCATTGAGTACGGCCCCAGCTCCAGCACCGGTACCGACCCCGAACCCGAGACCCAGTGGTCCGGCGAGGACGACGTGGTGGAAAAGCCTGATGACAAAGTGGTCGTTTCCGGCGACGAGATCAAAAAGCTGCAGGATATGGTGGTTTACCGCTTCTGGCTGAAGGAGCTGAACGCCAACGACCTGCAGGACATTACCGCTCAGGCACAGATCAACAATATGACGGAAAGCGAGTATCTGGCCCGGAACGGTGAGGTTCTGTGGAACCTGTACTTTATTCAGGCTGTGCCCCGGGCAGAGACCATCGCGGACTACAGCAGCTACATCAATACCCCCTCCTCCAACCGGGACCCCAAGGGCGAACTGCGGCAGTTTGACTACTGGTACACGCTGGACGAGTTTGGCAACCGGGTGCGCCTGAACCTTACCGACCCCACCAGCAACATTCTGGACGACAAGACCACCACCGTGAACGTCTACGCCGCATGGAAGGACGGCACCGTGGGCTCCGATGAAGAAGAGGACGTGGATCACGAGGATCTGGTGGACAAGAACCCCGTGCCTGTGGATCTGACTGCCAAGGCTTCTGCTTCCTACGAGGACGAGGAAGGTAACCCGAAAACCACAACCCTGCCGGTGGAAGTGAAAAACCTGCCCTCTGCCACTCACAGACTCAGCGTTACCCACATGGGTGATAATTCCATGACGGAGTTCTGCAATACCTACGTGAATGAGCTTCAGGGGATGCAGCCCCTTCTGGGCCTGAAGATCACGCCCGAAGATATCAACGGCGAAAAGGTGCAGCTGGCCAAGGGCCAGAAGGCCACCGTTACCGTTTCTGGTCTGGACAAACTGCCGGATATTGCGGAAATGGAAGAAATGGGAGCGCTCACTGCCGATGCACTGAAGGTGCTCCACCAGAAAGACGACAATACCGTGGAAAAACTGGATGTTGTCAGCTATGAGAATGGCACACTGACCTTTGAGACCACCAGCTTCAGCCCCTTTGTGATTGCGCTGGAATATCCGGATCAGGGAAGTGAAGACTGCGATAGTGACGGCATTGAGATCGTCAGCATTGAGATCGATGGCGTTGAGTACCCGAATGTGAATGATGGAATTGCTACGATCAGTAGCATTCAGGGTGATACAAAAGTTCCGGTTGGTGCAACGATTACACTGCATTCCAATAACGGAAAGAGTAGTTATTATCATAAATGGATAGTTACAAAAGGTACAGCTGAGTTTGTTGGTTCAGTTGAGGGATGGGGCGATAAATATAAAACCGTGAAGCTAAAGCTTACCACGGCAGGCCATGTGCAGATTAAGCATCGCTATGGTAAAGCTAAGGATAAGCTAACTAATGGTGATACACTGGATGATATTGAGGTTGTGGACACTACAACGACATCTTCTCACGATCTTTATGTTTACACGAAGGTTTTGGGCTATTCGGGTGATTACTACGGCGAAAAAGTTGAAAATAAAGCGTGGAACGGCATGGCTGTTGGTACGATTTCAAATGTAGATGCTCCGAGTAAATACAATACACGTACCTCAATTTATGACACAGCTGACATTGATACGAAGTTGGGAACTGAAATTATAGTTGATTCCGGACAGTTTCCTGTGATTCCGATTAAACAGGATGGCAAATACAAGGATTACTATTACGAATCACTCCCGAAAGAAATCCAAGACGAAATTGAGAAGGATCCAACGAAAGCGAATAATGTAGGCACGTACACAATTGAATGGTACGAGGTCGTTGCTGCGGGTGGAGCCAATACTGGCAAAAACGGCGAGGATGGAGACTGGACGGGTGAAGAGAACTATAAACCCACATACACGAAGGGCATATATAAATCTCCGATTTCGTCGGTCAGTGATAAAAAAATGACGTACCATCTGGATGGTCTGATAGTGCTCCATGATACAACGCACATCAACGTCCAATTTAAGGTTCAGGATGTGGGTAAAGATACCTTTGCTCTAGTGCGTGATTATGGCGGTGCATTTACTGTCCCAAGCACAGGTAGTTCAATTTCGCTGAGTAATATCGATCGTCCGGATGTTCCCCGCGCAGGTCAAACTCAAGCAGAGTATCCGTTAACAAAGCCAACAGCGGATGGAACTATTTATAAATTTTATGGTTGGTATACAAATCAGGACTGCACGGCTGATAGCAAGTTTGATTTTGATGAAGATACTATTGCAGAAGATACAACTTTCTATGCAAAGTATGTGCCTGCTTCCGCCAATCTGACCATCTCCAAAACCGTTACTGGCAAACTTGGCGACACCAACAAAGCCTTTACCTTTACAATTACCAAAGCTGATGGTACAGCGGCAAATATCACTAATACCAATATTGAGATTAGTGAAGCAGATCGTGCAAAGGTTGAATGGAAAGGTAATGGTCAGTTTACGCTGAAAGACGGAGCTTCGATTACCTTCAAGAATCTGCCAAGTGGTGAGTACAAAGTTATAGAGGACAGTTACACACACTACGAGACTAGTTATGTGGTTGATTCCAAAACACCTGAGAATGGGCAGGAAGCAAGAGTAACGATTGGTACGGACGCTAAGACGCTTGCCTTTACCAACCACTGCACCCTCTTCCCCGACACCGGTGTCCTCCTCGACACCCTGCCTTACATTGTCATCCTTGCTGTGGTGGCTGGCGGCGTGGCCCTGCTGATGCTGCGCAAGCGCCGTAAGGAAGATGACTAAAGGGGGCTGACCGCATGGCGAAGAAGAAAGCGCCCCAGCGGCTGGCCGGTGCAGAGGAAAGCTGTATCAGCCCGGAACAGGAAGCAATCATCCAGTGGTTCCGGACGGTGAAATTCCGCAAGAACCTGCTGGGCGGCGTGGACGAAGCGGCAATGTGGAAGAAGCTGGAAGAGCTTTACGCCCTGTACGAAGCCGCCATCCGCGCCGAGCGCACAAGGTACAATGTGCTGCTGGAAGCCTCTCCGTCAAAGCCTGACGGCTTTGCCACCTCCCCTGATAGGGCAACGACAACGACCGCCGCCAGTGGTGAACCCGGGAACGTAAACCTGGCTCCCACCAAAGTTGACAGTTTTGCCAAGGGCTCCCCTACTAGGGGAGCTGGCACGGCGACAGCCGTGACTGAGAGGTTTAACCCGGAATCTGACAGCTCTTACCCCCAAAAGGAGGCGCATTCCGATGCACCCGCTGGACAATGAAGCCCTGAAGCAGGGGGCACGGGCGGTGCGCCGCCGCAGGCTGGACGCTGAGAACCGGCAGGATTTTATCAGCCTGCTGGGCCGCATTGTGGTGATCCTGCTGTGCGCCTGGGTGCTGTTCACGCAGGTGTTCCTGCTCACGCAGGCCAAGGGCAGCAGCATGTTCCCCGCGGTAAAGGATGGCGACCTGCTCATCTGCTACCGCCTGCAAAAAACTTACGCAAAAAACGACGTTGTGGTCTACACCCAGGGCGGCAAGCTCCGGGTGGGCCGCATCCTTGGGCGCGAGGGCGACCTTGTGGCTCTGGACGACAGCGGCACCCTTGTGGTGAACGGCGCGGTGCAGAGCGGCGAAATCCTCTACCCCACCTACGCAAAAGACGCGCTGGAGTACCCCTACACGGTGCCGGAAGGCTGCTTTTTTGTGCTGGGCGATTACCGCACACAATCCGAGGACAGCCGGGACTTTGGCCCGGTTCCGCTGGAGGATGTGCAAGCAAAAGTAATTACACTACTGCGGCGACGCAGTCTGTAATACCACGGAAGCCGGAAGAAGCTGCCGGCATCCTGCCTGTGAACCGCGGAGTTTGGGCCGTGGCACAGGAGTACGAACTATTTCTTACTAGGGAGGAATAACAATGAAACTGAAGAAATTCTTCGCGGGCGTTCTGGCTGCCGCCATGATGCTCACCGTCGGCGCAACCGCAGCGTTTGCGACGACACCGGAATACACCACAACTCCAGATAACGTAGATCTGGGCATTATGAAGAACTATAAGGTAGAAAAGGGCACTGCACCGAAAGAAGATTTTACCTTTTCTGTGACTTACGTGCCTGATAAGAGCAAGCCTTATACTACTGCTTATACTGGTTATGATGGCACTTATGTGCAGCCTGAAGCAAGCAAAACTGCGATTGCCTCTTTTGAGAGCAATATGGATGCCGAAGCAGAGAATTATCAGGAATCCTTGGGCATTAAGATTTCTGATTTTAGCCTGCCCGAAGGCCCCGGTAAGTATTGCTTTAAAATTAAGGAAAATGTCCCGACCAATAAAACCCCGGGTGTCACCTATGATGAGACCACCCGTTATCTTGTGATTACTGTTGCACATAACAATGACTATACCGGTTATGTGTATTATGCACAGCTGTTTGATGATTCTTACACTCCGGGTACGAGCATTATGAATGGTCAAAGTGCTGGTGCGAAGGTTCTTGGTAGTAATGCATTCACCAACACTTATACTGCTAACAACGTTGTGATCAGCAAGGATATCAATGGTAGTCTGAGCGATCTGGCTGCTAAGTTTACCTTCAAGGTCAAGCTGACTGCCGCTGATAACAAGACTGCAAACCAGTATGTTGGTGCTAAGGTTGTTTACTCTGATGATACAGCTGTAACTGCTAATACCGTCTGGGCTGTTTCTGAAAAAAATTCCGCTGAGGATGCAGGATGGTACGAGGTCAAGTTGGGCCGTAATGACCAGATCGAGCTTGAGAACCTGCCTGAGGGTATTGTTGTGACCGTTAAGGAAACTGACGGCAATGAGTATACTGTGGATCAGAACTCCAGTAATATTAACAGCAAGAATGCGAATACCTCTTATGCAAAGATCGGTACCATGAACAATAGCGTTGTTACCGCAACTGTTGGCACTGCTAATGGTAGCATCGGCTTTATCAACACCAAGGAAGGTACCCCCGACATGGGCGTTGTGCTGGACAATGCACCTTACATTGCAATGCTGGCCATCGTTGCCATTGGTGGTGTGGCCCTGATGCTGAACAAGCGCCGCCGCGACGAGGAGTAATTGCTCGCGGTAGATTAAACCCCACCGTCATCCCTTGCGGGATGCCACCGCCCCTAGTAGGGGCGGCCTTGGCAAAACCGTGAAGCTTTGCGCCATGCCAAGGGCCCCCCTATTAGCGGGGGCTGGCACGCGAAGCGTGACTGGGGGGTATCTCAGCACAAACCTAACGAATAACCACTTATTTGAATTTGCTTAACCGGAGGTGGGCTGTATCAACTGGCAGAGAAAAGCGTTGAGGGCAGCCGACTTTCTGGTGAGCACGGTGGTCGTGCTGTTCCTGGTGGTCGCCGGGGCGTATTCAGCCTATGCCCTGTGGGACAACTCGCAGGTGTACGCCGCCGCAGACAATGTTCAGGCAGAGCTTTTGCAGTTCAAGCCCAAGGCGGGCGCGGATAACGGCGCAAGCTTTGAGGAGCTGCTGGGCATCAACCCGGATGTCTGCGCGTGGGTCACACTGGACAACACCGCCATCGACTACCCTGTGGTACAGGGCGAGGACAATTTTACCTATGTGAACACCGATGTCTACGGTGATTTCTCGCTGGCAGGCAGCATCTTTCTGGATGTGAACTGCGACAAGAACTTCACCGATCCCTACTCTCTGCTGTATGGTCACCACATGGAAGAGAGCAAGATGTTCGGTGATCTGGATCTCTACAAGGACGCAGAGTTCTTTGCAGAGAACACCACCGGTGAGCTGATCCTGCCCGACCGCACCTATGATCTTAAAACCTTTGCATGTCTGCTGGTCCCTTCGTCTGAGAGCGCGATCTTCCAGCCCCAGCGCTGGGACAGCGACCTGCAGGGGTTGTACACCTTTGCGCAGGAGAACGCCCTGAACCTGAACACCGAAACGCTGGCCGCCATGAAAGCGGCGGGCGATGACGCTCAGGTGCTGGCGCTGTCCACCTGTTCAACGGAGTTTACCGATGCACGCACCATTCTTCTGGCGTGGATGATCCCGTCCGCGTCGGATTCATAAAGGAGAGGATGAAATGAGGTTCCGTAAAATCGCGGCAGTACTCCTGACGCTTGCGTTGGGGTTCTGCCTGTGTCAGCCGGCGGCATTTGCGGCCACCGCGGCTGACCAGCATACACAGCTGCAGGAGCTTCCGGTTTCCATTCAGTCCACGGGGGAAACACCTCTCCCAAAGGAAACACTGACTGTGGAACTTCAGGCTGTGGACAATGCGCCCCTGCCCGAGGTGACCACTCTGGAGATCACCGATGGCGAGACCGGCAGCTTTGGCCCCATCAGCTACACCAAGCCCGGCTATTACGTTTACACCGTGCGCCAGCGCGCCGGTGTCAACACCCGCGGCACCTACGATGAAACCGTGTACTATCTGCGCGTTTCCGTGGTGTGGGACAACGACAAGCTGGTGGCCCGGATGGCCGTGCACACACAGGCCGACCTGATGGACGAAAAGGTGAGCAGCATCACCTTCAACAACAGCTACAAGGCCATCGAGACCCCGTACTACCCGGACCCGTATGACCCTGATCCCGCCACCCCGCCCACCCCTTCCACGCCGGAGAACCCGGCCCCGGCAGATGCCCGCCCGACCGTGACTGAAACCACCACCCCTAGTGCACCGGAGCCCGCAGCCCCGGCCAGCGTGGTGGCGGATGCCCGCCCGGCCGAAGGCCCCAAACTGATCCAGACCGGTCAGCTGAACTGGCCCATACCTGTTCTGACGGCAAGCGGTCTGGTGCTGGTGGCCGTGGGAGCCTACCTGATGGAGCGCAGCAAGAAACGTGAAAAGAATGCGTAAAGTATCCCCCGGGCTTGTCTGCATCGTGCTGGGTGTGGTGCTCCTGCTGGCGGCTGGCGGCCTGTACGCCTACAACCGCTACGAGGATGCCCATGCCGGTGCCGAGGCCCAGACCGTGGTGGCCGACCTTCAGCAGAAGGTGGAGACCCCGGAACCGGAGGCAGAGAGCGGCCCCCTGGACCCCGAGCTCCCGGTGGTGGAGATCGACGGCAACGAATATGTGGGTGAGATCTCCATTCCCGCCATCGGCATTGATCTGCCGGTGATGAGCGAGTGGAGCTACCCCCGCCTGAAGATCGCCCCCTGCCGCCAGTTCGGCTCTTCCCGCACCGATGATCTGGTCATTGCGGCGCACAACTACGAGAGCCATTTCGGCAAGCTGACCTCCCTCACAGCGGGGGACAGCGTCACCTTCACCGATATGGACGGCATCGTGAATGAGTACGTCGTGAACAAGGTCGAAGTGCTTGACCCCCACAGCGTGGAGGAAGTGGAACACAGCGGCTACGCCCTGGTGCTGTACACCTGCACCTATGGCGGCAAGACCCGTGTCACCGTCTTCTGTGATCGTGCATCGTAAAAATCAAGGCTGAAAAACAAAAAGAAGCCCCGACATTCGTCGGGGCTTCTTTTTTACTATGAGGGAACTCCCTCCGTCATTGCTGACGCAATGCCACCTCCCTCTCAGAGGGAGGCTTTTCGCTGCCGTAAGGCTCCCTCCTAGAGGGAGCTGTCGCCGGAGGCGACTGAGGGAGTTACTGTTTTTTCCACCGCCGCATCACGCCCATGCCCAACGCATAGGGGCCGGTGTGCACGGCAATGGTGCAGCCGATCTGCAGCAGGACAACATTGCACTCGCAGGTGAGGTACTTGGCGCGCAGGGCGGCGCGGGTCTGCATCCAGAGCCGCTTGCCCTCGTCGGCATCGTAGCCGTAGCCCACCGTGATGCAGTAGTCATCGGGCGTGCCGTTGTGCTCGGCCAGATAGGTCATCAGCAGGTCGAGGGCCTTCTCAAAGCTCTTCTGACGGCCGCGGGCCACACCAGCGGAGAAGATCTCGCCCTCCTTGAACAGGATCATGGGCTTGATGCCCAGAATGTTGGCGGCACGGCCCGTGACTTTGCCGATGCGCCCGCCCTTGATGAGGTAGTCCAGATTACCCACCGTGAAGAAGATCTGGTTGGTGATCTTTTCTGCTTCCAGCCAGGTCACGGCTTCGTCCAGCGTACAGCCTGCATCCCGCATGGCCACCGCGTTTTCCACCACGATGGATTCGGTCACGGTGGCGGCGGTGCTGTCAATGACCTCGATCTTAGCATCGGGGAAATCCTCCAGCACCAGCTCCCGGGCGTTGCGGGCACTGCCCACGCAGCCGCTCATCTTGCTGGTAAAGCAGATGCAGAGCACCGGGCGGCCCGCCTCGGCATGGGCCCGGAAGGCGGTCTCAAAATCCTCCAGAGAAGGCAGGCTGGTCTTGGGGTAGGCCGCGGGGTTATCTACCATGAACTGGTAGAAATCGCGCACGGCGATCTCCTTGCCTTCCTTGCGGTAGTGCTCACCGTCCAGCGAGACATAGAAGGGGATGATCTCAATATTCAGCGTTGCGGCCGTCTCAGGGGTCAGGTCACAGGCGCTGTCCGTGATGATATCAAACATAGTCACGTTTCCTTTTCAATGCGGCGGGTTCTGTGGCGCGGATCAGACGTTGTGGTGGATGTAGGCCTCACGCTCGGCACCCACGGAGATGTAGGTGATCTTGCAGCCAATAGCCTTTTCCAGATATTCAACGTAATCGCGGGCTTCCTGGGGCAGATCCTCCCACTTGCGGGCGGCAGTGATATCGCAGTGCCAGCCGGGCAGATACTCCACCACGGGCTGTGCGGTGTCCAGAGCCTCGCCCATGGGGAAGCGCTTGGTGATGGTGCCGTCGGTCAGCTTGTAGCCGGTGACCATGGGGATCTTCTCCATGTAGTCCAGCACGTCCAGCAGGGTCAGGGCAACCTCATCGCAGCCCTGGCAGAACACGCCGTAGTGGCTTGCCACCAGGTCGATGGGGCCAACGCGGCGGGGACGGCCGGTGGCTGCACCGTACTCGTGGCCAGCCTCACGCAGGGCGTGCTTCTCTTCCTCGGTCATGGCCAGCTCAGTGACAAAGGGGCCGTCGCCCACGCAGGAGGAGTAAGCCTTCATCACGCCGATGCTGTTGGTCAGCTTATGGCCCGGGATGCCTGCGCCGATGGGGGCGTAAGCGCCGATAACGTTGGAGGAGGTGGTGTAGGGGTAGATGCCGAAGTCGATGTCGCGCAGAGCGCCCAGCTGGGCCTCGAACAGCACCTTCTTGCCGGCGGCATCTGCGTCAGCCAGATACTGGCCCACGTCGCAGATGTAATCCTTGAAGATGGCGGCATACTTCTCCAGCCATGCCCACATCTCGTCCACGCTGATGGGAGCGGAGTGGTAGCTGCCCTCCATCACCAGGTTCTTGGAATCCACCATGGTCACCAGGCGCTTCTTCACGCTGTCGTCCAGGTGGAGCAGGTCGCCCATGCGCAGGGTCTTCTTCATGTACTTGTCACCGTAAGTGTAGGCGATGCCGCGCTTGGTGGAGCCGAACTGTGCGCCGGTCTTGGCCAGGCGGGCCTCTTCCAGGCCGTCCTGATCGACATGGTAGGGCATGGTGATGGTGGCCCGGTCGGAGATCTTCAGGTTATCGGGGGTGATGGAAATGCCATGCTCCCGCAGATTGTTGATCTCGCCGTCCAGATGATGCGGGTCGATGACCATACCGTTGCCCATCACGCAGACAACGTTGGGGCGCAGGATGCCGGAGGGCAGCAGGTTCAGCACGAACTTGCCGCGCTCGTTCTTCACGGTGTGGCCTGCGTTGTTGCCGCCCTGATACCGTGCAACGATGTCATAATCCTGGCTGATCAGATCGACCATGCGGCCCTTGCCCTCATCGCCCCAGTTGATACCCGTAATTGCAGTAAGCATAATAAATGACCTCTTTATCATTTTTTCAAAAGACAGCCTTTTCCGTGCACCTTGCCCGGGATACGCCACCTTGGGAATCTGTACCGCCCGCGGAAATGTCCGCAACAATACAATTATAGTATAGCACGAAACGCGGAACAAAAAAAGAGGGAAGAAATACTTTTCTCTCAATTATCCGCCAGGCGCTCCTCTTCGTGATGCTGCTTTAGTTCTTCTTCCCCAGCTTGTGCACAGTGCCATCCGGCTCTTTGATCGAGGTGTTGTTCAGCTGGGCGCGCAGGCTGGCCTTTACGTCCGCAACATACTCCTGCCGCAGGGCCTGCTGCTCTGCCTTTTCGGCATCGGTCAGGCCGGTGGTCTTGCTCTTTTTTGCCAGCTCGTTGATGCGGGCGATCTTCTCGTTTGTCATCGCAGTTCTCCTATTAGATAAAATGTGATATAATATGACCGGGATGCCCCTTCCGGCAGCTGTGGCTCTTTTGGCGAGGCAGCAGGAGGGAGCTATTTGAATCAAAGCAAGTATAACAAAGGATGAAACCGATGTCAAAACAGTTGAATTTTGCACAGCAGATGGACGAAGTGTTGAAAACGCTGGGGTCGCAGCGGCCAAAGCTGCTGCTCCATGCCTGCTGCGGGCCCTGTTCCAGCGCCGTGCTGGAAAAGCTGTGCCGGTATTTTGAGATCACGGTGCTTTACTATAACCCCAACACCTGGCCTGCCGAAGAATACTACCGCCGGGGCGAGGAGCTGAAAAAGTTCGTGGCGCAGGCGCACCCGCTGGGGGTCACGGTCATCGAGGACCACTACGACCCGCAGGAGTTCTATACGGCTGTGCAGGGGCTGGAAAATGAGCCGGAGCGGGGCGGGCGGTGCACCGTCTGCTACCGTTTGCGGATGCGCCGGGCGGCACAGTACGCAAAGGAGCACGGCTTTGATTGGTTCACCACCACGCTCTCCATCAGCCCCCACAAGGATGCTGCCCGCATCAATCAAATCGGACAGGAGCTTGAAGCCGAATTCGGCATCAGGCACCTGCCCTCGGATTTCAAAAAGCAGAACGGCTACCTGCGCTCCCTCCAGCTTTCGGAGGAGTACGGGCTTTACCGTCAGGATTACTGTGGGTGTGAGTTCAGCGCAAAGGCGAGGGGGTGAACCGCTCAGTCGCCTGCTGCTTGCCTCTCCTGCCAGGAGAGGTGGCATTGCGAAGCAATGACGGAGAGGTTTACTCCTCACGCATTCTGGACACCAGAATTGCAAAGACGATCAGCCCTACGCAGGGCACGATGTTGGTTGCCATACCAACAGCAAGACCGGCGCTTTCAGCTACCTTGCCGATGACCCAGGGCATCAGGATCGCGCCGCTGGATGCCACCGGCAGCATGATGCCCATGCTGGTCACGGTGGTCATTTTACCGGCGCTGGCCACGGCGGTGGGGTTCATACCGGCCATGGAGAAGGCAAAGGCGAACAGCAGCAGGATGGCAGGCAGTTGGCTGTGGGTCTGCATCATGGCAAAGTAGAAGGCAGTGCAGAAAACAGCCATAAACACCATGGCCTTGCGGGGCTGTTGGAGCGGGAACACAAAGGCGATGAGCAGGCGGCCGATCAGGGTGGCACCCCACATCACGGTGACGGTATAGGCCGCCAGCGTGCCTGCAATGATGCCGCTGTCCTTGAAGTAGGTGACCATCCAGCCCACAACGCTCTGCTCGGCGGCGTTCTGGCAGAACAGCAGGCCGGTGAGCAGCCAGAAGCGGGAGGAGCGCAAAAAGTTCCAATCGGTGACAGCTTCTTTGGCCTTGGCGCGGCCTGCCATGGGGGTGAACAGGTATACCAGCCAGAGCACCAGACCCAGCGCCGCCAGTGCCAGCACGGCCAGCGTGGTGCTGACCCTGGCCGCGGCAGAGATCAGAAAGGGGCAGAGCAGGGCACCGCAGGCGTAGCAGGCGTGCATGGTGTTCATGCCCCGGGTGCGGTCTGCAGAGTTGCCGCTGACAAGGATGGTGCAGGTGTTCAGGACACTGCCCTTGGCAATGCCTACAATGAAGAAGGCCAGCGCCAGCAGAATGGGCAGGCCGGTCAGGCCCATCAGGCCGTAGCCCACCGCATAGCCGATGGTCAGCAGCAGGACGCTTGGCTTCATGCCCATTTTTCCCACCAGCGCACCGGCCAGCAGGCCCGCCAGCAGGTTGCCGATGCTCAGCAGGCTGAGCAGGGTGCCGGTCATGCCGTAGGCAAAGCCGTATTCTTCCTGCAGCAGGCTGACCACCACACCGCTGGAAATGGTGCAGATGCCGCTGAAAAAGAAGGTGACGAAGCCCGCGTTCCGCAGGCGGGTGTTCCGTTGTTCCATAGGGTTCTCCTTGCAGTATTCGGGGGCGCAGTGCCCGTAGTTGCTTTTATTAAAGCATATTCTGGTCAGAAAGCAAGGGATGTTGAGCCAACAGAAGCAAAATCAGCGCCCAGTGGAAGCGCCCTGCCGTTCGGTGGGGCGCTTCTGAATTTTATTTTGCGTCTCCTATTGACAATGATCGAATCGTGCGTTATGATATTGTACGGCATCAAACAGTTCTAAAGAAAACAGTCCTGTCACAAACAATTCAAAAGGGAAACCATTATGCACGATGAAAGCACCAAGCAACCCTGCTGCAACCCCCCATGGGAGCCACCGCAGGTCATCCCGGCACAGGTGCGCCGGGTGAACAACCTGATCTTCCGCAAGATCAACCAGTTCCATCGGGAGAACAACGTGGACAACGTGACCCCCATGCACGACTGGATCATGAGCTACCTCTACTGGCACAAGAACGACCCCGTGTACCAGCGCGATATCGAACGGGAGTTCTCCATCACACGCTCGACCGTGACGAACATCCTGCAGCTGATGGAGCGCAAGGGCTACATCGAACGCCAGAGCGTGCCGCAGGATGCCCGGCTCAAACGGCTGATCCTGACGGAAGAGGGGGTGCGCGTCCATGAAAAGACGATGCTCTCCCTGCACCAGACCGATGAGTTTGTGGCCGGATTGCTGACGGAAGAGGAAAACGCAGAGCTTCTGCGGTTACTGAACAAGCTGCGCAAGGGGCTGGAATGACCCCTGCAAATAAACTTCAGGAGGATTACAACAGATGATCAAAAAACTTGTGTCACATCTGGGCGAGTACAAGCGCGCCGCGATCCTGACACCGATCTTCTCTGCTCTGGAAGCCATCATGGATGTGCTGCTGCCCACCATCATGGCCGTGATCATTGACCAGGGCATTGAAAAGGGCGATATGAACGCCGTTATCAAGTACGGCCTGCTCACCTTCCTGGTGGCGGCCATTGCCCTGCTGCTGGGCGTGCTGGCCGGCAGGTTTGCTGCCACGGCATCCACCGGCTTTGCAGGCAACCTGCGCGATGCGATGTATGAGAACATCCAGCATTTCTCGTTCTCCAACATCGACAAGTATTCCACGGCCGGTCTGGTCACCCGTATGACCACCGACGTGACCAACCTGCAGAACGCGTTCCAGATGATCGAGCGCATGTGCGTGCGTGCCCCCGTCCATCTGGTTTTCGCGCTCATCATGGCCTCCATGATCAGCCGCTCGCTGACCATGGTGTTCCTGGTGGCGATCGTGTTCCTGGTGGCAGTGCTGGCAGGCATTATGGTTCCCACCTTCGGCATCTTTGACAAGGTGTTCAAGAACTACGATAACCTGAACGCCTCCGTGCAGGAGAATGTCTCGGCCATCCGCGTGGTCAAGAGCTTTGTCCGGGAGCACTTTGAGAACGAGAAGTACACCAAGGCCTGCGAGAGCCTGTACAAGCAGTTCGTCCACGCCGAGAGCCGTCTGAGCTTCAACAATCCCGCCATGCTGGTCTCTGTGTACGGCTGCAACATCGCCCTGAGCTGGTTCGGCGCACATTATGTCCTGAATGGTGCGATCACCACCGGCCAGCTGAACGCCCTGTTCGGTTACATTATGAACATCCTGATGGCCCTGATGATGCTGAGCATGGCCTTTGTGATGATCGCTATGTCCGCCGCTTCTGCCCGCCGTATCGTGGAAGTGCTGGACGAGACCACTGACCTGCCCCCGGCAAAGCAGCCGGTGCAGCAGGTGGCAGACGGCAGCATTGAGTTTGACCACGTTACCTTTAAGTATAAGCACGGCTCCGGCCAGCCTGTCCTGAACGATGTCACCTTCAGCATCCGGCCGGGCGAGACGCTGGGCATCATCGGCGGCACCGGCAGTGCAAAATCCAGTCTGGTGCAGCTGATCCCCCGCCTGTATGATGCCGAGACCGGCTCTGTCAAGGTGGGCGGCGTGGACGTTAAGGATTACAGCCTGGATGTCCTCCGCCGGGAAGTCTCCATGGTGCTGCAGAAGAACGTTCTGTTCAGCGGCACCATCCTCGACAACCTGCGCTGGGGCGATGAGAACGCCAGCGAGGAAGAGTGCATCCGGGTGGCCAAGCTGGCCTGCGCCGATGAGTTCATCGAGCGCTTCCCCGACAAGTACAATACCTGGATCGAGCAGGGCGGCTCCAACGTGTCCGGCGGCCAGAAGCAGCGCCTGACCATTGCCCGCGCGCTGCTGCGCAAGCCCAAGGTGCTGATCCTGGACGACAGCACCAGCGCCGTGGATACCGCCACCGATGCCAAGATCCGCAAGGCCTTCCGGGAGGAGATCCCCGGTACCACCAAGATCATCATTGCACAGCGCATCTCCTCCGTGCAGGATGCAGACCGCATCCTGGTGCTGGACAACGGCCAGATCAACGGCCTGGGCACCCACGAGGAGCTGCTCAAGACAAACAAGATCTATCAGGAAGTTTACAACAGCCAGACCCAGGGCGGCGGCGATTTTGACAAGCAGGGAGGTGAGCAGTAATGGCACAGGTGAAAGAAGTAAAGGGCCCCGGCCCCCGTAGGATGGGCGGCCCCAAGCCGAAGGTCGAGAACCCGGGCAAGCTGCTCAAGCGGATCATGGATGAGGTGTTCAAGCACTATCTGCCCCACTGCATCCTTGTGCTGGTCTGCATCATCGTCAGCGCGCTGGCAAATGTGCAGGCAAGCCTTTTCCTCAAGACCCTGATCGATGATTACATCGTCCCCATGACCAAGCAGGCCACGCCGGACTTCAGCCCGCTGGCAGGCGCACTGGTGCGCATCGGCTGCATCTATGCCATCGGCGTGCTGGCCGCATGGCTCAACGCCCGTATCATGGTCAACGTGACCCAGGGTACCCTGCGCAACCTGCGCGTCCAGCTTTTCACCCACATGGAAAGCCTGCCCATCCGGTATTTTGACTCCCACCCCCACGGCGACATCATGTCGGTGTACACCAACGATGTGGACACCCTGCGCCAGATGATCAGCCAGAGCATCCCCCAGCTGGTGTCCAGCGCCATCACCATCGTGTCCGTGTTCACCAGCATGTGCCTGATGAGCTGGCAGCTCACCGTTGTCACCATGCTGATGGTGACCCTGATGCTGTTCTGCTCCAAGAAGATCACTTCCATGAGCGGCAAGTACTTTGTGGCCCAGCAGAAGGATCTGGGTAAGGTGAACGGCTACATCGAAGAGATGATGGAGGGCCAGAAGGTCGTCAAGGTGTTCACCCACGAGCAGAAGGCTCTGGATGGCTTCCGGCAGCTGAACGATAAGCTGAAGGAAAGCGCCAAGCAGGCCAACAACTACGCCAACATCATCATGCCCGTTACCGCACAGCTGGGCAATATCAGCTATGCAGTCTGTGCTCTGGCGGGCGCGGCCATGGCCGTTGGCAATGTCGGCGGCATGACCCTGGGCACCGTGATGGCCTTCCTGAGCCTGAACAAGGGCTTCAATATGCCCATCAGCCAGGTATCCATGCAGGCCAACAGCGTGATCATGGCACTGGCCGGTGCGGAGCGTATCTTCAAGATGATGGACGAGACCAGCGAGGCCGACGAGGGCTATGTCACCCTGGTCAACGTCAAGTATGGCAAGGATGACGAGCTGGTGGAGACCACCGAGCGCACCGGCATCTGGGCCTGGAAGCATCCCCACCACGACGGCACCACCACCTACCACAAGCTGGCGGGTGACATCACCTTTACCGATGTCGATTTTGGCTATGTGCCTGAAAAGACCGTTCTGCACGGGATCAACCTCTATGGCCGCCCGGGCCAGAAGATCGCCTTTGTCGGCTCCACCGGTGCCGGCAAAACGACCATCACCAACCTGATCAACCGCTTCTACGATATCGCAGACGGCAAGATCCGGTATGATGGCATCAACATCCACAAGATCAAAAAGGACGACCTGCGCCGCTCTCTGGGCATCGTTCTGCAGGATACCCACCTGTTCACCGGCACGGTCATGGAGAACATCCGCTATGGCCGCCTGGATGCCACCGATGAGGAGTGCATTGCCGCCGCAAAGCTGGCCAATGCCGATGGCTTTGTCAAGCGTCTGCCCGATGGCTACAACACCATGCTGACCAACGACGGCGCAAACCTGTCGCAGGGGCAGCGCCAGCTGCTGGCCATTGCCCGCGCCGCGGTTGCCGATCCCCCGGTGCTGATCCTGGACGAGGCGACCTCCTCCATTGATACCCGCACCGAGGCGCTGGTCCAGCGGGGCATGGACGGCCTGATGTATGGCCGCACCAGCTTTGTCATTGCCCACCGTCTGTCTACCGTCCGCAATGCAGACTGTATCGTGGTTCTGGAGCAGGGCCGCATCATCGAGCGCGGCAGCCACGACGAGCTGATCGCCAAGAAGGGCAAGTATTACCAGCTCTACACCGGTAATCTGGCTGAAAATTAAAGAAAAAGCGTAAAAAACGGAGCCGCTGTACAAAATGATGTGCAGCGGCTCCGTTTATTTTCAATTTGTTCAAATTCCTCACAAAGAAACTCCATTTTTATCCTGTACAATAAGGGTGCAGTCAGGGAGGAACAGAAAAATATCCTCCCAAGATGCCATGCAGGCAATCAAAACCGCGCATCTCCGGCAGGAACCGGGCGGCGCGGCCCCTTTAAAAAATACTGTCCCCTGCTGATGCGAGGCAATAGCCAAGGCAGCGGACAGACTACCAACCATCTCCTGACAGCCGCAAATGTTTGGGAGTTCTCATACACAGCCAGCGCCGCTTTCTCCTCCTTTCCACGGCGCTGGCTGTTTTTGTTTGGTTCTCGCCGCCATCTCAGCGGCAGGGGATTATCCGATCAGCGCGTTCAGTTCAGATTCCTTTAATCTGGGCAGAGCGGAGACAGGGAACATCATTTTCTCCATCCGATACAAGACCAGAGCGGGGCTCTGGTCTTTTTTTGCGGCAGAAGCCATAACACTGCGTGTAAAGGCAAGAATTCTGTCTTTTTTGTAGAAAAAGATCAGCTGCACATGGCCGGTGAACAGGGCAAACAGGGCTGTGCGCAGCTCCCGGGAGCCGAAGAGGAGGAGCAGGTCGCTCTCCTCTAAAAAGAGAACGTCTGCCCGGTCAAGAAACTGCAGGGCGGTCTGGCACAGGGCCTCCCGCTGCGGCCAGTAGGGCGCGGCCTGCGCCAACCGGGGAAGATAGCAGCAGAGTGCCCCGGCATCCCGGGCGGCGGCAAGGGCCTTGAGGTGGGCCAGCCGCAGGGGGCTGTCCACCAGCCCGGCGGAGGAAAAGCAGAAGGCAGAGGCTCCCCGGAACGGGGCGGCCTCCAGCTGTTCCGGCCCAAGGGCCAGCCCGGCGGTGTGGGCACGGTAGGGCAGAGCGGTGTCCGCTCCGGTGAACACCACCGGCGTGGGGAAGGCATCCGTGAAGCAGAGCAGGGAGCAATCCACACCATCCCGGGCAAGCCGGGCCGCCAGCTTACGGCCAAAGGGGTCGGCTCCCAGCTGGGCCAGCAGAGCCGCCTGCCCGCCCAATGCGGCGTACTGGCGGCAGAAGCCTGCGCCCCAGCCGCCGGTCTGCGCCCGGAATGTCTCCGTCAGCTCCGGAGCCGTGGCGGCGTTCAGCTCCAGCCAGACTTCGCCCAGACACAAAACGGACATGTGCACCCCTCCCTCCGCAAATAAAAATCGGGTTACAGTATACACGATTTGCCCACCGGATGCAACCGATCCGGGGCGAATCCTGACGGAGTGGAAGAGCCCGCGAGCAGGAAAGGCTCGATTTTACAAAGACCACCTGTTTTTTACCAATGCCTGTTTTTCATTGCCCAAGGTTTACCTAAGATTTGCTTTACCATGGTTTCCCCTCTTTCTCCGAACGGGTACAATAGAACCGTTCCCAGGATACATTGCAATAGGGCCCGGGAGGGCTCAGGATAAGAGAGGAATTATCGTATGAAAGAACATAAAATGTCCCGCCGCAGTTTCCTGAAAGTGGGTGCTGTGGCATCTGCTGCCGGTCTGATGACTGCTGCCCCCGTGGCTGCAAACGCTGCCGCTCCGGCTGCTTCCACCGCAGCTGACGAGGAGAACTGCTTTGGCCTGTTCCAGAAGAAGCCCAAGTACATCTTCCTGTTCATCGGCGATGGCATGGGCACTGCCCAGATCCAGTCTGCCCGGTTCTATCAGGGCACTGTCACCAACAACGGTGCCATCACCGAGGCAGAGCTGAGCTTTACCAAGTTCCCGGAGGTGGGCAGCGTGACCACCTACGACAGCACCTCCTTCTGCCCGGACTCCGCTTCCACCGCCACCTCCATCGCTTCCGGCAAAAAGACCGAGAGCGGTGTCATCAATATGTGCCCCTGGACCCGTGATGTGCCCTATGAGACCATTGCGGAGAAGCTCCATAAGCAGAAGGGCTACAAGGTTGGCATCGTTTCCACGGTGAACATTGACCACGCCACCCCTGCTGCCTTCTATGCACACCAGAAGACCCGCAAGAACTACTATCAGATCGGCGTGGAGCTGGCAAACTCCGGCTTTGAGTATTTCGCAGGCGGCGAGTTTCAGAAGGTGAACGGCGATGGCACCGGCCCCAACAACCACGAGGTGGCTGCACAGGCCGGTTACAACGTTGTCACCACCCAGGCCGGTGCTGCTGCCCTGAAGGCCGGGGCAGGCAAGACCCTGATCATTGCCGAGAACCTGGCCGACGGCAAGGCCATGAACTACGCCATGGATGCCGCTCCGGGAGAGTGGCAGCTGACCGACTATGTCCGCAAGGGCATTGAGCTGCTGGACAACAGCAACGGCTTCTTTATGATGGTGGAGTCCGGCAAGATCGACTGGGCCTGCCACGCCAACGATGCCGCTGCCTCCATCCATGATGTGATCGAGATGCACAACGCCGTGCAGGCCGCTGTGGAGTTCTACGCCCAGCATCCCGATGATACCCTGATCCTGGTGACCGCTGACCACGAGACCGGCGGCCTGGGCATTGGCTACAAGACCACTAACTACGACACCTTCCTGACCAACCTGGCCCACCAGAAGATGTCCTACGCAAAGTTCGATTCCACCTATGTGAACAACTACGTGAAGAATCAGACTCCTTTTGAGACTGCCATGCAGGATGTGAAGGCAAACTTCGGCCTGACCCTGCCCACCGACCCCGATGCCGCCAACGCAGGCAAGCTGCTGCTGACCGACTACGAGGTGGAGAACCTGCGCACCGCTTACGAGCGCACCCTCAAGGTCGGCTCTTCCAGCCAGAGCAAGATGAGCCAGCAGGATTACGAGCTGTATGGCACCTACATCCCCTTCAGCATGGCCATCTGCCACACCATCAACCACAAGTCCGGTGTGGATCACACCACCTACGCCCACACCGGTGCCATGGTGAACCTCTACGCCCGTGGTCAGGGTGCAGACAAGTTCCGCGGCGTGTATGACAACACCGAGATCTTCCACAAGCTGGCTGAGCTGACCGATGTGCAGTAATTGACCAGACCTTTTGTACCCCAAAGCCCTCCGGGACGAGACGCACCGGAGGGCTTTTTGTGTAGGCCGGAATTGTGCACCCCGCCAAAAATCTGCCCCGCGAATTGGGAAAGATGATGGGAGTTGTGGTTGCAATGGGCCGGAAAAAGGTATATAATAAGACCATCAACAGAGTAAGGCCATGCGCGTTAAGTGCCGCATCAACGGGGAGTTGTGCTGCGGACGAAGGTAAGACCCGCGGTGCATGGCCTGCATCCCGCTGCTGCATGGACTTGGGTGCAGATGGGGCCGTCTGCGGCCCCGTCTGGATGTGAACCGTTGAATCACGCCCTCCTTTGTGCGGTTTGTCACAGGGGAGGGCGTTTTGCATTGCCTGCCCCGCGGTTCCCGAAACAGGGGAGGACAATTGATATGAACCATTCCAGAAATTCCGTCCGCAAGCTCACCATGCTGGCCCTGCTCACTGCCATGAGCATCGTGTTTGCCCGGGTGCTGAGCATTTCCACCGGCTTTGTCCGGTTCAACCTGGGCAGCCTGCCCACCCTGCTGGCCGCTGTGCTGTTCGGGCCGGTGGAGGGCTTTGCCGTGGGTGCAGTGGCCGATATGATCGGCGGCACCCTTTCCGGCTACGCCATCAACCCGCTGATCACGCTGGGGGCTGGCTCCATCGGCCTGACGGCGGGCCTTCTCTGGCGCGCCCTGCCCAACCTGCGGCTGGGCCTGCGCACCCAGATCAGCGTGTTTGCCGGCCATGCGGTGGGCTCCATTGTCATCAACTCGCTGGCACTCCACCTCTTCTATAACTATCCGTGGAGCGTGCTGGTGACCCGCATTCCAAACGCGCTGGTCCTGGCGGCGGTGAACACCGTGCTGGTGCGCCTGCTGCTGGAAAACAAAACGATCCGAGGCATTGCACAATGAACTATGAAGAAGCGCTGAACTATATCCATGCCGTCCAGTGGGCGGGGCACAAGCCGGGCCTGACCCGCACCCGGACCCTGCTGACCGCACTGGGAGATCCGCACAAGCAGCTGAGATTCATCCATGTGGCGGGCACCAATGGCAAGGGCAGCACGGCGGCCATGCTGGCTTCCTGCCTGCAGGCGGCGGGTTACCGGGTGGGCCTGTATACTTCGCCCTTTATCAACCGGTTCAACGAGCGCATTCAGGTAAACGGCCAACAGATCCCGGACGAGGCGCTGGTGCGGCTGGTGGAGCGTGTGAAGCCCGCTGCCGATGCCATGACCGATATCCCCACCGAGTTCGAGATCATCACGGCATTGGGGATGCTCTGGTTCGCTGAGACGAAATGCGACATCGTGGTGCTGGAGGTGGGCCTGGGCGGCACGCTGGATTCCACCAACGTCATCGACCCGCCGGAGTGTGCGGTCATCACGGCGCTGGGCATGGATCATGTGAAGGAGCTGGGCCCCACCCTGGCCGATATCGCATCGGCCAAGGCGGGCATCATCAAGCCGGGCAGTCCGGTGGTGAGCTATGGCGGTGTGCCCGAGGCCGATGCCGTCATCGCCCGTACGGCGGCAGAGCGGCACGCGCCGCTGACCGTGGTGGATCTCAGCAGGCTGACCATCGAGGACGGGGATCTGGATGCTGTCACCTTTGATTTTGACGGCCTGAACGGCATCCGCCTGCCCCTGATCGGCAGCTATCAGCCCCGGAACGCCGCCACGGCCATTACGGCCCTGCGGGTGCTGCGCAGCCGGGGCTGGAACATCCCGGACAGTGCCATCCGTGCCGGTCTGGAACAGGTGCGCTGGCCGGGCCGGTTCGAGCTGCTGCGGCATTCGCCCGCCTTTTTGCTGGATGGCAGCCACAACGCCCACGGAATGCGGGCCACCGTGCAGAGCCTGCGGGACCGCTTTCCGGGGCAGAAGTTCGTGTTCCTGCTCAGCATCATGGCGGACAAGGATGTGGACGAGATGCTGGCACTACTCCTGCCGCTGGCCGGGCAGTTCGTCACCGTAGCGGCCCATACCCCCCGCGCCATGCCCGCTGAGACGCTGGCCGAACAGATCCGCGCCCGGGGCGGCAGGGCTGAGCCTGCTCCCACCATTGAAGCCGGTGTGGCCCGGGCGGTCGCCCTTGGGGGCACCGGCCCCGTGTGCGCGCTGGGCACGCTCTACTTCTCCGGCGATGTGCGGGAAGCGTTTGCAAAATTGAACCAGTAAAGAAGAGGGGCTGCGGCACACGGGAAAAACCGGTGCAGCAGCCCCCTTTTTGCGGACTGGCTTACAAAAAAATGCCCCGCTGTTTTGTGATGCACAGAACAGCGGGGCAATATCATTTATGGGGCAGGAATGTGCTCAGGAGATGCGCTTCGGCTCAGGCTTTGCCTGCGCAGCCGAACAGCTCGATCTTCTCCTTGCACTTGTCAACGATGGCCTGAGCGCCGGGAGCCAGCAGCTTGCGGGGGTCGAAGCCCTTGCCCTGCTGATCCTTGCCAGCCTCGATGTACTTGCGGGTGGCCTCAGCAAAGACCAGCTGGCACTCGGTGTTGATGTTGATCTTGGAAACGCCCAGGCTGATGGCCTTCTGGATCATCTCGTCGGGGATGCCGGTGCCGCCGTGCAGGACCAGAGGAATGTTGTTGGTAGCCTTGTGGATGCGGTCCAGAGCCTCAAAGTCCAGGCCCTTCCAGTTGGCGGGGTAAACGCCGTGGATGTTGCCGATGCCGGCAGCCAGGAAGTCGATGCCCAGATCGGTGATCTTTGCGCACTCAGCGGGGTCTGCGATCTCGCCAGCGCCCACAACGCCGTCCTCAACGCCGCCGATGGAGCCGACCTCGGCCTCAATGCTCAGGCCCTTGGAGTGTGCCAGAGCGACCAGCTCCTTGGTCTTTTCCACATTCTCCTCGATGGAGTAGTGGCTGCCGTCGAACATGATGGAGGAGAAGCCGGCCTCAACGCAGGCCTTGCAGCCCTCGTAGGTGCCGTGGTCCAGGTGCAGGGCAACGGGAACGGTGATGCCCATGGTCTCCACCATGGAGCTGACCATGGCGGCAACGGTCTTGAAGCCGGTCATGTATTTGCCTGCGCCCTCAGAGACACCCAGGATAACGGGGCTCTTCATTTCCTCGCAGGCGGTCAGGACTGCCTTGGTCCACTCCAGATTGTTGATGTTGAACTGGGGCACACCGTAGTGGCCATCGCGTGCCTTGATCAGCATTTCGGTTGCATTTACCAACATTATTCATTACCTCCGCAAAATCATTTTGGGGTGAAAAAGCCGTTTTGGATACAAGATTGCGCATCCTTTAACGAACCTAAGGGTAGTATACCCCAATTACAGGATAAAATCAAGGCGGTTCCCGCGGCGTTTTCAACACAAATTCACATTGGGCATTTTGATGTTGGAGATTCTGGCAAAAACCACTGGATCTCCCTTCAAAAAATTGTCATAATTCCGACTTGAATTTTACAAAAAGTACGGCGAAAAGTTTGCGTGTCGAACCCGGGAGGTTGAAAACTCGGTGGAAACTGTGGAATTCCACCCGGAAAGTGGGCGTACAAACTTGATTTTTGAACATTTTCCACCGGGTTTTTAACATGTGGAAAAAATTGAGCCGAATTACCGATTGTATAGCCTGCTGAATGTGGAAAACTTTTGCCTTCGGCAAACATTGCGAAGAATGCCGGGGTATGCTATACTTTAGAATGTATCAGTGTCAAAATATAGTAAAACTGAAACAGAACGAAACCATGGCGCGGCTCAAACGGCCCGCCTTGCCATAGAATGGAAGGAGAACACATCAATGGACGAACAGAAAATGCCGCGCCGCCCCCGCCGCAGCAGCACGGAGGAGCAGCCCAAGAATGAGAGCCTGGTCTACGGCAAAAACCCCGTGACCGAGCTGCTCAAGAGCGGTTCCGGCGTGGATACCGTGCTGATCGCGGAGGGAATGGCCCCCGCCGTGGCAGCTTACTATACCGCCATGGCCAAGGAGGCCGGGGCCACGGTCAAGCGGGTGCATCCCAACAAGCTGCGCCTGATGACCGGCACCGAGAGCCATCAGGGCGTGGCTGCCTTTGCCAGCGAGATCGAATATGTGACCGTGGAGGATCTGCTGAACGTTGCCAGAGAGAAGGGGGAGCCTCCTTTCCTGGTGCTGAGTGACGGCATCGAGGACCCCCATAATCTGGGCGCGGTGATGCGCTCTGCTCTGCTGTGCGGAGCTCACGGCATCGTCATCCCCAAGCGGGGCGGCGCGTCCGTGACCCCCACCGTTATCAAGTCCAGCGCCGGTGCGGCCGAGCGCCTGCCTGTGGCCCGCGTGGCCAACATCGGCGAGACCATCCGCCGCCTGAAGGATCAGGGGGTGTTCGTCTACTGCGCCGATATGGACGGCGTGCCCCTGCGCAAGAACAACCTGACCGGCCCCATCGCACTGGTGCTGGGCAGCGAGGGCAGCGGTGTATCCCAGCTGGTGAAAAAGCTCTGCGATGGTGTGGTGCGGCTGGATATGGCCGCTCAGGGCACCGGTGTGGACAGCTTCAATGTCTCGGTGGCGGCTGGCATCATCCTGTACGAGATCCAGAGCCAGCGCGCCGCAGAGTAAGAAACAGCGGCCAGACCGCCGTGACCAGAACAGGGAGGGACTAGGATGCCAAAGGATGATAAGCGCAAAGAGCTGACACAGGAAGAAATCGATGCGCAGAACGAGAAGTTCCGCACGTTTTTCAGCACCAGCGTGGCACAGGTGCCCGAAGAGATGAAGCGCCGCGATGAGGAAAAGGAGAGCACCGGCAGCCTGCTGGGCAAGCTCTTCCACCGCGAAAAGGACAAAGAGGAGCCTGCCGCCGCCCCGGCCGTGCAGAATGAGCTGCCGCCCACGGGTGAGATCGTGCTGGGCCATGAGGAAGAAGCCGAGGCCGGCCTGGAGCTGGCATTGGAGCCCGGAGAGCTGGAGGAAGCAGAGCCTGTGGCTCTGCCCACCGCGCCGGAAGCCCCCGCAGCGCCGAAGCCGGAACCCCGGCCCGCACCCCAGCCCGAGAAAAAGCCGGAGCCGCCCCGCCGCCAGGAACCCCTGACCCCGCAGGAGCAGCAGGAGGATGCAGAGATGGCCGAACTCAAGGCCATGCTCTATGGCACCCCCAAGCCCGCCCCGGTGGAGGAGGTACAGGATGCCCCCGAAGAGGTGCTGGCCGTGGAGCCGGAAGCTCCTGCAGCGCCTGAGGGCCCGGCCATCCCCATGGTGTTTGCCGAGGATCAGTCGGTAAAGCAGGCGAAGTCTGCCCCGGAAGCCGCGCCAGAGGTTGAGCCGGAACCGGAAACGGCGTTCCAGTTCTTTGGCAAGGGCGCGGACGAGAACGAGCCGCAGGCCCCTACCCGCACCGAGGCCCCCAGCAAGGACGACAGCATGAGCCTGCCGCTGATGGGGCTAGAAGAGGACGAGGCACCCACCCGGCCTGCCGCCCCGGCAGAGGGAGCCCCGGCCCAGCCTGCTGAGGAAGCGGCCCCTGCCGCGCCGGAGGCTGAGGAGAAGCCTGAAGAGGAAGCCGAGCCGGAAACGCCCGAGCAGGTGGGGGAGAAGCTCCGCCGGATGGGCGCGGAGCTGACGCTGCGGTGTGTGCTGGAGGGCATCCTAGCCGTGGTGCTGCTCCACTTTGGCCTTGTTGCCGAGGGGCTGCTGGCCCCTGTGGCCTCCCTTGACCCCGTGATCGCCCCGGCGGCGTTCTATGCCGCCAACCTGCTCTTTCTGGCCGGTGCGCTGGCTGTGGGCTGGCCTGTCCTGCGGGATGGCCTGCAGGGCCTCAAGGGCCGCCCCAGTGCAGACACCATGCCGGCGCTGGCCGCCTGCGGTGCGCTGGTGCAGGCTGCGGTCGCCCTGCTCAACGCCCAGAGCTATCAGAACTCCAGCTGGACGCTGCTTTCCGGTGTGGCTGCACTGGGCCTGTTCCTGGCCCTGCTGGGCAGCCGTGTCCTGCTGACTGCCGTCAGAAACGGCTACGACCTTGCCGCCCGATCCCCCGAAGGGCTGCAGGGCGCATTCCGTGTCCGGGATAAGGACCTGATCCGGGTGCTGGCCCGGAGCCTGGATCAGAAAGACCCCTGGGTGCTGCTCAGCCGCCCTGTCCAGTGGGACGAGGCGCTGGTGGAGCAGAGCTTCGGGGAGCGCGCCAGTGAGCGCCGCGCCCGCAAGACAGCCCTGATCCTGCTGGGTGCCGCCGTGCTCAGCGGGCTGGTGTTCCTGCTGTTTGGCGGCGGGCCCAACGGCATGGCCGCAGCCCTGACCTCCATGCTCTGCATGGGTGCACCGCTGTCCTCCACCCTGGTTGCGGGCATCGCTTCTCTGCGCCTGCAAAAGACCGCCGCCGCCGCCGGTGCCGTGGTGCCCGGCTGGGCTGCCATTGAGGAGCTGGGCGGTGTGGACACCGTGCAGGTGGATGCCGACGAGCTCTTTACCGCCGACAGCGTGAATCTGGAGGACATCCGCATCTTCAAGGGCGGCCGCATCGACCGTGCCATCCTCTATGCGGCCAGCATCCTCAACCACAGCTGTGAGACCCTGCGGGGCCTGTTCCGTCAGATCATCGAGGACCGCACCGAGATCCTGTACCCTGTGAAGGATCTGGAGGTCCACCACGGTCTTGGCTTTGCCGCCTGGTGCGATAACAACCGGGTGCTCATCGGCAACCGGCTGTACATGGAGCGGGAGGGGGTGCCCCTGCCTGAGCAGGAGTACGAGGATGAGCACTCCCAAAACGGCGCGCTGCAGATCCTGTATCTGGCTGTTTCCGGAAGCCTGCACGCTATGTTCGTGCTCCATTATGTGGGCGGCCGCAACGCCGCCCGCGGTCTGGAGGTGCTGCAGCGGGAGAACATCCGCCTGCTGGTCACCTGTGAGGACCCCAGCCTGACGGCCCGCCACATCACCGAGGCTTACCATCTGCCCGAGGGGATGATCACCCTGCTGGATCAGGAGCAGTGCAGCGCGCTGACCCCTGCCCAGCCGGATGAGACTGCCCGCTGCTGTATGTTGCATGATAAGGGCTTTGCCAGCCTGATCGGCGGCCTGCGCGCGGCGGAAAAGGCCCAGAACGCCGAGACGAGTGCCACCACGGTGCAGATGGTCTCGGTCTGGTTCTCGGTGGTCATCGGTGTTCTGCTGACCTACGCGGGCAGCATCGGCACCCTGTCGGTGGCCGCTGTCCTGATGTATCAGGCGGCATGGAGCGCTTTGAGCATTGCGGTCTGCGCCCTGAAACAGCACAACTGAAAATAATTCATAAAATGAAATCGTACAAAAAGAAGCGGCTGTCGTGTCAGCCGCTTCTTTTTGTTGCAATTGCGGACAAAGTGTGTCATACTTCTACCCAGAGTTTACGGAAAGAGAGGGGAGCCCGCTATGTCATACCGTGCCGCGATCTGTGATGACAGCACGACCGATGCTGAATTTGTGGGGAGCATTCTGCACCAGTGGGCCGCAGAGCGTGGCATTGAGGTGGAGAGTGAGCGCTTTGCCTCGGCGGATGCCTTTCTTTTTCGCTACGCAGAGGACAAAAGCTTTGACCTATTACTTCTGGACGTGGAAATGCCGGGCACGGACGGTGTGACGCTGGCCAAAACGGTGCGGCAGGAGAATGAAGCCGTGCAGATCGTGTTCATCACCGGCTACTCCGATTACATTGCCGAGGGCTATGACGTGGCTGCCCTCCACTACCTGGTGAAGCCGGTCAGCCGCGAAAAGCTCTTTGCTGTTCTCGACCGTGCCTGGGAAAAGCACCGCCGCAACGCCCGGTGCCTGAACCTGGAGCTTTCCGACGAGCTGGTGCGCCTGCCGCTGTATGAGGTGCGGTATCTGGACGTGCACCAGAATTACGTCACGGTTCATGCCAGGCAGGATTACACCGTCAAGCGGACGCTTGGTGAGTTCGAGGCCCAGCTGGACGAAGGCTTCCTCCGGGTGGGGCGGGGGATGATCTTGAACCTGAAACAGATCCGCCGTGTGACCAAAAAGGAAGTCGTGCTGGCCGATGGTACCGCCCTCCCATTGCCCCGGGGTGCCTATGAGCCCCTGAACCGGGCAATCATTGAGAGGACTTAATGATGAAACTTAAATTCTTTTCAAAGCTCCTCGATAAACGCATCGCCGCTTACCAGCGGGAGCTCATCGAGACCCACTACAAAGAGGTGGACAACATGTACCGCCAGATGCGGGGATGGCGGCACGATTACCGGGGACACATCCAGACCATGAAGGTGCTGGCGGCACAGGGGGATCTGGACGGCATCAAAGCCTACCTGGATGCATTGGATACCGACCTGAACACTGTTGATCTGGCTGTAAAAACCGGCAACGCCATGGCTGATGCCATCATCAACAGCAAGATCTCCCTTGCCAAGAGCCGAAATATCCCGGTGCAGATCGATGCCCATATCCCGGTCAAACTGAAAATGAGTGAGCTTGACCTCTGCTGCATCCTGGGCAACCTTTTTGATAACGCCATGGATGCCAGTGCGGAGCTGCCCGAGGAGGAGCGGCTCATCCGGGTATATATGGATATGAAGGGCACACAGCTCTATATCTCCTTCACCAATTTCACGGCAACTAAAAAGCAGAAAAAGCTTGCGGGCCGTTTTGTCACCACCAAGGGCGAGGGCCACGGCTTCGGGCTGGTGCGCATTGATGCCATCGTGGAAAAGCTGGATGGCTACCTCAGCCGCAACAGCGAGGATGGGGCATTCACGACGGAGATATTGATTCCACAGGTGTAAACCTCTCAGGCGCTCCGCGCCAGCTCCCCTGATTGGGGAGCCAAGTTCACGCTGCTACTGGCTTGCCTCTCCTACTAGGAGAGGTGGCAATGCGAAGCATTGACGGAGAGGTTCCTGCAATTCATCCCCCAAATCAGGCGTTTCGTCCCCGGAATGTGTCGGGGGCGATTTTTTGTGTTAGGATCATTGCCAGACAAGTGAAAGGGGATTCCAAAATGGGAAAGAACGAGAAAACCAAAAAGCCAAAGCCCAAATACAATGTCTGGCAGAACACTGCCTACATGCTCTCGGTGGCCTGGGACACCCGACGGAGCGTGCCGCTGCTGGTGGTGCTGCTGGCCGTCTGCACGGCAGGCAAGACCACTGCCGAAATGCTCATCAGCCCGGCGGTGCTGGGCAAACTGGAAAGCGGCGCGCCGCTGGGCCAGCTGCTGGGTGCCATCGGCGGGTTCACCATCCTGCTGTTTGCCCTGACCGCGCTGTGCTACTACATCGACCACCTCACCATGTTTGGCCGGTGCGGCGTGCGGCTGGAGCTGCTGAAGCGCATCAACACCAAGCGCACCCGCACGGCCTATGCCAACCTGCTGGATGAAGCCTTCCGTCTGATGTATCAGAAGGGCCACGATGCCTGTATGAACAACCGTGCTTCCGGCGAGGCTTTTTGGAAAAGTTGGACGGATATCATGACAAATCTCATCGGCTTCGGGGTGTATCTGGCTCTGCTGTCCGGGCTGAACCCCTGGCTCTGTGTCCTGACGGCCCTGACCGCTGTGGTGAGCTATTTTTCCACCAGGAATATCAACGAGTGGGGCTACCGCCACCGGGAGGAGGGGGCAAAGATCACCCGGAGCCTGCATTACCTGCGCAACACCGCCGAGGGACGCGAGTTCGGCAAGGATATTCGCATCTTCGGCCTGCGGCAGTGGCTCACTGACCTGTACGATTCTGCTTTGCGGCTCAACTATGCCTTTCTCGAAAAGCGGGAGCGCGCCTACCTGACCGCCAACCTCATCGACCTGGCCCTGCTGCTGGTGCGCAACGGTGCGGCCTATGCTTATCTGCTCTGGCTCACCGTGACCAGGGGCCTGCCGGTGTCGGAATTCCTGCTCTACTTCGGTGCGGCCTCCGGCTTTGCCCAGTGGGTCACAGGCCTGATGGAGCAGTTTGCCCTCCTGCGCAAGCAGAGCCTGGACATCTCCACCATCCGGGAGTTCCTCGAGCTGCCGGAACCCTTCCGGTTTGAGGAGGGCATCCCGCTGGAAAAGCGGCTGGATATGCCCTATGAGCTGCAGCTGGAGGATGTGAGCTACCGCTACCCCGGTGCGGAGAAAAACACCATCGCCCACATGAGCCTGACACTGCACCCCGGCGAGAACCTGGCCATCGTGGGCTTGAATGGCGCTGGCAAGACGACACTGGTCAAGCTGATCTGCGGCTTCCTTGACCCCACCGGGGGGCGTGTTCTGCTGAACGGGCAGGATATCCGGCAGTATAACCGCCGGGATTACTACAAGCTGTTTGAAGCGGTCTTTCAGGATTTCAGCGTGCTCTCCTGCACGGTGGCCGAGAATGTGGCCCAGGCCATGGACGGCATCGACGAGGAAAAGGTGCGGTACTGTCTTGACCAGGCAGGGCTGACGGAAAAAATCACATCCCTCCCGGCGGGTATCAAGACCCATGTGGGCCGGGATGTCTATCTGGACGGCGTGGAGTTCTCCGGCGGCCAGACCCAGCGCCTGATGCTGGCCCGTGCCCTGTATAAAGACGCGCCTATTCTTGTGCTGGATGAGCCCACTGCCGCCCTTGACCCCATCGCCGAGGATGATATCTACCAGAAGTACAACGAGATGACCCGGGGCCGCACCAGCCTGTTCATCAGCCACCGACTGGCCTCCACCCGTTTCTGTGACCGCATTCTCTTCCTTGAAAACGGCCGTGTGCTCGAGGAGGGAACCCACGACCAGCTGATGGCCCAAAACGGCGGCTATGCCAAGCTGTTTGCGGTGCAGAGCAAATATTACAAGGAGGGCAAGGCTGTATGAACGAAGAAAAAATGACCCTGAAGGAAAGCGTCCGGCTGACCCTGCGGGCCTGGCGCTTTTACTGGAAAAATACGCCCCGATTTGTGCTGTCCACCGTGCTGTGGGCACTGGCGGATGCCGTCAGCCCCTATGCCGTGGTCTGGTTCTCGGCCCGGCTGGTGGCTGAGCTGTCGGACGCGCGGGACCCGCAGGCCCTTGCCGTGGATGTGGCGTGGGTGCTGGGCGTGACCGCTCTGCTCACGCTGGTGCGGTCGGTCCTGCTCCACTGGAAGAGCGTGGAGCGGGAACAGCTGAACTGGCAGCTGGGCCATGACTGCTTTATGGAAAAGCAGATGTCCATGGATTATGCCGACGAGGACAGCCAGCAGGTCTACGACCTCTACAATTTCATCCAGCAGAGCGAAAGCTTCTGCAGCGGCGGCAATCCTAACGCTGTGGCGCTGCTGGACAGTGTATCCGCGGCGGTATTCCGTATTCTGGGCGGCGCGGTGCTGTCGGTGGGGCTGTTCACGGCCAGTTTCAAAAAC
>OBYZ01000566.1_pt1 | contig 31585 bp, 42 predicted proteins | sample 1501501 | NCBI WGS metagenome assembly OBYZ01 (sample SAMEA2580213, study PRJEB22360) | human gut metagenome | biome: human gut; feature: human-associated habitat; material: faeces | place: Denmark | collected 2008/2010
ATATTTATAAAATTTTATTTATATTTATTTTCATATTAACTTAACAGATTCTTTATTTATTACAATAATAGATGAATTGATTTTAATTGTCAACTTTTATCAAGATAATTTTTCTGTTGTCTGTTTGCTACAAGTTACTGTTTCTCCAGATTTATTGTAATACATATCCCCTTTTGCAGTAATTATTTTTAATATTGTGTTTTGAGGATATGTAGAAAAACTTTTAATTTTTTTATCTAACCAATCTTTAGTTAATTCTACATCCGAATTAGCAATTTGAATTTGAATATCAGACACAATACTTTTTTTCCCATTAGACATTATGATGGAAGGGGTTCGATAATTTGACTCTTCATCAAATGGATTTGTTTTACCTATACCAGACAACAAGAAAACTCCACCTTTTAATGTTACATTATTTCCAACTGAAATTATTGGATATTGGATATAAGTATCTTCTGTAATATCTAGTGCAGTACATTCATTATCTTTAGTAGTATCATATGCTTTTATAATATTACTTCTTCCACAAACTCCATCCACAACTAAATCTTGTATATTATTCCAAGTATCTTCTTCAAGATTACCCACATGCAATATAGATTCTAAACAATAATCTGCATCTAAATTAGATAAAAACACACTTCTACCGCTTCGCACATTTACTAAGTGCACTACATTATCCCCTCTAATATTAGAAGCTGATGTAATAGAACCTCCAATTTCAAGTCCCACAATTGTGTCTAAACAATATAAACCATCAATTTTTGTATCATTCAAAACTGACAATCCAGTATGACATTTTAGAATAGTTACATTATTAATTGCAAAATTTGAAATATTTGATTTAACACCAACATATAAATTACTAAAAGAGCAATTAGTCAATGTTCCTCCCTCAGTTACTTTTATTCCTGTTATTTTAGAATTAACAGTTTCAGTACATATACAATCGGGATTAGTATATGTATTTGTTCTATTAAAAAAATTTGTATAACTTTCACTATTCCCACAAATATTAATATTACTTATACTTATACGCTTACCCTTAATACAGCATCCACCATTGTCAATAGTCAAAAAATGTAACCATGTTAATCCATTATCTTTCATATCTTCAACTCTTCTATTGCTATATACTAAAGGGATTGGTTCACCTGATAACATTAATTCATATGTTTCTAAATTAATCTCTTTTTTAAAATAAAAATGACCAACAGGTAGCTTTAGAAGATTACCATTTGTAAAATTTATTTGTTCTAAAATTATAGAATTTAAATCTCCATAATCTTTTCCGGCCCTAATTCCATAGTATGGTAAAAACACTTCTCCATCTGGCTGAATTGGTTTAATATAATATTTTGAATTTTTGTATAATGAATTTGTTAATTTACTTTTAGAAATTTTATACATACATCCAAAACCATCATCTACAAAATAAAAACCTCTAGTTCTAAAGAATGAATTATTTGGTAGTTTTTCTAATACAGATTCATTTGGAAATGTGTCAAAAATAACTTCTTTATATAATAAAGTATCCAAAACATCTTTTACAGATTTACTTGTATTATAGTAAATTATAGGTTCTATTCCAGATGAACAATAGTTCACAAACGCAAATTTTGAATTAGTAGGAACGATTATTTCTTTGTTTCTATACTGAACAGAGCTTTCTCCAACTGGTGTTTCAATTTCTAAACCTAATAAATTAACAGAAGAATCATTAAGATTTACACCATCAGTAAATACAACATAATTAAAGGCTGTAGAACTGTAACTTCTATCAAAAGTATCAAGTGAAACATATATTTTTTCTACATTTTCTACATTAATAATAATGTAATTTGCAGAAGATATTTCTTTTTCTTTTACCCCCTGATAATAGTAAATTATCTTTCCAACTACTTTAGATATACTTTCAATCATTCTATGTTCTATAGGATTATCATATGCTATATTATTTGCTTTTAGGCTCTTAATTTCGGCAATTTGCGAACTTAATTCTTTCACACTCGCTTTAACTGAACTTAATACATCTGTAATATTTTCTAAATCTTGATGCTCCTCTGCCCATTTATCCATAGCCACTAATACATTTTCTCCATTGTTGGATGCAATAATAAGTTCTTCAAGAAGCTTCATTACTGTATTTTCTACACGTGGATTATTTATAACACTTTGGATTACTTTTAATGTTAATGGAAAAGTACTTATTTGTTTATCTGACTTTTTTATTGTTAGCTCAAAATTACATATTCCAGAAATAGAAGTACATTCAACATCTACATCATTTACTATTATTTTATTATTTTGAAGAGTTATATTTTCTGAAATCTTTTTAGGGAAATTATCAGGCTTAACCCAAAGTAATTCTATATTAGAACCTGCTAAAGAAACCTGTTCTCCATTATCTAATACTTCAATTTCTAAAGATATATTATCATTCTGCATAGCACTTTTTACTATTATCTCTCTATTTGAAAAATCAACTTTATATTTTACTTTTCTCATATATCTATTTATTCCTCCTATGCTATAACACTATAATTTACTGAAATATTATTTGTTTTAAAGTCTGAAGTATTATCATCTAAACAATTATAGCTACAACCAGCACGTATTCTAAATGTAGCATTTTTATAATCAACTTGAGTTGCAAAACAAACAATATTAGATAAAGCCCACGTTTTACCACCACCAGGTGATTTTACAGAAGATGGAGCCAAATTAATTATAAATGTTTTATTTTTAAATTCGTTTGGTAATGTTATATCAACATAAGAAGCTCCTGCTTCACCTTCTCCATTAAAATTAGGCATTTTAACTTCACCAGATACGCTCAAGTGATAAAATTCTCTTTTTGAGTTCCCAAATTTATTATAAAATCCACCTGATGGTGATATTAAAATTTCACTTCCATCTGGAAGGCTACTTTTAAACTCTCCTGTATCTAAATTCCAACTAGAATTAGAACCCTTTATTAAACCTTTTTTAAAACTTATTTCTCCAGTTGATAAATCAAAATAAACTCCTTCCCCTGCTAATATTCTTCCATATAGTACATTTGCAACTAATCCTTTAGATGTTAATGCACTTGAATAATCCCAATCCTTGTTATCTAATGTTCTCTTTTCTGCAACCATTATTCCTTTAGTTCCACCAAGTAAAGCTCCATATGTATCGCTTCCTTCTACTAAATCTTCAAATAGAAAAGCTCGTATGTCTTGCTTTTGAGCTATATTTTTTTGTGCCTTTATACTTGCATTAGTAGCATTTATAAATCCCTTTATTTCTGCAGCATTTAAACTCCCATCATCATTAATAACTTTATTTAAAATATTGTTTACTTTATTGGTAATATCATTTTGCTTATCAAAATAAGATAATTCAACATCTCCAAGCTCTATATTAATATATTTTTCTGTTATTACATTCCAGGTATAGCTTATACATCTTGTTGTTGTATCTATATCAAACTTTTCATTTGTTACTATCACTTCATCACCAAGATTAACTTCTTCAAGGCATGCATAATCTTTATATAAAGTTGTATCTGATAAATCCTCCATTCCAACATTGATATTTACACTTGGTGTATCAATTCCTTCTTCAAAAAGTTTATTGCATCTTTTTATTAATTCTTCCCTAGCTTCTTCAATTGTTTCAAATCCTTCTTCATCAGAAGAATTTTCTTTTACTTTCACATCATCAAATTTAACAGTAAATTCTCTTACTTCTGCAAATTTGCCTATATTTTTACTATCTACCCAAGGAGTTTTTCCAGTTAAACTAATACCATCATATCCTTCTGGTATTAATCTAGTTGGGAGTTCTTCAATATTAGTTTTTATATTTAAACCTTTCTGATTTTTACCATAAGATATTTTTACTCCATAGTTTCCGCCTATTTTAGAATTCATATATATACTTTTATTATCTACATATAATTCTCCTCCCCAACGATTCACAAATGAATTTTCATCATCACTTAATAAAGCTTCTATAATTCCTTTTTTCTCCCATCTTGCAGATTCTATTTTTTGTATATCACTATATCCTTTAAAATCTGTATTCTTAAGAAGCTTTGTAATTGCAGTTTGCCCATTACAATTACTTGGATAAACTATCAAGATGTTTTCATTTGAGTAATCTTTTGCTTTGATTGTTATTAAATCAGATATTATATGCCTTGCATAAGCAGTTATCTTGTTTTCATCACTATCTTTATCTGTTTCATATATTCTAAATAATTGTCCCTTTTTTCTATCCCATGGAGTGAAACACTTAATTACATTATCTTCTTCTAAATATTTATATCTTCCTAAATCATCTTTTTCATGTTCTACTATTAATTCTATTGATGCATTATTAAGGGAATTTGACAACTCAGCTTTAATTGGTTTTAAGGTCATATCCCCATTATAATCAAAATTCTTATTCATACTGTCATAAACTTCTATCATAATTATAAACACCTCCAATTAGGAATTACCTTAATATCAAAACCATCTGTAAATGTAAAATTATTATCTCCTTTTTTAAGAACTAAATCTTTATACTTACCAGTCATTGATGAATTTTTCATAGTTCCATCATTTCTATAACAAAGCTGCAGCTCTGTATTTATAATTAAATTTCCTCCAATATTAAATATGGCTTTCTTTCCATTTAAGTTTATTGTTAAAATTCCTTCTCCTCTAATAATATAAGTTGGATAACTCACCTCATAATTATTAAATAAATATCCTGGTTTCCACTTTTCTTCAAGTCCTATATCTAAGTACATAAATGGATCACAGGTAAAGGTTAATGTAAATTTGCCTATTCTTCTAAGCACTCTTTCAACATCACTTAAAACAACCTTATTTACTTTATAAAAATAACTCAAGTCATCACCTAACTTGAGCTTTTTATTTTCAATATTATTAATCCATTTTTTAACCTCTCTTATTTTCATGTTCCATTCTTCAGGTGATACTACACAAAAATTAAAGTCTATTGATATTTCTATTTCTTCATATGTACCCTTATCTCTATATAACTTTCCATCTCTTCCATCTATCTCAACTTCTTCATATCTTCGTTTTGGAGAAGGTATATTAGGTCTTTTAACTATATATAAATTTAATTCATCACTATTTTTATTATTAAAACTTAAAAAATATTTAGACATAAGCTATACCTCCTTTACCCTTATTTCTACTATTTTGTTGTCTGGTTATATTTTTTATAACTTTTTTTGTTGTTTCTGTTGCAATAATATTTCCATCAAGATAATTATTATTTGTTGTATATAAAATAATATTCGCTGAACTTCCTGATTCTTCTTTTACTATACTTCTAATATTTCTATACATCCCATCTAATGGTATTATAGCCTCAGCATTTGAGCCTTGTCCTTTATAACTATCTCCTACACCTATTCCTCCTAATATTGTTGGTGTATCTATAATTCCACCCTTCCAATACCAATCTATAGCGAATTTAGGTACTGATGGAGGAGACAAGCTAAACTCTCCTTGCATACTAAAATGTGGTAATTTTAACTTTGGTAAATGCCATTCAAAATTAAAAAAACTTTTTATTTTATCTATTTGTTCTCCAACCCAATTTTTAGCTTCTGTTATAGGATTCATAATTGCTCCTTTTATATTATTCCATATATTAGATACAGTATTTTTTAAATCATTAAATTTTTCAGTAATACCACTCCAAATTTCTGTGACTTTTAAGACTACAGCGTCTTTAGCTTCTGTTATATAGTTTACTAAAATGCTTTTTATATCATTCCATATATTTAATATATAAAGTCTAATTTCATTAAATTGGCTCGTTATTCCTATCCAAATTTCTAAAACTTTATTTACTATTGAATCCTTTATTTCTGTAAAAATAATTATAATCTCATTCTTTATATCATTCCATAAATTCAATATATAAAGCCTAATCTCATTAAATTTGTTTGTTATTTCAGTCCAAATTTCTACAACTTTGTTCACTATTGAATCTTTTATTTCTGTTACAATAGTTATAACTTCAAGTTTTATGTTATTCCATATATCTAAAATAAATGTTTTAATTTCATTAAATTTATTTGTTATCTCCAACCAAATTTCTAAGACTTTATTTACTACTGAATCCTTTATTTCTAGCAATGGATTAATTATATTTTCTTTTATAGTGTTCCAGATAATTTTAACTTCTTCTTTAAGTGCATTCCATTTTAATGTAATATAATTATAAATTTTAGTTCCAACCATATTAACAACATCTGCCATAGCATTCCATACTGCAATAAATGGTGTTAGTATTAAACCTATTACTATTAGAAAAGCTTTTCCCATAGCTATAAAATAATTCTTTATTTTTTCCACAACAACTTCTACTATACCCACAAGCCCATTCCATATTACTTCTGCTCCTGTGCATAAATCATTCCACCAAGTCTTTACATTTTCAATTGTAGATTTTATTATTTCAATAAAACTATTCCATATAGTTTCAGCTCCTAAACATAAATTGTTCCACCATTCTTTTATACTCTCAATTGCTGATTTAATTTGATTTATAAATACATTCCATATTACTTCTGCTCCTAAACAAAGATTATTCCACCATTCCTTTATCCAATCAATGGCTGACTTTATTCCATTTATAAAGCCATTCCATATTACTTCAGCATCCAAGCAAAAATTGCTCCACCATTCTTTTATATTACTTATTATATTATTTACAAAATTTCTAAAGCCCTCACATTTTTTATATAAAATAACTATAGTTGCAATTAAAGCTGTAATTCCTATTACTGCAATTACTATTGGATTTGCTGCTAAAAAAGTAGTTATTCCTGTCACTATTGTTTTTAATTTTCTAAAAATCTTTATTACAGATGTTACTCCTGTTGCAATCTTTCCAATTACTATTAATAATGGTCCAATTGCTGCTACTATTCCAGCAATAACAACAATAGTTCTTTGAGCTGCTGGAGATAGATTATTTAACCAATCTACAAATTTTTGTATTTTTTCAATAATATCTGCAATAATGGGCTTTAAAATATCATATATTTTTAACCCTATTTCCTCTAAAGCTGACTTTAAGGCAATTAAGGAACCTTTATTATTATCTTGCATTATTTTTGCTGTAGTTGTTAATGCTCCATCACAATCAGTTATAGAATCTTTTAAACTTCCATACTCTTCATTTAAACCTGACAATAATTTTTGTAAAGTTGTAAGTTGAGTTTTTCCTCCAATTGCACTTTCAAAATTTGTTTTTTGTTCCTGAGTACATTTAGATAATGCATCACTTAAAAGTCTTAGAGTTGCTTCTATTCCTATGAAGTTACCATTTGCATCCCATGCACTAACACCAAGTTCCTCCATTGCTCCTTTTGCTGAACTACTACCACCAGTAAGATTTACTAAAATTGAATTTAAACTATTTCCAGCTTCACTACCTTTTAAAGATCTATTAGCAAGTACTCCTAACCAAGTAGCTCCTTCCTCTAAACTTACATTCAAATTTTTAAAAGTTCCACCAACAACATTATATGCTTCAAGCATTCCTTGCATTGATGTATTTGCTGAATTTTGAGTTTTGGTCACAACATCAAGATAATGGTTTAAATCGCTTACTTGTATTCCAAGGCTACTCATACTATCTGTAATTAAATCACTACATGTTGCCAAATCCATACTTCCTGCTTCTGAAGCTCTTAAAATTGGTTCAAGGCCTTCTAACATTTGTTTAGTATCCCATCCTGCAAGAGCCATATATCCAAGTGCATTTGCAGATTCAGTTGCACTTTTTGAAGTTTGTGCTCCCATTTCTCTTGCTTTTTCTTCAAGACTTTTTAAGTCCTCTCCTGTTGCTCCAGATATTGCTTGCACATTACTCATTGCAGCTTCAAATTCCATTCCTATATTAGTTGAAGCTATACCTATTCCAGCTATTGCAGTTGTAAAAACCTTACTCATTGTCTTACCAACACTAGTAAGTTTTTCACCTAACTTATTTAACTTTGATGTAAATTCATCAACTTTACTATTCTTTAATTGTTTATTTAATTCTTCTAAAGCTTTTTCATTTTCTAATACTGACTTTTCTGTATTGTTTAATTTAGTGGTCATATCAGTAATATCATTTTCAGCATTTTTTATTGAAGTACTTGTAGTTTCATACTTAAGCTTTAGTTTATCTAGTTCTTCTTTTAATGCTTTACTTGCTTCAGAATTTTTTCCTGTTTGTAATACACTTTCTTTATACTTTTGATTAGTAATTTCAATTTTTGATGAAAGCTCTTGTTGTTTTGCTTTATTAACAGTTATTGAAGAATTTAAATTATTAATTCTTTCTTTATATAATGTTATTTGTTGATTTTGCAGTCTTATTTTTTCAGTAAGACCACTTTGCTTTGCCTTAAGCTCATCTGTTTTTGAACCAAAATTTTTAGCTTTTTGTCCAGCTAATTCACAATTGCTGGCCACTAATTTTAATTGGTTACTAACTTCCTTCATCTGTTTCTGAAATTCAGATGAATTTATGCCTATTTTTAAATTAGCAGCCATAGTTATCCTCCTTTTTTATATAATTTCATTAATGTATACTTCCTCTTCTTCATTAGGTTTTATATGATCTGCATATATTTCAGATAAGTAATATAGTCTTCTTGGAGTACAATTCCAAAATTCATTTTCTTTTAATCCTATTTTTTCAACTGCAGCATAATATAATTCTCCCCAATTTAATCCTTCAGCTCCCCCACAGTAAAGGCAACCTCAGTAATTTCTTTATTTTCTTTAGGAGGATTGCTTAATTCTATAATCTTATTTATTTGTTCCATTAAGCTAGTCATTCCTTCTTCATCAGACATTATAGGTGTAAGCATTTCTCCAACTTCTTTTAATGTATATCCTGAATAATGTGCTGAAATCATTGAATATACTAAAGCTCTTATTGCTTTTAATCTTCCTTTTCCTTCACTTATTGCTTCAAAAATTTTATTTATATCTCCATATATATCTTCTAATTCACACATTGCATTAAAATTAAGTGAAACATTAAAAGTTTTTCCTCCTATTGTTAATGGTGCTAATATATTTTTTAAATCTTTACCTTTCATTTAAACTCTCCTTCTTAAATAAGTTTTGAAGTAACCTTATCTCTAACTTTTGCAAACCAATTATTTTTAACTTCTTCACTAACTCCTTCATCACATGTATCAACGTCAGCCTTGTAAGTGTTATAATTTTTTCTATTATATGCTGAAAACTTTATTTCTATAGTTTGAGGTTTTGGTTTTCCTTCCTGTGTTTCTGCTTTTTCAGATGGCATCTCAAATAGGACATCATAAAGCCAAACCTTTTTTAAATTTCCTAATGAATCTATTGGAGCTTCAAAGCCTATAGCCTTATGCTTCTCTTCTGGAATAGCTGGAGGATAATATACTCCTTCACTATCTATTTCTCCACCAAAAAATTCTTTTTTGCTTGCATTTGTTAAATAATTTACTGTAACTGTACCTGTTACTTTAGAAGCTCCATACATAGTTTCTTCAGTCTCATCATCAGAATAGACCTCTTCACTTTCAGTTGATACATCCATACTTATTCCTACTAATTTTTCGCTTCTCTTAGGTTCAGTTGCTACATAATTTGTTTCTGTATTCTCAGTAACATCTGCAACATGAAAGTTTCTTGCTCCTCTTATTCTTCTTTTTACCATTTATACTTCCTCCTGATAATTAAATCTCATTGCTAAGTGATATAATCCTATTTCACTTTCAAAGTCATTATTTGAATCAGTCCAATTAAATCCTGATTTTAATAACAAATTTTTAACCTCTTCTTTAGTTGTTTCTGTTTCTTCTTTATCTGTTCCCCATACATCAACCTGTATAGAATTTTCAATGCTCTCAAATTCATCATCTGAAAATTCTATTGGAGACTCTGCATATTTAAAAAAGGTAACATGAGTTTCTTTTATATCTTCTCTATACCAACCTTCATAAACATTAGGAATATTTTCTAATATCTTATAAATATCTTCACTCATATTACCCCTCCAATGTATCTTTTAATACTTTTTCATATTCTTCTTTTGCTATTTCTTCATATTTTGGTTTTAATTGAACTTTAGTTTTTCCAAACATGCCTATAGGTGGTTTTTTTGAAGTACCCCACTCAAGATACTTTGCATAAAACCAATTACTCTTACTTATAGTTTTACTTTCCCAACCAACTATTGCATAATAACTTCCTTTTCTTTTTACAACTTTATTAGGAATATTTTCTGACAAATGCCCATCTGGTCTATATCCTTTTTTTCCACTTTTTTTATTATCCTTTGATTTAGGTGTATTTCTTTTTACTACTGGTGCACTTATCTCTCCACATTTTCTAAGAATTTTTTTATCTATCTTTTCCATTTCAACTTGATTATAACTATTTTCAACTTTTTTTATTATTTCATCTAATCCTTCAAACTTAATATCCATTACTTCACCTGATTACACTTTATTTTTATAAAATCTTTTTTATTTCCTAAATAGTCTACATTATAAATTGAATATGTTTCATCATTCCAAATTACTTTATATTCTTCTTTTTTATTTCTTAAAGCTTCTAGCTTTTTTGAATATCTTATTTGAAATATTATTGTATTTTTAAACTTTATGTTAATTGCTTGATATAATTCATTTCCTATTAAATCTAATGCTCTTGCCCTACAGCTATGAAATTCTAAATCAGTCTTAATAGGTTTTCCATCAATTCTTTTTTCCTCAACTTTTAATATTTTTATTCTTTCATTCAATATTACTGATAATTTATTCTTTATTTCATTGCTCATTTGTGGCATTTTTTATCACCGCACTCATTTGTAATCTTAATAATTGTCTTTTAAAGTTTTCCTCAAAATATTCAAGAGCATTATTATAAGAATATCTACAATAATCCATTAAAAGAGCCCTATTGCTAGAGCCCTCTCCAAAATCTAAAGTAATACCAGCAATATCATCTTGAAGATAATTGATACCTTCTCTAATTATCCTATTTAATCTTGGAATATCTTCATCAATTGTCTGTAAGTTCTCTTGTAATTCATCTAGCAATGATGAATCAATAGTAATATTGCCCATAATTATCACCTAAAATTATTCTTTTGTTGCTACTGCATTAGCTGCAGTATTTGTATCTAATTTTGATATATCAAATACTAAGAATGAATCATTGTCTTTTGGTAATCCATTTGCATACTGTTTAGCAATATATACTCTTTCATCTTCAACAAACTTATATTCATCTGAATATTCTATTTTACCTGTAGAGCCAACACCTAAGAAATAATCTTTTGCCATACCAGCTATTAACTTTCCTTCTGGCACTGCTACTGATTGAACAACTTCTCCTGGTATAGGAAGCACTCCATATAAATAAACTCCATTAGCAGTTAATATTGTAGTTGCAGGGAATATCTTGCTCCAATAATCTATAGGATTAACTATCATAAGAACACTTGGGACTGCTCTTTTTCCGTTTTTAGTTAAAGGAGCCATAACTTTTGTTCCTAATGTTACTGGTCTTAAATCTTCTAAAACAGTTGCTGCTTTGTCAGGATATACCCCTTCAACTACTGAACCTTTTAAATTTTTAATCATACCTATTGGTTGGTCTTTTCCCGTACCTGCTACTATTGCTAATTCCAATCCAATAGAAATTGCTTCTGATAGAACTGTTCTAACATATCTATCTAACCATTCAGCTCCTAAATCTAACATTGCTTTTGCTACTGGCATATAAGCAGATAATTTATACATTCCTGTTTGAATCTTATCAAAGCTATGCTCTAATTCCTTCTTTATTGAATCAGTAAGTTTTCCCCACCAAGCACCTTCACATTCTGTTGTTCTTATGATCCATTCTGTTGTGGCAGTAGTATTTACAAAATTAATCTTTGAAAGTAAAGGATGATTTTGAAGCAAATCTTCAAATACTCTTTCAAATACAGTTCTTGGCAAAGTTACTGTTAAATCTGTAAATCCTCTTTTCTCTATTACTTCATTGTAATATTTTCTTTCCTCTGAAGTTAATTGTGCTACTCCTCTTCTATCTAAAATAGCAATATCATTTAATTCAGTATTTACCATACTTCTTGCTTCATTTATTAAATTTTCTTGAATTCCTTCTGCCATTCTCACTAAAGCTTCTGTTACTTTTTCATTATTATTTTCTTTTAATGCACTTACTAAAGTAGCTCTTATTTCATTATTTTCATTTCCTAAATCTAAATTTTTAATTCCCATTACTTTTCCTCCTTGTTATTAAAAGCACTAAAAAAAGCCGATATAAAATCCACATTTCTTTTAAAATTAATATTTTCTTTTGGTTCTTCAGGTCTTATATCTCGTAATGATAAATCACTTCTTGCAGCTATTTCTGTATCTGCATAAGCTGGAATAGGTGTTGCTGTTACTTCAAATAAATCTACTTCTGTTATTTCTCTATAAAAGGTCCAGTCATCATCCCATCTAGTTTTTTGATCAACAATATTAAATCCAAAGCTACACCCTTGAATAAGTCCTGTTTTAACATTTTCTAGTAAATCATTACCTTCACTAGTATTTGGAACTGTTAATTCAAATCTTAATCCTTTAGAATCTTCATCAAGAATTAAATTAGAATTAGTTCTTCCAACAACTTTATTCCAGTCATGATTAATAAGCATAAATTTATCTCTTGTATTATCTTTTAAAGTTTTCTTAAATGCTCCTGGTGAAATTTTTTCATAAAATACCTCACCCCATCTGTCTTTTAATTTAGTATATTCTTCATTAAAAACAGCTGCATAACCTTCAATTTTTCTTTCTTCAATATTACTATTTCTAATTTCCAAGTTTACTGTTCTTTGTTCCATTTTTTTCACCTCCATTTTTTATATCAACAACAGACTGATAGTTTTTTGTAACATAATGTTCTTTAGACCAATTTTCATTAATTGGTTCTTTTCCTATAAGTTCTAAATTATCATCTATTGAATTTACACCTATTCTAAATAATAAATCTGCTGATTTTGACATTTTCTCTAAATCAACATTTCTAATTTTTTGAGTATTAACCTTTACATATGTTCTTTTTAAGAAATTTTCTTTTCCATACATCTTTCTATTAATCTCACTTGAAATAAGTTTTGCAATAGGATTAACACAAAACATAAGAAAATTATCTGTTTGCTCTGATACCCCTGCAACATTTCCTTTTATTATTCCAGATGGAATATGAAAAGCTGCTGCTACAAAATCTATAACATCATCAACTACAGCTCTTACATCTCTACTATCTTTAATATTTGATTGTACTTTACTTTCTTCATAATCTAATCCCTCTTCAAGAGGTAATACTGCATTATCTGAATTAAAATACTTCTTAAACTTATTTTCCATTAAATCATCTATTATTTCTTGTGATTTATCTGTTTGTGGAAATGTTGTTCCTATCTTTAGTATTCCTTTTCTTCCATTAGATCTTTTATATGAAGATATTGCACTCCCTAATAATTGGCTATAATCTTTATACAAACCATCAATTATTCCTTTTATATTTTCATCATTTAATTTTAGATAAAACACCTCAGATTCTTTATATGATTTAGATAAAGATAATCCTCTTATACTTATATTGCTATAAACATCTTCATAAAAAGCATATGGAGTATGTGTAAATCCATCTGATATAAACAATTGATTATTTTCTTGCACTATTAAACATTCATTTTCATAAATTAATTTAGAAAGTACCTCAATCCAAAATTCAGTTGAGTTTTGATTTAGATTAGGTTCAACATTTAATAAATAATAATTATCTTTTCTTGTTTCTTTGCCATTTTCAAAAGTTTGAAACTCTGAAAGGACTAATGCATTTGCAATTATTGAGATACAACTTTGAATAGCATATTCTTTATAATAAATTTTTGCTTCAAGTGTTTCTCCACATACACTTCCACCCTCTATTTTTCTTTTAAATAAGTTTCCAATAAATCCTCTTATCCCAATATTTTCACCCCCTTTCTAATATGAATGACAATCATAAATTCTTAATGGTCTATAGACCTTTAATTTTTCATCACCATTAAGAGAATGAAGGAAAGCAAAAAAGCCATCAGTTTTTCTTAACTTAGGCTCTATCTTTTTAAATGATTTATTTTCTTTTTTATCTGTCTCTACATATACATTATTTGTGTACCATCTCATCATCATATCATCACCAAATATTAAATCTTCATCATCAAATAGTTTTTCAACTAATGGATATAATTTATTATGTGTAATATAACCACTTCTTACTGAGCTTAATGGAAGTCCAACTTTTGAAAATTCATCTTGTAATATTATTTTTCTATAATCATCACATTTTATATCTATTATGTTATACAATTTAGTTTTTTCTAAAAACCAATTTACCACATAAGCTGGATCTATTGAATCTTCTTTAACAATTGTACATAACCCCTTTTTAATAGCAGTTTCTATATCAAACTTTATTTTTCTTCCTTTTATTTCTAATGACTTATAACATACAAAACTATGTTGAAAAAATACTCTTTTTAATCTACCATCTATATTTACTTTAAATAAAAGACCACAAGATACAAAATCTCTTACACTAGCATAATCAACTCCTCCAATACACGAAAGGCCTTTAATTTCTGGAAGTGGCTTATTAGTGGCTTTAATTTTTTCCCATGAAGCTACAGCAGTATAAGTATCTTGTTGAGGGCAATTCATTCTTTTAGTCATAAATTCTATTCTAAGTTGTTCATTACTTTGCATATCCTCATATTCTTGTTCCATTTGGATTTGTAATTCTTTAAAAAATCTCAATGAAGGATTTGCTTTTTCCCATAACTTCTTATCATCTACTTCTTTTGGAAAATCTAAATGATACAATAAAGGGAACATTTTACTTGTTTTATTTTCCCCATTTAATATATCCTGGCTTAACTCTAAATAATCATCTAAAACACCACCTCTTACATTTCCATTAGTAGAAATCATAAAGGTTCTACAGTTTTTCTTTTTACCTAAAGCAGATCTAAAGACTTTTATATTTGAATAATCTTCATATTCATGTATTTCATCAAATATTACACAAGCACTCCTTAATCCATCTTTGGTCCTAGCATTAGAAGTATTAAATTTAAGATAAGATCTATTTCTTTTATATACTATTTTTTCCTTTGTATGATAAAAAGCCTTTTGAAGTCTTTTATTATCTTCAATAACATTGTAAACATCATCAAAAGAAACTTTAGCCTGACTTTCTGAATTAGCAACAATATCCACATTATATTCTTTAATTCCATGAAAATTTGTTGTTAAGTACCAAGAAATAGCACTTATCAATCCATTCTTTCCTGCTCCACGACCACATAATATAAAAAAAGTATCCCATACTAATGTTTCATCATCATAATAACAATGTATAAGTGCTATTATAAACTTTTCCCATGGAAGAAGTTTAAATGGAAAATACTCTTCTATTTTTTGAATGGCCTTCTCTATCATATCTGACTTTATAATAACATTAGGCTGAGATAATTTTTCTTTTACAAGATTAATAGCTTTTTTAACATCATTATTAGTTATTACCCTTCCAGATTCAACAATATCAATATATTCATCAATATATTTATTAAATGTCATCATAATCATCACTAGCCTTAGGGCTTGGCTTTAATCCTAATTCACTTAATATCTTAAGCATTTGAGCATTAGTTTTATTAAGTTCTGATATACTATCATTTTTTTTAACTCCATGCTGCTTTCCATTAGTCCATTTAACAGCCACCCCTCTTTCTTTAATATCCTTTATGAGATTATTTTTTATGTTCCATAGTTCCATATAATCATTTACTAAATCTTCATAATGCTTTCCATATGTTTCATTTGCAATTAATTGATTTAATAAATCTGTTTTTATTTCTGAAAAAAGACCAATTTCCAATTCATGCATACTCTCTTTATTGCACACATCTTTTTGTGTCTTTTCACGGTGCCATTGGTATCTTCTCTTCCATGATTTTACTGTATTTATTGATACAGAATACTTACTTGCTATATCCTTATACTTCATTCCAGAAATATAGTCTTTATAAGCTTTTTCGCTTTGTGTTAAGTTTTCTTTTTCATTCAATATCACCACCTCACTTTTACATATGCACCACAAAATTATGGTGCAAATCTAACCCCCAATCACAAAAAAAGGTCAAAATTCCTCTTTTGGTTTCCCTCACCTCGACTGACAGCCATTAATATAAAGGCGATTTTTTTAGATGGGGGGCTTACAAATGGCTTATCACCAGCGTTCTTCTATATCTATCTTATTTTCTTTATTGATATTATTAAGCTTTTCTGGATGTACTATGTTATGACAGGTATTGCACAAGCTTATTAAGTTATTAATATCTAATGCAAGCTCTGGTCTTTTCTTAATTTCCAGTTTATGATGTACACATTCAGCTTTAACTACAAGACCAAGCTTCTTACATCTTTGACATTCAAAGTTATCTCTTTTCAAAGCTAACTTTCTGAATTTTCTCCACTTCCTTCCTGCATAAAACTTTTTTAATTCTTCCTCTGTTGGAATAGTCTTAAAATAAATTTCCACCATAAATATTTATCAAACCCTTTATTCATCAGCTTTAAAGCTAGTTTTCTAAATTGTTTCTTATTTTACATATCGTAATAGTCTGTTAAATATAAACTAAAAATTCTCTACTTCTATATATACGATTTTTTTCCACCTCTAATTTAAACTACCTTCAATATGTAAAATATATAATAAAAAAAATATATTATCGTCTCTTTTTAAACGATAATCCACTTACAATTTTGTCTTTACTATCTTGTGTTACTCCAATATATCTTTTAGTAATACTTATATCAGATTGATTAAGAAGCTCTTGTATAGCAACAGCATCTTTTGTGTCTTCATATAACCAATAACCAAAAGTCTTTCTTAATGTATGACATCCAATCTTATCTTTATATTCAAACTTATTAGCTGCGTCATTAAGTATCTGCCATACTCTTTGTCTTGTTATTGGCTTATTCTTTCCTCTAGATCTTCTAAAAAGATATTCATAATCCTTTTTATCTTTACAGTATTCTTTAAATATTTCTTTTAATTCATCATTTATTAATACTTTAGCTTCTTTATTTGTTTTCTTTTCTCTTATATAAATATGGTCTTTATCTTTAACATCTCTAACTTTAAGTGGTAGTATATCACTAATTCTTCTCCCAATATAAATACCTGTCATAAATAAAACATAATCTCTTTCCCTATTATCTTTTAAATAATCTGCAATATCTTGAATTAAATCAAAATCTCTAATTGGCTCAACTGTATTCATTCATTTCTCACCTGCCTTAAAGCCCCATTCATTCTTTTGTAAGAATTATGATTCATACATTCTTTTATACTATCAGTTTTTAATATTTCTATTGGGTCTCTAGCACCACAATGAGAACATGATATATAGTTTCCATATCTTTTAGTGTCATCCATCTCACTAGTAATAAGAATAATTTCTTTACCACAACGCCTACATTTCAAATTTGTATAAAACTTTTCCATATCCCCACATCCTTTTAAACAAAATAAAAAAGAACTGCCAATTAGCAATTCTTAGTTAAATCTTTTTCTTTTGACAATCTTGTTGGAGTATCCCAAGTGGTTACTGGAGCTACTGCTCTATCTATCACTATATCACCATTCTTTCTCATTTTATAAATTGATTTATTACTTTCAATGAAAGGCTTATCAGATATTCCCTTTTTAGCTTCATATGAAATAGCTTTTAATGCTTCTTTTCTTACTGCTTTAGCATAAAAATGTTTTTCTCTAAGAAGTTTAAAATTTCTATTTATACACTTTCTTACTGCATCTTCTTTAGCATTAACTATCTTTGAAATTTCCTTTGTAGTATAACCTGATAAATATAATTCTTTTACTTTTTCTTTATCCAAATATATCACCTACTAAAAAAAGAATATAGTTCACCCCAACCCAAGAAAAGTGACATTCCTTAATTTCATTTATTAATTTATATAAATTGTATCTTTTTCTTAAGAAAAAGTACATAAAATTTTTTCATTATTTTATCGAATTTTTATCAAATTTTTCTCACTTTTTTATCATTATTTTTTCACTTTTATAAATAACCTAACCCCATTATGAACTTTTCTAAAGCTTTTCTTTTTTTTCTGTAAAAGATATTATTATCTATATTTAATTCTTTTAGGAGCTTTTCTTTATCAAATTCTTCTGAAAAATAAAATTCTTTTATTATTACTTGGCTCTGCTTATCCAGTTTATCTAATATAATTTCAATTACTTTTATTATTGTCTTAATATCCTCATCACAATTCTGCTCTAAAGATATTAAGTAATATGGATATGCTCTTAACTTTTCTTCTACAACTTTTTTAAATTTTTTATATATTTGTTTATTCATATGTTCCTCCTTCAAAAAAGAGATGTTTCTTTCAACACCTCTTTTTATTTATTCTTTAAATCCAAGTAAATTCTTGAATATTTACTTCCTCTATCCTTATATTCTTTGCTTTTGGATATAATATCAAATTCTTCTTCTATTTTCTTAAGAGCTATATCTATTTCTTTTCTTCCTTCATAATCATCAATAAAATATAATCTTAATTTCAACATCTGTTTAAATCACCTCTATTTTCATTTCTAAAATCTCCTTATAAAAACCAAAGCTTTTCACCTGGTCCAACTTCAAATTGCTCTAATTCAGAAATATAATTTTCCCAACAATTATCACAATTACTTTTCAAACAAAATTCCATATTTAAATCTACACCAAGGTCTTTTGGACAAAAATATTGTTTTCCTGTAGCTCTATCTATTGCCACTTTACCATCAAATTTAAAAATCTTTAAGAATTCTTGTTGAGTAGTTATTTTGTTATATCTCTGTGCTGTAGCTTCTGCCTTTATCATTTTAAACACCACACTCCAATCTGTTTTCAATAGAGGAAGCTAATGCTTCCTCTGAAAAAATTACAAATCAAGCTGAGTTTTTTAAATTTCTATTTTATCTAACACTTTCTTTAATTCTTCTTTAGAGCCATTAAAAAGTGTTTCCAAGAATAGTTCTGTTGCATACAATGTATAATCTTCTTTTTCAACTTTTACATTGTAGTAAAATATATTAAATTTCTTTTCTCTTTCTAAAATTCCTTTTTCAACTAATCTTGTAAGTAAAGTTAATGTTGTTGTTCTTTTCCATCCTCTTATTTCTTCTGCTTTTTGTGCTATTACTCTTGATGATGCTCTTCCTCTGTACTCCCATATTATATTCATTATTGTTAATTCTGATTTTGGTAACTCTCTAATATTCATCTTTGTTCCTCCAAATTTATCTATATTCAAATAATTTTTTTAATACTTCAAGTTCTAACTTACAATCAGTTATTGCTGAATGTCTTGTTTCTGGAATTGGTATTTCAAGAGTATTAAGTATTGTATCAAGGTCTTGTTTCTCAAGCTTTATTTTTCCTTCTAGGTTTCTTATCATTGCAAGCTGCATGATATCTAAAACTCTATAACTTACAAGTTCTCTAAAATCTTTTATCTTCCATTCTTTTAAAAACATTTCCTCAATGAACTTTATATCAAAGTTAATATTTTGGCCAACTACAATAAACTTATCTTCAGATTTATTTTTTCTAAAAAAATCTAATATATTAATTGCTGCATTTTTAGTATCAATTGCTTGTTCATCATGTTCTAATAAATCTATTTTGTTTGCTTTCATTGCTCCTGGTGTTACTAAATATTCTTTATGTTTAATCTTAATTTCTAATGAATCAATTATTTTTCCATTCTCTAATATCAGCATTCCCACTTCAAGAATTTGATGCTTCTTTTCATCAAATCCTGTTGTCTCAAGGTCCAGTAATAAAAATCTTCTATCTTTAAATTCCATTTTCTTTTTCCTCCATCTCTTTTATCTCTTTTTCTGCTCTTTGCCTAATCAAACTATGATAAGCAAAATTATAATTTTTATATTTTGTTGCCATTTGCATACAACTAGCATAATCTAATAGCTCTTTATCTAGCCTTAACAATTCTTTAATATCTTTATTCTTCATCATCCCATCCTAACAACTTTCTTTCCAATTCTTCATAGTCATAGGAACGTGCTTCAAAATTATTAAAGCTTTTGGTGTTATCTTTACTAACAAATCCTTTTTTCTTTTTTTCAAGTGGGAATATTCCTTTCCAGCCATTCATTATGCTATTATTTAAAATTTGAATTTTGTCTGTGTCATTTTCAGCTATAGTATTAAGCCTATTTAATATTTTCTTTAATGCCAAAGTGGTCATTGCTGCTTTAATGGCTTTTCTAGATTTTATAAATTCATAAAGAGTTTCTCTTAATGATTCATTTTCTGTATAACTCTCTATTGCCACATCAAACTCAGTTTTCTTTTTTTCTTTTTTAATATTATCTTTAGTAGATCTATCTTTAGTAGAAAGATTATTTTGTTTAAACTTTTCGGTTTGAGGGGTTAAACTTTTTGGTTTAAGGGGTTGAACTTTTGAGTTTGAGGGGTTAAACTTTTCAGTTTGAGGGTTTTGGGTAGTTTCCTCCTGTGAAAAATTATTAAAATCTTTTTCTGACTTGTCACTGATAAGAAGTTTATATTTAGGTCCTAATGTATAATAAGAAAAGCTTCCACCTTCCAACTTATGATAATGTTCAAGGACACCTGCATCTTCTAACTTCTTTAATCTTCTTCTAAGAGCAATGTTTGTTGTTATGCCTAAGATTGGTATATCCTCTTTCAAATGTTCATATTTAAGCCAATAAAAAGGCTTGTTATCAATTATTATTGTTGTCATACTTTCTGTGTCTCTAAAATCTACAAAGTATCTTAAAAGCATTGCATCTTTTAAATCTAACCCAATTTCTATTAACTTTTTTTGGTTAAATCCACTTATAGTATTTTTCATGTTTTCCCCTCCTTGTTAGCCAGGAGCTACTGCTCCTAGCCTTTTATTACATCATTTATATATTTTTCAAAAATTATGTGTCTTATAAAATCAGATTTATTTGTCTTTTGCCATTCACAAACCTTATCTAACAATTGTTTCTGGCTTGGTGTTACTCTTACTTGAACCACTTCACTTAATGCCTCTCCTGATGCAAGTTCCTCTTTAGTTTTTGGTACAAAAATAAATCTAAAAATTTCTTTAAACATAACAAGCACTCCCCTACTCCAAAAATTTTCAAAAGCTATCTGCTATTTATAAAGTATGTAATACAAAACCTCTCTTGTAATACATACCTATACCCTACTGTTTTAAAAATATTTACTCCACTCAGAGTCCACTTTTAGGGACTGTTGGGGACTTTTTGCCACTTCCATTCCACTTTTAGGGACTTTTTTAGTTTTTTCTTTGCCACCTTTAGTCCCTTTTTGGGGACTACTTTCCACCTCCAGTCCACTTTTAGGGATTGGAAGGGAATTAAATGCAATTTTATAAAGCATATTTTTTATAAATTGTGATGGGGTTATATATTCACCTTTAAGCATCTCAATAATAAGCTTATCTTTTTCATTGTCTGGATTTAATTTAATTCTTATCTCCATTGCTCCATACCTGCTTTACAATTTCATATGCTCCTAAAACATTGCTATAAATACAATTATCCATTATATCAACACCAGGAATTGTTTTTATAATATCTTTTAAAACTAAACTTCCACCACCAGTAAATGTAACATGACTATTTTTTAAATTAACTTTTGTTTTTATTTTATTTAATACCTGCTTAAGAAAATTCTTATATATTATTTCATCTGCTTTTATAGTTCCTCTTTGAAGCTGCATTTCTATATCCTCAACTTCATAATCTCCACCATCTGCATTTGCTCTATTCATTATCTCCTCATAAAGATTAACTATTCCTATTTTCTCTGTAGCATTTTTTTCAATGTGAACTGTTCTTGTTACTGGTTCATTTCTAAACAATGTAACTTGTGTAGTTCTACTGCCAATATCAATTATCAAATCACTTTCTGTCATTATTGGAAGCATATTTACACTTACTGCACATTCAGGAAGCACACAAACTTTATTTATATATATACTTCTATCTATGCCATTACATTTAAACTCATAGCAAGTTTCCTTAAAAGCTTCTATTAGTTTATCTTTAAGTGGCAACTGATTTATAGGCAACAATAAAGCTAACTCTATATCAGAGTATGTTGAAGCTTGTGCTAATGCATATAATATTTGATGTGTAAGACATTCTTTATTAACTTTTGTATACTCTTGATTTAATTCCCCAGTTCCTATAAAAGTTAACTGTTCATTAAATTCTATTCTTTCAAATGCTGTAGGGTTTGGTTCAAAATTAGTTCTACATCTTGAACTAAAGGAAAAAGTCCCTCTTTCTGCACTAAAAACTTTGAAGTTATAATTTCCACAATCTATTACTACTTTCATTAATTTTTCCTCCATCATTTATATTTTTATGCTATAATGGAGTTACGGAGTGCCAGTCCGTAACTCATAAGACTTTGGAACCTTGCAAAAGGTTCTTTTCTTTTAATACCATTGATTTCCTTGGTCTATAATATGAAGCCAAACTTTACTACCATGCTCTTTAAATTCAAATCTAAGATACTCACTGTTAGATTTTCTTTTTATTTTTAATCCCTTATATTGGTTTCCGAATTGATGAATAACCTTTTTCTTTCCATCTTGGTATATAGCTTTTATCACTATCTTAGAAAATAGTTCACATTCTGCATCATCTGGATCATCTGAAATAAAATCTGTTTCTTCAACATAATTAATTTGTACTGGTTTAAATGCTTTCTTTGTTCTCATCCCAAGCTGATTAAAATAATTTAATATAAAGTTATTAAATATCTTTTTATTTTCCTCTGTAAGATTGTTATAGCCCTTAATTTCTTTTACCTTTATGCCATACCTTTCTTCTAGTTCTTCCAAACTTTTAAGTCTAGAGCTTTTAATTCCTAAAGCTTCATAGATTTTTTCTATTTGAACTTTTTCCATGCTCCATTCCCTCCTTAATATTAGTCTTCTGTCATTCTCTCAATAATATATAATTCAGAATCAAGTATTTGATTGATTTTATCTTTTATTTCTTCACTGTTTTCTGCAACTTCAGAAGCATAATCATTAAAGTAGTCCCTAGCTTCATATATTGAGTTTATTATTATGTCCTTTTCTTCTGGTGATGCATTTGAGATTAATACTTTTTCTCTAATTTCTTCTAGTAAATCTAACATATTTTGCTTATATTTCATTTTTACCCATCCTCCTTAAAATTTCTTCTTCTGCTGCAAAGAATTTATCTAGTTTAACATCATTAAGCCCATCATCATTAAAAGCACATGCTAAAACAAAATATTTTTCTAATAATTCTTTGTCTGAAAGTTTTTCTAAGTTAATACTATTTTTCATTTTTATCTCCTTTCTAAAAGAAAAACTTTGGTCTTGCCAATTCCTCTTCAAGTAGCTTCTTTTTATATTGTTCAAGCTCTCTTTTTTCTGCTTCTTCTAAAAGTTGCCTTAATGTTTTGCCATAAATGGTATATTCTCTTATTTCAGGATACTTTGGATTATTAACCTTTGACCCACATTTCATTTTTGGATATAATTTTGACTTATTTATGAGTCTATAAGCTGTACTATAAGAAAAGTCAAAATTTTTAAGTAACTCTCTTAAGAGCTCACTTCTTGAAAAATTCTTGTAATTTTCAGCAATAAATTTTTCTGCTTCTATTGTTCTTTTCCATTTTGCCATTATCTTTCACTTCCTTTCATTTCTTAAAACTATAATGTAATTATTAAATACTTCTACTTTGAATTTTTCATATTCTTTTGTTATCCTAATTTTTTCTTTGAAATTTTTAAAAGGAATAACCTCTGCAACTAATATTCCCTTAGTCATTTTATTAATTATTAGCTTTTTGATTAATTGTTGGTGGTAATACAAAACATGAAATATCAATTGATGTTTCTTCATAAGCCTTTATAAATTCTTCTATGGTGTAAATTCCTCTGCTGTTTAAATATGCCCATTGTTCCTCTGTCATAACTACCATCTCCTATTCTTTATTTCTAGCTTCAAGCATTATATTAAACTCTGCTGCTCTTTGCCCTACTTTAGAAAAGAATGAAGAAATCTCTTCAATATCCTTCTCATCAGCATTTAATATTCCTCCAGCATTAGCTACCTTCTCCATAACCTGCTTAACTTTTTCTGCTTCAGATAAAATTGAATTTGTATAAAAAGCAAATCTGAAAAAATTACTAATGTTAACCTGCTCTATTGGATTTTTTGATGTTCTTTTACCTATAGGACAATCATAACAGCAATAATAATTAAGTAATTCTGGTGCATTATATACATCTGCCATAACAATTACTTTATCTACCGGAACTGTCTTGCATAAATTTAATTCATAGTCCATTAAGCTATCCTTACTTATTCCAAGCTCATTAGCTGCACTTTCCCTATTGGCCAATCTATTATTGTATTTAGCTGCTTCTAATCTTGCAATACAATATGGATTATTAACTGCTTTAGCTGACAATCTTGCCATTTCATCACCTCCTAAAATTGGAGCTAATTTATTCTGTTCTCTAATTTTATTTGCTTTATTTTTCATAATAAAATAAGTTCCTTCTTTCACCTCTTTCTTTATTATTAGGTTGCTACCCTTAACTAAGCTATAAATTGTAATACATCTTCTTAGGACCACCGAAGTATGATTTTGTAGTGGAACTCCTCTTATATAGCTTTTTAGTGTATTTTGTTTCTGTTTTTTAAATTTTAAAAACCTTTTATAATTAATGTATAGGTTTAACCACACACTTTGTGTATATGACTTTCAAAAAAAATATCATCAATTGATTCATTTGGAAAGGCTTTTTTGAATTTTTTAAGAAAATTATAACTAGGATTTCTAGAACCAACTTCAATTTTAGAATAATGTGATAGTGTAACTCCTAATTTATTTGCAAACTCTTCTTGTGTAAGCCCTTCTTTTTTTCTAATATTAAACAAAGAATTATGAATCATATTCTCACCCCCTAATTATATAATATCCTACACTTTTTGTGTTGTCAATATTTTTTCACACTTTTTGTGTGAATTATTTTTTAATTACACATTTTGTGCTAATATTATTTTATAGAATGGAGGTTTTTTTATGTTAGGTAATAAAATTAAAAAACTTAGGGAAGAAAAAAATATAACTCAAGCTAATCTTGCCAAATTATTAGATGTAAGTCCTAGTACTGTTGGTATGTGGGAACAAAATAGAAGAACTCCAGACATTGAAATTTTGAAAAAATTATCTGATATCTTGAATGTATCAGTTGACTACTTAATAGGAAAATCTATTATAAAAGAAAGTGCAGATATATTATTTAATAAAACGCCTACTACTTTTAGTGAAATTTTAAAATCAAAAAGAAAAGAATTAAACCTAAGTTTACGAAGTGCTGCAGAATTAATTGGTATTAGTCATTCTTATCTCAGTATTCTAGAAAAAGGAATAGATCCTAGAAGTAATTCTGTTTCAAAACCAACACCAGAAACACTAAAGCTTATAAGTAAAGCATATCATCTCGACTACAATGAATTGATGCAGATTGCAGGATATATTTCTGACACTAATGATGCTCTATTTGAAGAAGGAAAGTTTGATATTGAAAAAGAAGCTAAAAAAATCATTGAAAATATAAATAAATTAGATATAGTAAAATTTTGTGGTACTCTTGCTGATGAGGAAGATAAGGAATACTTAAAATTAGTCTCTGAAAGATTTTTATCTGATATAAGGGTTTACAACAAACAAAAATATACAACACCTAAAAAGAATTCTATTAAAGAAGAACTGGAAGCATATAAAGCTGAATTGGAAGCCGAAGAGAAGGAGAAAACATTATCAGCTTCAGAAAGGCAAGACGAAGACTTAAATCAAAAACATGCTTAAGGGAGAAATAAATAATAATTACTTAAAAAACTTTAATGTTTAAAACAAAGCGACCTTTCTTAATTTTAAATTACAGATTAGGTCGCAAAAAATATTTTTTATATAGTATGAATTAAAATATTTATACTGATTATTTTTTTAACCTTTTTTAATTCTACACGCACCATGTAGTTAAAAATTTATAAAAGATTGGAGGAAATAAAATGATTGAGGATTTAGAAAAAAAGAAAAAAGAGATTACTAAAAAATACTTTAAGGATCTAGGTATGATGTTTGTAAGTTTAATATTTACAATAATTATGCCACCCTTTATAATTGCAATAATAGTTTTTACTGTTCTTGCCTTTAAGAGAGCAATTCAACTAACTAAAATAAATAAACAACTTAAAACTTTAGAAATAAATAAAAAGAATGAAGTTACCCCTAATACTATAACTACTTCTACAGATATATTAAATAATATAAATAAAAATTATACTGATACAATAACTATCAATGAGCCATCTCCTATTATAGGATTTACTAGTGACCCTCATGAATATATAAAACTATTTGATAGTGAAGATATTACATTTTATGAAAATAATTTAGATGATTCATTTATAAATAAAATTACTAGAACTGAAGTTGATGATTATGAAAAATTTATGAAGTTCAGTGGTACCACTAAAAGACCAGGAAGTTTTGTTGTTTTTGATTTAGAAACAACAGGTCTTAGTGCAAAAAGCAGTGAAATAATTGAAATTGGTGCAATACGATTTATTGCTTCAGAACCTTCTGAAATATTCCATTACTATGTGAAACCAAAGAAAAACATTACAGCAAAGATTACTTCAATTAATGGTATAACTAATGAAATGGTTAAAGATGCTCCTACTATAGAAGAAGTTTTGCCAAAATTCATAGATTTTATTAAAGATGATGTATTAATAGCTCATAATGCTTCTTTTGATATGAGCTTTATTTTAGAAAATTTATATAACCTTAACTATAAAAAAATAAAAAACAAAGTCATTGATACATTAAAACTATCTAGACAAAAGGTAAGAGAATTTGATTACGACCGTGAAAATGGCATTAAATTAGATAATTATAAACTAGAAACATTGAAATGGCGTTTTGATTTATCAGATTTGCCTTCACATAATGCAATAGATGATTGTAAGGTTTGTGCCTATGTCTATTTAAGAATAAGAGAATGCTATGGTGATATGTGTTTTGTTGAGTTTTAAAATAAATTTTAAGTAAGAAATATAATTTTTAAGGAAGTGATTTAAATGAATTATGTTGTTATAGATTTTGAAACTGCTAATTCAAAACCAGAAAGTGCATGTGCACTTGGAATTATTGAAGTATGTGATGGCAATATTATCAATGAAAGGGATTTTTTAATAGACCCAGAGGACTCTTTTGATTATTTTAATTCTCATCTTCATGGAATAACATATAAAACAATAAAAGGGAAACCTAAATTTTATGAAATATGGACTGAAATTAAAGATATCTTGAATAATAAATTTGTTATAGCTCATAATGCTTCTTATGACATTAGTGTATTAAGACATGTATTGGATAAATATAACTTAGAATATCCTACTTTTAGTTATTCTTGTACTAGAATATTATCTAAAAAAACATGGCCAAATTTACTTAACTATAAACTTGATACTGTTGCTAATAATCTTAATATAGAATTCAAACATCATCAAGAATGTGAAGATGCTAAAGCTACCTCAAAGATTTTTGAAACAATACTTCAATTAAACAATACAAATGACATAACTAAATTACATGAAAATCTCAAAGTTAAAATTGGTTATATTTCTCCTGAAGGTTATACCCCAGCTAAGGTAAAAAGAAGCCCTTCAAATAGCAGTAATCATTCATCTAGTCATATAAAGGCTAGTGATTTGATACCTGAAACTACAGAATTTGATGAAACTCATGTATTCTATAATAAAGGAATTTCTTTTACTGGAACACTATCTATCCAAAGAAAAGACGCAGCTCAACTTGCAGTTAATAAAGGTGCCTTTTATTGTAGTACTGTCACAAAGAAAACTAATTTTTTAGTTATGGGAGTTCAAGATTATAAAAAATTTGTTGATGGTGAAAAAAGTAGTAAATTAAAAAAAGCTGAAGAACTCATTGAAAAAGGACAAGACCTTGAAATAATCGATGAAAATGAATTTTTTAAATTGTTATAAAAAAGGAGGAGTTTATTATGTTATTACAAGAAAGAATTGAGGAACTAGAAAGTGGTATTTTAAATATAAAAAATAATCAGGTTGAAGTTATAGGATTTCTATCTCCTGAAAGACTTAATGATTATTATGAAAAAGGAATCCAATGTTTTTATTCAAAAGAATTTTATCCAAATGAGGATTTAAATTTTAATAAAATAAAGGACAATGCTCTATTTATATTAATGGAAAATGATAAAGAAATAGCACGCTATCATTTTAAATTATTAAAAAAAGAAACTGTTAAATTTAAAGGTAAAAATGATAAAAATAAAATTGTACAAAAAAGTAAGGTATATAAAATTAGAAGATGTACTATTACTGGAAAATATTCTTACTCTGATGCTGATGAATCTTTAATATTTGATTCTATACTAGATTTACGCAAATATTTCTACTCAAAATTTAATCAATTACCATATAATGAAAAATTTATTGATTTAAAAGATAGTGATAATATAATTGAATTTAAGACAAAAGAAGAAAAACTAAATAAATTTAAAGAATGGAATTTAATTACTAAATCTGCCAATGAAATTAAGCCATTATTTTATAGAGGACCTTATGTTAAAAGTCTTGCAGAATGTAACATTATTGGGTATTTATCTAAAGCAACAAATTCAAATTGCATAAGTGATAAATATGAAACTCTTGTAACTGAAATAAATGGTAACATCCATAAAATAAATATTGACCATTTGATTGAATTGCAAGATAGTCCTTTAAAAATAAGTGATTTAGAAATAGGAAAAAATATTCTTATAAATGACACCAAAACATTTTTAGAAATATCTTGCTTAAATTTATCAACTTCAGATATTTTAAATATTACTTTTGATGTTTTATTAAACAATGATTTTGAAAAGAAAGAATTATCCATTTTTAAAACAATTAAACCTGGATGCAGTTCAACAACAAATAAAATATTAATACCAAAAGATACTACTAAGGATAAAGTTGAAATTACTAATTATGAAATTAAATTTATTAATAATAAAACAAGGATTAGTATCTCTTACAATCCAAAAAGTAAAAGATACTCATATAAATCTTAAATATTGGAGGATATTTTATGAATAATAATATTGATGATATTTTTAACAAATTTGAAAGAACCAAAAAGAATAATGTTATCTTTTATCCCTATGGATTAACAGTAATAAAACTAGTAAAAAATATATTTATTTTAACTTTTATTCTTCAATTTTTAACTTTTGTTGCTTCACATTACATAAATATTTTAAACTCCTTCTCCCCTTTTTGTAGGTTTTGTATTATTTTTTTTGTATCAATACTTATTTATGCTCCCATTTTTTCTAAAAAACAAAAATCTTTAGAAAAAACTTTTTTTGAGAATTTCAACCATAAAAATAACACAAATTTAAATAATTTTGATGAATACCGATTTTATGTTTTATATGAGTATATTTTTAAAAATTATAAATACATTTTTACTGATGAGTATTTTTTTAATTTTATGCAATATATTAATTTAAAAGAACAAACTCTTTTAAAAGATAAAGAAAAGTCCAATAATGTAACTTTAATTTTAACCTTTACTGTAAGTATAATTGCTTCTATTACTAGTGGTATAACTGCCAATTTTATTAAAGATATTAAAGATTTATCATTAGTAATAGTATTTGTGCTTTTTATCTTTTTACCACTTGTATATATAGTAATTCTTCTTGCCACTAATCCTGATAAAAATATGCTTAAAAAGAATACATACAAATTATTTAAAGTTTTTATATTTAAAGCAAAAATTAAATTTGACCATGAAGTTGATATAACTACCCAAATTTTATCTTGATGTTTTCATTATTTCATTTTTCATATTTCTTATGCTATAATGTATTAAGAATTTTAAATAAAAGGAGTACAAAATGAAGAAAAGAGTAATAAATCATGATGATAATAAAACATTCTTTACAGTCACTTATGGATGTCAAATGAATGAAGAAGATTCAGAAAAAATGTCTGGAATGCTTAAATCTATGGGCTATGAAAAGACTGAAAATAGAGATGAAGCTTCTATTATAATATTTAATACATGTTGTGTAAGAGAAAATGCTGAAAATAGAGTTTATGGTAATTTAGGAGAACTTAAAAAAGTTAAGAAGAAAAATCCTAACCTTGTAATTGGTATATGTGGTTGTATGATGCAACAAGAAGGTATGGCAGATAAGATTTTAAAAACTTTCCCCTATGTTGATATTATATTTGGAACTCACAATGCTTATAAGTTTCCTGAATATTTAAATAGAGTTAAAACTGAAGGAGTTCAAGTTAAGGAAATATTAGATAAAGAAACAAAAATTGTTGAGGGAATTCCAATAGATAGAGAAAGTTCTATAAAGGCTTTTGTTACTATAATGTATGGCTGTAATAATTTCTGTACATATTGTGTTGTTCCTTATGTAAGAGGAAGAGAAAGAAGTAGAAAATCTGAGGATATATTAAATGAAATTAAAGATTTAGTTTCTAAGGGATATAAAGAAGTAACTTTACTTGGACAAAATGTTAACTCATATGGAAAGGGTCTTGAAGAAGATATTAATTTTGCTAAACTTCTTAGAAAGGTTAATGAAATTGAAGGACTTGAAAGAATAAGATTTATGTCTTCTCATCCTAAGGATTTAACAGAAGAAGTTATTATGGCTGTAAAAGAATGTGACAAAGTATGTGAACAAATTCACCTTCCTGTACAAAGTGGTTCTGATACAATGCTTAAGGTTATGAATAGACATTATACTAGAGAAAAGTATTTAAGTCTTATAAATAAAATTAAAGAAGAAATCCCAGAATGTTCAATTACAACTGATATAATTGTAGGATTCCCTGGAGAAAGTGAAGAAGATATACAAAACACTATAGATTTAGTTAAAGAAGTTAAATACGACTCTGCCTTTACTTTTATATATTCAAGAAGAAATCACACCCCTGCTGATAAAATGGAAAATCAAATTCCAGAAGATATAAAACATGAAAGATTTAATAGATTAGTTGAAGCTGTTAATGAAAATGTAATAAAGGGAAATAAGTTCTATGAAGGAAAAACTGTTGAAGTTTTAGTAGAAGGTACTAGCAAAAATGATGAAACTAAGCTTATGGGAAGAACAAGAAATGGAAGACTTGTAAACTTTTCAGGAGATACAAGCCTTATAGGAAAACTTATTAATGTAAAAATCTATAGAGCTCAACCTTTCTCTCTTCTTGGAGAAATAGAATAATTAATAATAAAAAGCTATTGACTTAAGTAAATT
>OBYZ01000579.1_pt1 | contig 31181 bp, 30 predicted proteins | sample 1501501 | NCBI WGS metagenome assembly OBYZ01 (sample SAMEA2580213, study PRJEB22360) | human gut metagenome | biome: human gut; feature: human-associated habitat; material: faeces | place: Denmark | collected 2008/2010
CAGCATAGGTCGAACATCCTTGAGAAAAAAGTGTAAACCAATATTGACAATATCAACACTTTCTTTTCCAGCGTCAATTATTTCATCTTTAATCTCCTGCAAACACATATGAATCTCCCATTTTTCATTTTCTACAATATATATTCCATCTGTCTCTCTTTGGTTTTTAATCCCATTTTTTCATAGAATTTTTCCGCGGAGGTATTTCCTGCCCAGACATTTAATGTCACTTCATAACAGCCTAACCGTTTCGCTTCGCCCTTTACATATTCAAACAGGCTCTCACCTACATGCTGTCCTCTGGTTTTTGCATCGACGCACAGATCATCGATAAAAAGCGATGTAAACGGCACCATATTATTGGAGAATGGCTGCTGTTTCAACTGGCAGAAAGCATATCCTAAGCATACGTCATTCTCATCTGCAGCTACATAAACAGGCTTTGTATCATCTTTTAACATTTCTTTCAGTTCATCCTCTGTGTACTTTGTCGTCCCCGGAATAAAAATATCCGGTCTTATATCTGCATGGATTTGAAGCACCTGCTCTAATAATTCAATCAGTCTTGGGATATCTTTTTCGTTTGCTCTTCGAATATTCATTTCACTTGCCTCCATATTTTTCATTATATCTGTAGTTTGAGTTTCAGGAATTTATTTTGATCCCCGCTTCCATTTATACATTTTCAGACACTGCGGATGCTCAAAATACTCCTGATCAAAGATCCATGCAATGTCAGTTTCCGATAATTCTTCTGCCTTAAATCTCCGATATTTGCTGTTCAGCTATACACTTCCCACTATCTGGGCGTGTTCGGGACTTGCACCCGTTAGAGTGCGCCCATGGCGCGCAAACTAAAAAAAGGCTCCGCCAACAATAGCAGAGCCTCCGACATTTTCTTTAAAAACCCACGGTATCCAGCCGGATCGTGGTAAATGATAATCCAAAATTTTTGATTTCTATCTTACTCTTCTAAACTTTCCTTCATTCTGCCAAGCATACCTGATTTTTTCAACGGCAGAGTAATAATAATGGCAATGATCGTTCCTCCACAGGTGCTGATCAGAAACGGAACAACAAATGTGAATAACGCCGCTGCTTTATTACCCATGACAAGATATGCCACCGGATAAGAGAGCATTCCACCAATGATTCCGGTTCCAACTACTTCGCCAATATAGGCAAATGGAAGTTTTTTCCCATACTTATAGAGAAGTCCGCCAAGCAATGCACCACACATGCTTCCCGGGAATGCCAGAGGGCTTCCCAGTCCTAACAGATTACGGATCAGCGCCGCAATAAATGCCTGTGCCAGTGCCCACCACGGTCCTACGGTAACTGCGCATAAAATATTTACCAGATGCTGTACCGGTGCACATTTTGAACCGAATACCGGGAAGGAAAATAAACTTCCCACCACCGCTACTGCTGCTAAGATTGCTGTAACTGTCAATTTCTTTAAATTAAATTTTTTCATTTTGTCCTCTTTTCCCAGAATCTGCCACATACCACATTCTAAAAAAAGAATGATAAGACTGCAACAGTTCCTATTTTGATTTTACTGCCCCTGCAGCTTTTTCCACAATCAGGCAGAGAATGACTGTGACCACCATATCCGGCAGCGTATTTCCAACCGGCGTATCCACCTGCATCAATATGCGGTAAATCACAAATCCGGCAAGCCATACGATCAGATTACGCCACTGAAATGCAGATTTTCCGGCATCTGCTTTCTTTAAAATGAAGTAATCTGCGATCTGCACTGCGATCATCGGAGCAAAAACAGAACCGATCAGATATAAAAAGTTTGTAATGTTATCCATCGGATAAACGATTGCTGCGACAGTTCCAATCACAGTAACAACAATTGCCGCCCATTTTTCCTGAATCTTTGAGGAAATGGAAACACTAGAAACTCCTGCGGAATAGGCATCCAGGAAGGTTGTTGTAACCGTGGAAAATACAATAATGAGAAGTCCGACAACGCCGAAACCGGTTTTTAACATAATCTGCGCAATGTCATATTCACCGGTAAAAATAGCCGCTCCCATACCGATCATGTACATAAAAATGCTGACCAGACTGTAGACAATCACACTTGCGAGTGTTGCTGCAAACGGTTTTTGGGCTTCTCTCGTATAATCACTGATCAGCGGCAGCCAGGAAAGCGGCATTGCCACCGCAAGCTCTACGGCAGCTCCGAATGTCAAACTTCCGTCATCCACGATCGGCGTCATGCTGCCGCTGCCAAAGAAGATCACTTTAAAAAGTACCAGTGATAAAATAAAAAGTGCTGTCATGGCAACCGTATTTAATTTGCCAAGATTGGTCAGTCCAATGAAAATCCACACAATGATCAAAGCACCAATGATGACTGCCCACACCCAGTTTCCGGTATGTAAAACGCCGTCTGCCGCAAGTGCGCCATCATAGATCATGATCGCAGTCCATCCAACAAGCTGTAATACATTTAATACGGCAAAAAGAAGGCTTCCCTTCTCGCCAAAGCTCATTTTTACAGTTTCCATGGCACTTTTGCGCTCTTTCGCTCCGATCATTCCTGCCGCAAACATCATAAGTCCGCCGATCAGATGACCGAGCAGAATCGCTGCCATTGCTCTTCCAAAGCCAAGCGGTGCAAAGTATGTACCTGTCAGTATTTCGGCTAAAGATACGCCCGCACCAAACCAGATTAATCCGTTTGAAAAAACGGAAGTTCTCTTTTCATTCATCCTTCGTACTCTCCTTCGATCGCAAATGCATGGTTCATAGGTCCGCTTCCTTTTCCAAGGTCAAGCATGGCGGCAAGTGCGCCGGAAATATAATTTTTCGCATACCTGACGGAAGTTTCTAAATCCCTTCCTTTTGCAAGATTCGATGCGATTGCGGAAGAAAGCGTGCAGCCTGTTCCATGGGTATTTGGATTGTCAATTCTCTTTCCATGAAACCACACCGGCTCTTTTCCTTTCTGGAAAAGAAGGTCGTTGGCATCATTTAACTGATGTCCACCCTTCAATAAAACCGCACAGCCTAAAGTGTTACAAATGACTTCTGCTGCTTTTTCCATATCTGCTTCTGTTTTGATCTCCATTTCGGAAAGCACTTCTGCTTCCGGGATATTCGGAGTAATAACAGTTGCAAGAGGCAATAATTTACTTTTCAATGTGCTGATGGCGTCCCCGCTGATCAGTCTTGCCCCGCTGGTTGCCACCATGACAGGATCCACCACAATATTTTTTGCATGATACTCTGTCAGTTTTTCCGCAATTGTCTCGATCAGTTCACTCGACGAGACCATTCCGGTTTTGATCGCATCCGGATGAATATCCGTAAAAATACTATCCAGCTGCTCTGCCAAAAATTTCGGAGTTACCTCCATAATATCTGTTACGCCGGTCGTATTCTGGGCAGTCAGAGCCGTGATCGCACTCATCGCGTATACGCGGTTTGCGGTCATTGTCTTAATATCTGCCTGGATGCCGGCGCCTCCACTAGAATCACTTCCAGCGATTGTTAATGCTGTGTACATAGAATCCTCCTTGTTTTCTGAAGGAAAATGCGAGCCCATTGGTGAGCAGAGGATTTTCCTCCCTTGTTTTTTCTGCATTAATTTTGTATAGCGACCTAAGGTGGTGCCCCCAATCTGCCGCTGTAATATATCATTTATCTTCATGCAGCCTTATCGGCGCAATCGACCAAAACCAAAAAGTGCAGGAACCCAACCAAAGATTCCTGCACAAAAACCACTTGTGATTCATTATCTCCCTACGTTGGCATTATCCAAATCAGGTTCCGGGTTAAAGCGTCCGCTTACTCTCAGCCCGCCTGTGCGAGCACCCCATTTTTTGTTTTCGACATCACTTTTGTGATGATCTGTTTTTTTATAACAGCTTTATTATACACGCCTGTTCTCAAAATGCAAGTTTTTTATCCTGTGACATATAAAGTTCCGTAAAATACGGATCTGATTTCATCAGTTCCTCAAAAGTCCCCTGGCAGAATCACGAACCAGGCAGGAAAGATTCTCCTTTTCCAGTGCCATCATGATCTCATCGTCCGGGACATTTCTGTCAAATAAAATATTTTCTCTGATCGTCCCATCAAAAATCTGAAAATCCTGGGATAAATAAACAATTATTTTCTGAAAATAATCTGCCTTATAGTTCAATAGAAAAGAATTAAATACCCCAGGCACGAGACAGCCAGATGTAACTAATAAGTTATGATCGATCACAGTGGTAACATTACATCAAAAACCGTTCCTCCAGACGGATTTGATCTGACTGCAATACTGCCATCATGCACTCTCACGATTTCACGGACAAGCGCAAGTCCAAGTCCTACACCGCCAAGTTCCCGGCTTCTGGATTTATCCACACGAAAGAATGGTTCAAACACGCGTTCCCTGAGTTCCTCAGGGATTCCGTTTCCCGTATCCTCCACGGACAGATAAACATGTTTTTCCTTCCGGTATGCAGTTACTGTAACCTGTCCGCCCGAATGATTATATTTTATGGCATTCTCAACAAGATTGTATACCAGCCTGTAAATAAGAATGTCACTTCCAACCATCGTTATATTTTTACATTTTCCAGTAAGTTTTATGTTTTTTTCCTGTGCAAGAGGATCCAGATCTGCTAACACTTCATCAACAAGCGCGTCAACCATAATTTCATCATCCCGTCCCACAGTCTGGAGTTCACTCATATCAAGGAGCGTTTTTACCATTTTACTGAGTCTTCCATTCTGCTCGGTAACCATCTTTATTGTCTGCAATGTATCAGCATCATTATCCGGATGCCGTGTAGAATTATAAAGATCAAGCTGTACCTGCATCAAAGATAATGGCGTCCGCAGTTCATGTGCTGCATTTGCGGTAAATTGCCTCTGTATCTCAAATGCGTCCGAGAGACGTTCAAGCATCTTATTATACGAAACGCTAAGCTGGTTCAATTCTTTAACTTTATTTTCTTCTATTCGTGAAGCTGCCAGATTTTGCGCCTGTACTTCTTCAATTTTATCAGAAAATTCACGGATTGGTCTGAGTGCATGCCCACTTATAAAATATGTAACTACCCCGCCAATAAGAGCCAATATGGCTGATATCAGCAGACTGTTTTTTTTGTAATCTTCCTTATTATTATATGCCTGGATAGAAAAATCATTGGCAAACTCATCCCACTTATCATCTGGAATGCTGATATATATTTCATCCGTATCCTCCCCGTTATCCTCTCCCTGGGCATCCACAGTCTCCTGCAGGGAATCGATATAATACACGCCATTTTTATAGACAAACATCGTCAGACATCCACATATAACTGCAATATATACTGTAATGATACAGGTAAGCCTCCACTGCAGTGACATTCTTTTCATCGTTCAGACTCCTCCCGTATTTTATATCCCTCTCCCACCTTGTTTAAAATCGGATCATATCCAAGTTCAGCCTTAAGCTTTTTCCTAAGCGAAGACATGTGTACTCTGATGGCACCACTAAAGCTATCCACGGATGCATCCCAGACATGTTCCATCAATTCCTCCTGACTTACCGGTCTTCCAGGATTCAGAAGTAAATATTCCAAAATGCCATTTTCTTTTCTTGTCAAGGAAATCATTTTCCCTTTTGCATATGCCTCACGTCTTACCGTATCGAACTTTATCCCACCACTTTCCAGACACACATCTTTCTGCACAAATTTTCTTCTTGTCAGACTTCTGATACGCGCCTCAAGTTCCTGCAGATGAAATGGTTTTTCCATATAGTCATTTGCCCCTGCATCCAGTCCTTCAACCTTATCCGCAATCTGCCCTCTTGCAGATAATATAAGAACCTTCGTCTCCTCATTTCTCTGTCTGAGTTCCTTTAAGATCTCCATTCCATCCATACCGGGCAGATTCAGATCCAGAACAATCAGATCATAATTCTCCGTCAGGACACTTTCAAAAGCCTCTTCCCCATCATAACAGGTATCCACCTCGTACCCTGCATCATACAGCCGTTTTGCAACCATGTCACACATTTGTTTCTCATCTTCAACTATCAATAATCTCAAAATTCATTCACCCGCTTCTTAACACAAATTTTACAACAGCTATTGTATAATACTAACATCAGCTGGTCAATAAATACAACAAATGAAAGGAGTAAAATATCTTGAAGTGCAAAAAAATCTATCAGTCGATCCTGCTCATCTCAGGTATCACCATGATAAGTTACGGTGCGGTCAGAGGAGAAGCAGCTGTCGTGCTCGGTAAAGCAATAAAATTATGTCTGGAGTGTGTCGGAATTGGATAAAAAAAAGAATTTTCTATCAAAAAAAATAGCTGTACTACGCGGATGGATACAGGCAGCTGCCACACTGCTCACGAATATCCATATTCCTAATTTATGGAAAGGAAAAATATATCAGGGCAGCGTAAAAAACGTATGTGTACCAGGATTAAATTGTTACTCCTGTCCGGCGGCAACAGGAGCATGCCCAATTGGCGCTTTTCAGGCGGTTGTTGGTTCATCAGGATTTAAATTTTCATACTACATAACCGGATTTTTTATTTTACTCGGTGTAACACTCGGAAGATTTATATGTGGTTTTCTGTGTCCGTTTGGATGGTTTCAGGATTTACTTCATAAAATACCTGGGAAAAAATTTTCTACAGCCCGCCTCAAACCGCTGCGCTATTTAAAATACATCATCCTGATCATTTTTGTTATACTTCTTCCGATGCTGGTAACGAACTCTATCGGAATGGGAGATCCTTTCTTCTGTAAATATATTTGTCCTCAGGGTGTCCTGGAAGGAGCTATCCCTCTCGCACTTGGAAATGCCGCTATACGTTCTGCACTGGGAAAACTTTTTTCTTTTAAATGCCTTATTTTAATCACAGTAATTGTGTTAAGTATTTTGTTTTACAGACCATTCTGTAAATGGATCTGTCCTCTAGGAGCAATCTACTCATTATTTAATAAGGTCAGCTTTCTTTCTATTAAAATTGAGAACAGCAGATGCATCGGATGCGGGCAATGCCAAAAGGCATGTAAAATGGATGTGGATGTGTGTAAAACTCCAGATCATCCGGAATGCATACGATGCGGAGCCTGTATAAAAGCCTGTCCTAAAGATGCGATCCACTACCAGTTTATGGGGAAATCATGTAAAAAAAAGAACAACAGTAACCAGCAGTCATAAACCAGTAACTATCAATCTTATTACAATTTAAAAAAGGAGCAATTATCCATGAAAACAAAAATTACATTTATTTCAGTTGTCACACTCAGCATCGCACTGCTGCTTACATCCTGCAGCGGAAAAGGAACTGTAAGCACCACAGAACCACAGAATACCACGGCTGAAGACAGCACGGCATCTGCGGACAATTCCAACACAAAGCTGGATGATTTATATCAGCAGGAGAACCGGATCTTTGCAGAGCATAAAGATATATGGGACAAATTATTTGGTCTGATGAATAAAAACACTGCAGATTCAAACGGAAATTATGCTGATTATCTGGCTGATACCGCTGAATCAAACAAAGATTCTTTTACTGATGACGAATTCAAAACACTTACTGATGATATTGAAACCATACGAAAAATCGAAGAACAGATCGCAGAAATTGAAAAAGAAACTACAGAATCCGATAAAAATGGGCAGAATACTAATTCTGAAGATGCATCACCATTCAAAAATTTCTCAGGTCAGGATTTCGATGGTAATTCTGTTGACGAAAGTCTTTTTTCCGAAAATGCAGTAACTGTCATCAATTTCTGGTTTACCGGCTGCAAGCCTTGTGTTGCTGAGTTATCCAAACTGAATGAATTAAATGATGCAGTCAGGGCAATGGGAGGAGAAGTAGTCGGCATCAACACAGAAACCTTCGATGGAAATGAATCGGCTATCAAAGAAGCTGCCTCTGTTCTTGAAAGCCAAGGTGCTAAATACCGCAATCTTTCTATTGATTCATCTTCAGATGCAGGCAAATATGCCTCCAATATCATGGCATTTCCTACCACAATACTCGTCGACAGAAATGGTAACATCGTGGGTGATCCGATGCTCGGTGGAATCGATAATCAGGATAACTATGATACTCTGATGAAACAGATCCAATCTGTAATCGATGCAGACAGCTCAAATAAATAACCCTTTTATGATACTCTTTTGTACATAACCGGCAATCATACCCAACGGTTCTATTTTCATTCACTCCCGGACTTTCAGATACCTGCCGGGAGGTATCTGAAAGTCTCTCCCATTACCGGTATAGCTTTCTTTTTATCTGAATTCTCCTTATGCTTTCTTAAGTCTCTCTCTTTAACGTTCCAATATAATCTCCATTATGATAAACAAATGGTCCGGGTTCTCCCTCTTCTCCAAAATATTCCGGTCTTAAGGACAAGATATCGAGCAGTTCATCAATCGTCTGCACCTTAGTTGCCTGATATGGCTGGTCAAATGCAATCTTTTCTACAAACAAATAATAATCACTATACTTTATCAGGATACCAGTATGACCTACAAAAACAGCATCCGTATATGGATCATATATTACGATACTAAGAAGCGATATTCTGTCATTATCTATTTGAAATCCATATTCTTTCCAGCTGTCGCAAAATGCAGATTCCGGATGTCTGTCATCCGTAACACTCTTTTCACCATAAAGTGTGGTAAACATATCTTTGTTCTCTTTTATGATTTCATACCTGTCCACATTATCTATCGCTTCTGTGTCAAACATCAGATAGGTTCCCTCATAATGATCTTCCGTTAATTCCGAGCGGATCACCCCATCTAACAGGAGAAAAGCTGTCATTCTACAGTCCGCATCTGAATAATCATGATTCTGTTCCCAGCCATCCATACATTTACCGATATCCGCTTTCATTTTCCCAGGATCTGACCATGTATCTTCCAGCTTTGCATTTTTTCCTGCGGAATCTGCAAAATCAACCGCCCATTCCCGAAATATGTCTACATGCGCAGCTCCCGCAGAGTCAAGTTCTTTACAGATCTCAGTAATCGTATTGTTCCCTCCCATATATGTTGCACCAGGTATCTTTTGTTTCTGCACTGTTTCTGTGCAGGCTGCCAGCATCATAAATGCAGACACAATCATAGCAATAACAGACAGCTTCATGGCTATTTTGGTTTGTTTTTTCAACAGATATTACCTCTTCTCCCATAAATGATCATGACGTAAAAATCGTTCCTGTCAATTCTTTTCATCCTCGATCGTGAGTGTTCCAGGTCTTACATTCAAATAGATACTGCCCTTGTCCACTTTATACATATCAAGCAGCATTACCCAGAGACGGTGTATTGCATCAAGTAATACATTCGATACCTCTATGCTGTATGGCAGCAGCGCATGAATATCAAAAAAACGCATCCCAAGTGGTGGTAAAAATACCATATTGCTGGATTTTACTTTCTGCTCTCCTGTGCTGCTGTTTGCAGTCTTTAACATTTCATAAGTGATCAGACAGAAATCTTTTCCTTTGTATTTGCAATAATAAGAAACATAACACTCATCAATCGTCCAATCCAATCCATCTTCATGCTCAACGGGTTTTTCTTCTACCGGATTTGCCTCCGTAGTCTGAACCTCTACACTCCAGCGGATTCTTCCCTCTTTTGTCTCTCCCATCATATCCTGGATCTCATGGAAAATTTCTTCCTGTTTTTTCATATTAATCTCCATTTCTAAGCAGCTAATGATATTATTTTTTTCATAAAAGCTATATATTTTGCCCGGAAACAAATAGCCGTACTAGTCCCTCACATAAATATCCGAAAGGTTCTCAAGAATCGCTCCTGCAACATCCGGCTTGTTCATCGTATAAATATGTACATGGTTGACACCGTTTGCGATCAGATCGATGATCTGGTCTGTCGCATAGGCGATACCTGCCTGTTTCATAGCAGCCGGGTCACTGCCAAAGCGGTCGACGATTGCAAGGAAACGGCGTGGCACCAAACTTCCCGACAATGCAATGCTCCGTTTTACCTGATTTGCGTTAGTGATCGGCATGATTCCTGCCACAACCGGAACATCGATTCCATGTTTTAGTGCTTTGTACATAAAGTTATAAAGAATATTATTGTCAAAAAACATCTGTGTTGTGAGGAACTCACATCCGGCATCCACTTTTTCTTTCAGATGGATCAGATCTTCCTCTAATGTCTGTGACTCAGGATGTCCTTCCGGATAGCAGGCTCCGCCGATACAGAAATCTCCCTGTGATTTGATATCATAGATCAGCTCACTTGCATGTTTATACTGATTTGGCAGCGGGAAATCCGCGTTCTGCGGGATATCTCCGCGCAGTGCAAGTACATTTTCAATCTGCTTTTCTTTTAACTCCTGAATCACAGAGGCAACTTTCTCCTTAGTCGAAGATGCACAGGTGAGATGTGCCAGTGCCGGAATATGATTCACATTTCGCACTTCATTTGCAAGTTCTACCGTATAATCAGAAGTTCCGCCGGTTGCACCATAAGTAACACTCATATATGCCGGTTTCAATGCTGCCATATCTCCGACAATCTTTTTGTAGTTGTCTAACTGTGCACCCTGTTTCGGCGGGAACAGTTCACAGGAAATCGTTACATTCTCTGTATTTAATAATTCTGTAAGTCTCATAAATCCCTCTTTCTGCTAAAAGCGTCTTATTTTATCGGAACCGTCATCCACGGTATTCTCGATCTTCCGTATTACGACATAATAAGAATAATTCTCATTGACAGCCACTTCCACGCGGTCACCGACCTTATGTCCAAGCAATGCCTTTCCAAGCGGTGACTCATTGCTGATCAGATTCTTTAAAGAATTACCGCGGACGGTGGTCACAAGTTTATAAACTTCTTCCTCATCGTCCTCCTCAAAATAAACCGTCACCGTATTATTCATACCAACTTCATCCTCCGCAGAATCCGTTGAAATCACTTTTGCGGTTTTGATCATTCTCTCTAAATAGCGGATACGGCTCTCATTCTGGTTCTTATCTTTCTTTGCCGCATGGTACTCGAAATTCTCACTTAAGTCTCCCTGCGCTCTTGCCTCCTTCACTGCCTCTAAGGCCTCTTTACGCACCACAAGTTTCCGGTACTCAATCTCCTCTTCCATCTTTTTTATGTCCTGTTCGGTCAATTCGTCGTACATGAATCTTCCTCCTTACTTGTCATTTCAGCGATTATTATAAATTCTTTCCAGTTTTCCGTCAAATAAATTTCTGTGTAAACATCTCTTTACTGATCCATTGAATTTCGCATTTTGTACATTTTTTGGCACATACTGACAATATATATCCACTTGCGGGATCATAGCTTTGCAGATACCATTCTCCCGTCTGCCCCGCTTTTAAAAATTTAACCTGATCCTGCAGTACACAAAACGATGCAAGATCCAATGCCATCCCTTTTCCAACCGCTTTGATATAACTTTCTTTTCTTGTCCATAACTCTGTAAAATAACAGTCTGCTTTTTTCATTTTTCCCTTTTGTAATGCCAGATATTCCTCCGGACAGAAAAAACGTTCTGCCACTTTCATCTGTCCTTTCCGGATCTGTTCCACATCAATTCCAACTTCTTCATCTGAAAAAACACCTGCCACATATCTTCCCGAATGTGACAGGTTAAAATGTATACCGGTTTTTCCATTTAATACCGGTTTTCCTTTCTCTCCGAATCTAAGATACATCTGCTGCATTTTCCCTGGTAACAGACTGATTCCATATTCCCTCAGGGCATACTCTAACAATAATCCTGCTGCTAAAGATCTGCACCGGTCTTCTTTTTTTTTCAATTGCATTATTTTATTTTTCCGGTCTTCCGTGATAAAAGGCAGCATCTGTGCAAATATCTTTTCATCCCCAAATGGAACAATATCCGTCATATAAATCTTCACGCGTCTTATTCTCCCTCGATCCGGATAATGCTTCTAAGATGTTCTCTTTCCCTGGACAATTCCTCATATACCGGCATCAGTCCATCATTTATTCCGGCACGAAGCGGCTCTACAATTTTTTCGACCGTATCAAACATCGGTGTGATTCCCATATTGGCAAAGACACCTTTTAAAGTATGTGCACAGTCAAACGCCTTTTTTCTCTCATCTTCTGCAAGTGCCTCTTTTAATCCATCAAAAGACTCGTCCTCTGCCACCATCGGAAGGCAGCTTTTATATAATTCCTCATCTCCTAAAAAACGCTCTAAAGCTCCATCTAAATCGCATCCCCATGCTCTTAATTTTTCCAATACCTCACACATTTTTCTATCATTCCTCCGATTGTTCTTTTTCCTGTTCCATCTCCCTGTCTTTCGTTTTTCCGGATAATAACAGCCTGTATTTTTCTAATTCCCATTCCAGTTGTTTTGGTTCTGTCACATTTAAGAAAACACCATATATGATATGTTTATTTCCTACAATTCCTACATCATACAGCTTTAATGATATAAAAATTTCTTCTCCTGCTTCATTTTTCCTGGAAAATTCACATTGTGTTTCACGTCCTTTATCTGCTGTATAAAAAAAGGCATCCAGAATACGTTTATGATATCGTTTTGGAATTCCCTGAAAAATATCTTTTTTCTGACTGATATCCTGATATCCAAACACCTCATAATACGCATTATTTACGCGTATTATCTCAATCTGTTCTTTGCCGTACTCATAGACAGCCACACCCTGTTTCGCATTTAAAAAGAGTGACTCCAGCTGGGAGGCCGGCGTCCACAGGCTATCTATGTCAACTAAGCGTTCTGTCTCTTTCTTTCTCTCCGCATGCGGTCTGTCAAACTGCAGTTTTTCGTATTCTTCCACAGGCATCGGTTTTGCAAAATAATATCCCTGTACATATTCACAGCCAATACTCCGCAAAAATTCCACCTGTTCGATCCGTTCCACGCCTTCCGCAACAACCGGCATATTCAGCCATTTTGCCATACGGATCACTGCCGCCATGATATTTTCTCCGCGTCCTTCCCTGTCATCACCGGCAAAAAACTTCATGTCCATCTTTAAAACATCAACCACAATATCCTTTAAAACATTTAAAGAAGAATAACCACTTCCAAAATCGTCCATCAGAATGTAAAATCCCTCTTCGCGCAAACGCTGCATCATATCCTGCACTGCTTTGGGATTTGTATTGTATGCGCTCTCTGTCAGTTCTACCTGAAACAGTCTGCGTGGAATCCGGTAACTGTCCACCAGATTGCAGATCACATTCACGATATCTTTGTTGTAAAGGCTGACCCTCGAAAGATTGACGGATATCGGAAGCGGATTCTTTCCTTCATCCATCCACTTTCTAAGCTGGATGCAGGTCTGCTCCCACACATAATAATCCAGCTTTGTGATAAATCCATTCCGTTCAAATACCGGTATAAACTCTCCCGGTGAAATCATTCCCCGTTCCGGATGTTTCCAGCGAACCAGCGCCTCCGCTCCTGCGATCTGATTATCGCTGAGCCCGTATTTGGGCTGATAGAATACAACAAATTCATGATTTTCCAGTGCACTTTTCATGCTGTTTACGATCCGCTGTTCCTTCTCGATCTCCTGGCTCATCTGCCGTGTATAAAATGCATAGTTACGGATATAATTGCCTTTGCAGTGCTTTGCCGCAAGGTTGGCACGATCGTACATGTGATCCGGTGTTATTTTCTTTCCAGCGATCAGGTAAACACCAAATATCGGTACGATATCAAAATCAAGCGGGTATCTGCTTAAGATATCACGCATTTTATCAAAACTTTCGACCAGTTCTTTTGTATTTTCATAGGATACGCAGAAGCAGAATATATCCGCATCCATCCTGCCAAAGGTAACGTCACTGCGGTTTCTGACTGCACATATCAAAAGGTCGGCAATATATTTCAGCAGCATGTCCCCTGCACTCATTCCAAAGAAAGAATTGATCAGCTGGAACTTTTCAATATCCATCCGCACAAAAGCAAAATGCCGGTCCGGATATCGCTCTAACATAGCAGATGTCGCCTGAAACATATTGGTCTTATTATAGATGCCGGTAAGGATATCATATTCTGCACGGTACTTTAATGCTATGCTGATATTCTGACTGCTGCTGCCAATCACATTCTTCAGCCGGAACCGGACAACATCCACATCATACGGTTTCCGGATAAAATCCCATGCTCCCATGCCCAGGCATTTAATCTCTGTCTCAATGTCAATCTCCATCGTAAGTACAATGACAGGTATTGCCTGATACATCTGCGCTTTATGATACCGTTCCAGAAAATAATACCCGTCATACTCCGGCATAACGATATCTAAAAGTACCGCCGTTATCTCCGTGCTTCGTTCATAAAGAATCTCAAATGCTTCCTTGCCATTTTCTGCCTCTATCACCTCGTACGTACCGCTCAAAATTCTTTTCATCATGACACGTTCGACCTGTTTATCATCTACGACTAATACCTTGCTCTTTTCAGACATATTCTCACCTATCCGCCCCCCAAAAAATCCCATAAAAAAACCTGACTTTATCATAGCAAAGTCAGAGTTTCTTTTCAATAGTCATCATTTAACCTTCTGCAAAAAAAAGGTCTATTTTTCCACAAAGGCAGATATCTGTCGAAGATGCGCCAACCTGAATTTCATACGTTCCATTTACCGGAACCGGCATCTTTTTGTCTGTGTCATAACGGGAAAAATCTCTTTCCTCCAAAATAACACAGATCCTCTTTGTTTCCCCGGCATCAAGCCTGACTTTTTCAAACGCTTTCAGTTCATGAACCGGTCTGTCTTTTTTCTGTTCCGGTGCCACATAAATCTGAATGGTCTCTTTCCCTGCACGTTTTCCTGTATTGGTTACCGAACAGGAAACTTTCACGGTCTGTCTGCCATTTTCCTGCTGTTTTATAATTTCAAGATCATCATAAGTAAATGACGTATAGGAAAATCCATGCCCAAACGGGAACAGGACATCTGTTTTTTTGTGTCATAATAACGGTAACCGACCATCACACCTTCCCTGTACTCCACACGGTCTTTCTTTCCAAATGTTCCGATCGTATGTGCCGGGCACTGTGACGCATCACGGATAAATGTTTCTGCCAGCTTTCCGGATGGATTTACTTTTCCAGACAAGATCTCTGCCAGGGCTGTTCCCCCTTCCATACCGGCATAGTAGCTCCAGAGGATTGCTTTTGCCTTTTCTGCCCACGGCATCTCAACCGGTGCACCTGCATACATGCAGACCACCGTATCCGGAACTGCCTTTAGCAAAGCATCGATTACTTCATCCTGCCCGTATGGCAGTTTCATGTTCACACGGTCAAGTCCCTCCACATCAAAATCGTGGTTCAGTCCTCCCACGAAAATAACAATGTCACTTGCTTTTGCCAGTGCAACTGCTTCCGCTAAAGCTTCCTGCTGTTTTTCATCCAGTGCTCTTCCACTTACAGTGCTTTCCTTTTCGGTATTCTCTGCAGTCTCCGTGCTCGCCGCCTGCCAGTTGATCTCAGATGTCTCTTTCTTATCCGGAATCACATAGCCCGGTGCGTAAGAAACTTTCACATTTCCACCAAGTAACTTTTTGATTCCCATAAGCGGTGAAATCTCATACAGTGCCTTGATTTCTGCACTTCCTCCTCCGTTTGAATGGATTGCAGCGGCATTTACACCGATCACGGCAACCTTACAGCCGGATTCTGCCTGAAGCGGCAATACCTGATCTTCATTTTTCAGTAAAATCATGGACTCGCGCGCCACATCGAGCACTGCCCTGCGGTGTTCCTCCGTATTGTATGCGCCTGTCTTACGATGTTTTCTCTCCGGTCCGATCATTTTTAAGCGCAGCATCATGCGAAGGATATTGCGCACTTTCTCATCCACCAGCGATTCTTCGATTTCTCCATCCTTCACTGCTTTTAACAGAGGATCTGCCATGTACTGTTCGTCGAACTGATACTTGACATCCATCTCAAGATCCAGCCCGGACTCTGCCGCCAGTTTCGTATCATGCACAGCACCCCAGTCGGAGATTACCACGCCGTCAAATGACCAGTCTTTCCGCAGCTTCTCGTTGAGCAGGGACTTACTCATACAGCAGTGCTCACCGTTTAACAGATTATAGGCTCCCATCAGAGCAAGGGTGTGTCCCTTTTCTACCGCCGCTTGAAATCCCGGAAAATAAATTTCTTCCAGTGCTGCCTCATCGATGATTGTATCCACCCAGAGTCTTTCAGTTTCCTGTGAGTTTGCCGCAAAATGCTTCACGCATGCCGCGACATCGTTTTCCTGGATTCCCTCGATCATCGGTACAACCAGTTCTTCGATGAGTCCTGGATCTTCGCTCATATATTCAAAATTCCTGCCACAGAGCGGACTTCGTTTGATGTTGATGCCCGGAGCTAAGATCACATCTTTGCCCCTGCCTCTTGCCTCCTCACCCAGCACTTTTCCGGCTTTCTTTGCCAGATCACGGTTCCAGGTGGATGCAATGGCGCTGTTGCACGGAAGATAAGTCACATAATCTTCCGTTGTCCCGACATTCCGCCATTCATTGTCCGCAAATTCTGCGCGCACTCCCATCGGTCCATCCGACATATAGAGCGGTGGGATGGAAAGCCGCTCCACTCCTTCGGTGCGGAATAAACCCGCACCGTGGATCATACCGATTTTTTCTTCTAAAGTCAGCTTTTTTAAAATTTCTTCAATATATGTTTCCTGCATTAAAATACAACCTCAGCCTTGCCGTCCCCGTTGAACTCTACGATGACATTTTCTCCATCCTGTGTATAGGATGCACCATTTACCTGCTTTGGAACACCGGCATTCATCAATGCCACTTTGGATGCCTTTTTGCTCTCCACTGTGATTTCATAAGAAGTTCCATTCTTCACAACGCCTGCAGATGCTTCCTTTTCATTTTCCGTTCCATAGACAACAGTCTCCGCTTTAATGCCATCCTTCAATGCATAAGCACGGAATGTCACTCCGTCCGCATAATCATAAACCGCATTGTCATTTCTTGCACCCATAGCCACGATGCTGCCCTCTTTGACATAGAGAGGAATGCTTAAATAACCATGTTTTTCTGTATACCATTTACCTCCCTCTTTGACTTCTCCGGTCAGTAAGGATGTCCATGTTCCCTCCGGCAGGTAATATTCTGCGATACTGTCCTCGCGGAAGATCGGTGCAACGAGCAGGGAATCACCTAACATGTACTGTGTTGCTAAATATGCACAGTTTTTATCTTCGGTAAATTCAAGTACCATGCTGCGCATCATAGGAATACCTGTTTTGGACGTCTCGATCGCATTGCGGTACAGATATGGCATCAAAGATGCCTTAAGCTGTGCAAAGCAGCGTACCACATCCACTGCTTCTTCATCATATGCCCACGGCACACGGTAAGAAGTAGATCCATGCAGTCTTGAATGGGAAGAAAGAAGTCCGAAAGCACACCATCTCTTATAGACGTCCGGTGTGGATGTACTCTCAAATCCTCCGATATCATGGCTCCAGTATCCAAAACCGGAACTTGTCAGTGACAGGCCTCCGCGAAGGCTCTCCTCCATGGATTCATAATCAGACCAGCAGTCACCGCCCCAGTGAACCGGGAACTTCTGTCCGCCTGCAGTTGCAGAACGTGCAAAAAGAACAGCCTCTTTTTCACCTTTTTTCTTCTTTAATACGTTAAATACCACCTTATTGTAAAGGTATGTATAGTAGTTGTGCATCTTGACCGGATCAGAACCGTCGTAATATACCGCATCCGTCGGGATTCTCTCACCAAAATCTGTTTTGAAGCAGTCAACACCCATATCGAGCAGTGCCTCTAACTTTTTGCTGTACCACTCGCAGGCTGCAGGGTTGGTAAAGTCCACAATGGCAAGTCCCGGCTGCCACATATCCCACTGCCATACATCGCCATTTGGACGTTTTAAGAAGTAACCGCCCTCGACACCCTCTTTGAACATGGAGGACTCCTGTCCCACATAGCTGTTGATCCAGACACAGATCTTTAATCCTTTTGCTTTCAGACGTTTTAACATGCCCTCCGGGTCCGGGAATACTCTTGAATCCCAGGTAAAATCACACCAGTTGAAATCTTTCATCCAGAAGCAGTCAAAATGGAATACGGATAACGGGATCTTGCGGTCAAACATTCCATCGACAAAACTGTTGACTGTCTTTTCATCATAATTTGTCGTAAAGGATGTGGACAGCCAGAGACCGAATGTCCACGGTGCCGGAAGTGACGGTTTTCCAGTGATATCTGTATAGCGCATCAGCACTTCTTTCATCGTCGGCCCGTTGATCAGGAAATAGTCAAGGTTTTCACCCGGTACAGAAAATTCAACCTTGGTTACCATCTCTGTTGCAACTTCAAAGGACACGCGCTCCGGATGGTTTACAAACACACCGTATCCTTTATTGGAAATATAAAACGGGATATTTTTATAAGACTGCTCTGTGGAAGTACCGCCGTCCTCGTTCCAGATATCCACGCTCTGTCCATTTTTTACAAACGCAGAAAAACGCTCGCCAAGTCCATAGATCAGCTCGCCAACGGAAAGTGATAACTGCTCTCTCATATAAGCATCTTCCGGTCCTTTATCATAGGCAAAACCTTTCCAGTCGGTCTTCATGTATGCAAGATCTCTCCATCCGCTTGCAGTGATTTTCTCCTCACCGCGGTAAAATGTGAGTGCTCCGTTCTCTTTCTGCACTTCCAGACGCAGTGTACCGCTTGAAATGACCAGCTTGTCCTCCGTATCTTCTGCCTTTAAATGTCCGCTCTCCGCAGGTGCGATCTCAAATGACGGTGCCTTTTTCTGCACGCCCATGTGATGATAAGTCTGAACCCTAAGCACTTCCTCATACGGTGCTGAAATCACGATCGTGAGGTTGATTCCGCCAAGGGTATCGCCGCGCTGTGTGATCTTGCTTGTCGGCGCACAGATCGTCACCTGATCTTTCTCGATTTTTGAAAAATATACTTCTGCCGGAGAAAAGCACTCGCAGCGCTCTTTCTGCAGCCAGCATCCATTACTGAATTTCATATGATAATCCTCCCTGTTTTCCGGAGAAAAATGCATGCTATGTTTTTTATAGCATTTGCCTCTTGCAGGAGCAGAGGATTTTCCTCCCTGTAATTATCTCATTTTGTCTCATCTTACTATACCCACCCTGCAAAAAATACCCTCTAAATTGTACATAAAACACTCGATAAATTTGACAAACAAAACGTTCGCATTTATACTTACGTTTAGTGCTTTTATCATTGGAACAGGAAGGTTATTTTTATGTATCGCGTTTTAATTGCAGATGATGAATCCATTATCCGGGAAGGTATCAAATGTCTGTTCGACTGGGAATCTCTCGGCTATACGATCGCCGGAGAAGCTGCAAACGGTGAGACCGCCTATCAGCAGATTCTTGCCTTACAGCCGGATATCGTTCTCTTAGACATCCGCATGCCGGGAATGTCAGGGCTTGACGTTATCCGGGAGGCAAGAGCACAGGGTTTTACCGGAAAAGTCATTATCTTAAGCGGTTACTCTGATTTCAAATATGCGCAGGAAGCCATCCGTTACGGAGTGCAGTATTATCTGACAAAGCCGATCGACGAGGATGAACTTGAGGAGATTCTTCGTTCGATCAAAGAAAACTTAGACAAGGATGCTGCAACTGCAAATACCCGGGAACATTACCGTGAAAAGGCAAGAGAGACCATCATCCGCGATCTTTTAACGAATGATATCGATCTTTCCCACATAAATACAACAGATCTCCATCTGACAGCAGACACCTATCAGGTTGTGATCTATGAGAAATACAGTCACAATACTGCAGATGCCTCCTATCGTTTTTCGGATCTTCTGCGCGTGACGAATCAGGATAATAACTCCTACGATAACATTACGCTGCAGTATCATGAGGTTATTTTGCTGAAAGGCATTTTTGCCATTCAAAAGTTTAACGATTTTCTGGAGCGTTACCAGAGAGAACGGCGTCCACAAGAGAATTCTCCTCTTGACAGTCTCTTTATTACATATGGTGCGCGCGTGTCAGACCTGTCGGAAGTCTATATTTCCTATATTCAGGCGAAACAGCTCTTAGAACGCCGTTTCTTCTGCGAGCAGGAACAGCACACGATCGGTTATGCCGAACTGCCGGACCCGGACAGTTTAAAATCCATCTTAAACGACGCTTTTTTAAACCGTTACGCTACCAGCCTGTTTGAATATCTTCAGGCATTCAACCGCAATATGTTAGCGGAGACTTTGACACAGCTTACCAATGAACTTTACCATGCTGCAGATTCGATTGATTCCATACGGCTTTTCCTGACAGACCTTTATCTGCAGATCAAGGAACAGGCAAACCGGCTTTACAATGGTACAAATATCCCGTTTCCGAGCAATGCGGATATCATCCGTCTGATCGAAGAAAAATATTATCTCTACGAGATCATCCTGTACTTTACGGAACAGTTTGAGATGATCATGTCCTCGATCGGTAACTCTTCCCGTGAAAGCGTGCTGGATGATATTCTGCACTACATCAACCACAACTATGCAAGCAATATCACATTAGAAAATATTGCACCGCTGTTTGGTTACAACAGCTCCTATCTCGGAAAGATTTTCCGCAAAAAGATGGGTGAAAACTTCAACTCATACGTCGACCATGTCCGCATCAAACACTCGATGGAGCTTCTCTGTTCCTCAGAGTTAAAAGTTTATGCGATCGCAGAAAAAGTCGGTTACCGGAATGTCGATTATTTCCATATCAAGTTCAAAAAATACGTTGGAAAAAGCCCGGCAGAATACCGGAAAGAACATAAAACTGAATAAACTTTCATAAAAACAGCCGTCTCCGGGTGAATATATGTACCCTTTTCTCTGTAAGTTCAGAAAAAGGGGGGCATATCACCGTGAGGCGGCAGTTTTTATTTATAAGATCCGAGTGTCAAACGCTGGCTTTAAGTTTTTCGATTGGCAAATGGCACCGCAGTGCCTGTCATTTTAAGAAATCATACTGTGACATATAAAGTTTGTAATACTCACCCTTCTGTTCCATCAGTGCGTCATGATTTCCACGCTCTAAAATATCGCCTTTGTCTACATATAAGATGCAGTCGGCATTTTTGATTGTGGAGAGCCTGTGTGCAATGATAAAGGACGTTCTTCCTTTCAAAAGCTCATTTAATCCCTTCTGTAAAAGCAGTTCCGTCTCGGTATCAATGCTTGACGTCGCCTCATCTAAAATCAGGATCTTCGGATCGGCAAGCAATGCCCGCGCAAAGGAAATGAGCTGCCGCTGTCCGGCGGATAGCCTGCTTCCTCTCTCATTGACTTGTGTCTTATATCCGTTTTCCATTTCCATAATAAAATCATGGGCGCAGACTGTTTTTGCGGCACGGATGACTTCCTCGTCCGTCGCACTGCGGTTGCCATAGCGGATATTATCCATGATCGTCCCCGCAAAAATAAAGCTGTCCTGCATCATGATTCCCATCTGGGTGCGCAGTGAATGAAGTGTCACCTTCGAGATATCAATGCCATCGATCGTGATTTTCCCGGAATCCACATTGTAAAAACGGCTGATGAGATTTACGATCGTGGATTTTCCTGCCCCGGTCGGACCGACGATCGCATAAGTTTCACCCGGTTCTGCCGTAAAATTAATATCTTCCAGAATCTTCTGCCCCGGCTCATAACCAAAGGACACATGGGAAAACTTCACTTCTCCTGCCACCTCCGGCATCGGGATTGCATCCGGCTCATCCCTGACACCCACCGGCTCATCGATCGTCTCAAAAATCCTCTCAAGATAAGAGATTGCTGTCAAAAGAGAATTGTAAAATCCGGCAAGTGTGTTGATTGGTGCCCAGAAACGCCCAATGTACGCGGTAAATGCGATCAGAACACCGACGGTCAGTGTCATATCCGGTGCTAAAATCCAACGGACACCCAGCACATAGATCAGTGCCGTCGTAAATGTCGAAATAATATCCACGCTCGGTCCCATCGTAAAGTTAAACATTACCGCACGCATCCAGGATTTCCGGTAATTTTTACTTAGGTTATTAAAGATTCCGGTATTCTCATTTTCCCTTACGAAAGACTGCGTCACACGGATTCCATTGATACTCTCCGCAATGTACGCATTTAAGTTTGACTGTTTGTTGCTCTGGATCTGCCATGCCCTGCGCTGTTTTTTCTTGATTAAGATAATCACAAATGCAAGAACCGGCAGTCCGCACAGACAGATCAGCGTCAGCCGGACATCGAGTGCAAACATAAACATCAGGATAAAGATCAGGTTGCACAGATCTGTGAATGTGTTGACAATACCATTGCTCAAAAGATCACTTAGGCTGTTCACATAATTGACCACACGCACCTGAATTTTTCCATGTGGTCTGTCATCATAATAGGAAAATGGAAGTTCCTGCAGATGACAGAAAATATCATAGCGGATGTCATGTACGATATTCTGCCCGATCACACTCATGGTCTTGATCTTGATCCGCAGGGAAATACCCGAATAAAGTGCGATCAGCAATGTCGCAATACTGTAAAATGTGATCGATTTCATATCTTTTTCCGGGATGCTGTGATCCATCACATTCTGGAAAAAGATCGGGATCGCCATGGTAAGTGCCGAGGAAGAAAGCATCAGAAGAATAACGCCTGCCATCTTCTTTTTGTAGGGAGCAATGTAACCTGTAAGACGTTTGAGCTGGTTTACATCAAAACTGTCCTCTAATATCTCATCCATATCATATCTGTTTCTTGCCATCTTATTTCTCCCCCTTTCCGTTTAAAATTTCCTGTGGGATCTCGCCATACTGGTTATGGAAAGCCGTCGCGTAATAACCTCCCGCCGCCACTAACTGCTCATGTGTTCCCTGTTCAATGATGCGTCCGTTATCCATGACAAGGATCAGATCTGCATCTCTAATGGAAGAAATACGGTACGCAATGACAAAGATCGTGCACTTGTTATCTAATTTCTTCAACTGGCTCTGGATATAACTCTCCGTCTCCATATCGACCGCCGATGTCGTATCGTCAAGAATCAGAATCGACGGATCTTTCAGCAGTGCCCTCGCAAGGGAGATACGCTGTTTCTGTCCGCCGGAAAGTCCGACACCGCGCTCACCCACAATCGTATCATATCCATCCGAAAGTGCCTGGATAAAATGATTGGCATCCGCCATGATCGCAGCCTGTTTGACTTCTTCGAACGAACAATTCGGCCTTCCGTATGCGATATTTCCTTCGATCGTATCCGAAAAAAGGAACACATCCTGCATCGCCATGCCGATATTGTCACGCAGGTTATAAAGATCCATGTCGCGGACATTCACACCATCCACAAGCACTTCACCGGAAGTCGTATCATAAAACCGGCAGAGCAGATTCATGATCGTTGATTTTCCAGCTCCGGTAGAACCAATGATGCCGACGGTCTGCCCCGGTTTTACCTTAAAATTGACATCCATGACAATATCTTCGTCATCCGCACGGTAAGATACATTTTTAAACTCGATCTCACCTTTCAGATGTTTCTTCACTACTCCAGATACCGGTGTTTTTACATGCGGCTCTTCACTGTAAGTCGCATAGATTTTCTCCACGGACGTTGTAAAGTTACTGATATCGTTGACCAGCCATCCTGCCTGGCGCAGCGGGTTGTTTAACATCCACAGATAACCGTTCACCGTCACGAGCTGTCCTAACGTGATCTCTCCCTGAATGACCATATAGCCGCCGTAGAGGATCAGGATGATCGTCAGTGCATAGGAAAGCACCTCAAATACCGGCACATATTTCATCCAGATCTTTGACGCATCGATCTGCGCCGCACGGAATTTATCATTTTCCTTATTGAATTTTTCAATCTCAAAATCTTCTTTTGCAAATGCTTTTACCACACGGTTTCCACTGACATTTTCCTGCACAAACGCATTGAGTGAGGAAAAACAGTCACGGTTGCGCTTGAATGCCGGACGTACCTCTTTTGTCTGACGATAAGTTGCAAATGCAGTAAACGGCAGTACCACAAGCATGGCAAGTGCCAGTTTTGTATTGACGGTAAAGATCATAAGCAGTGCAAACACAAACATCAGCACACTCTGATAAACCATGTAGACCACATACGCCACAAAATGACGGATTGCATCCATATCTCCGGTCTGGCGGCTCATCAGATCTCCGGTACGTTTCTTATTGTAAAATGCAAAATCTTCCTCTAATAATTTCCGGTAGACTTTGTCTCTCATATCGTACAAAACGCCCTGCGACGCCGTCTCAAATGCGACCTGAAACAGAAAACGCAAGACTCCCATCACGATCGTGATTCCGATCAGACATCCGATAAACGGCATCAGTCTGTCATATTTTCCACCGCTTATGACCTGATCTACGATCTGCCCAGATATGTACGGATTTACCACCGAAAGCACTGATACCGCTGTGGTCAGCAAAATTCCAACTATCATTAATCCCCGGTACTTTTTCAGAAATGAAAAGAACCACTTCATTGGTGTCATAATAACCCTCCTACTCCATTTTCGTTTTTCCTTTCGGATTTTCAGTATAGTACTTCTGGGGTAAAAAGGAATGTACTATCTTGCACCGTTCATGTTATTTTTTGCAACGGAGGGGATGGTTTCTGATGGGGAATATGTTATACTGTGATGTGGATCACAAAAAGTGTATTTAGACTTTGACACACTTTTTATGATCCACATCGCATTGTATTTTAAATATAGACAATAAGTTTTTATCGACGATAAAATGAAGAAATGGAGACCTTACTATGTGCTGTGACAACCGGGAACAACTGCTTGACCAACTGAATCCAACTTTTCTATTTACCTGGAAAGGCACACGTTTGAAAGATGAAGCACGCTATCACAGCCACGATTTTATCGAGATGGCATTTATTTTGTCCGGCCACGGCAAATACAAGATTGCGGACAGGCTCTATGATGTGTCCGAAGGAGATATCATTATTTTAAATCCGGGACAGAAGCATCAGGCACTCTGCACAGACCCTTCCAATCCGGCTACGGAATTTTTTGTTGGATTATGTGACGTCCGTTTTGGGGATTTCCCGGAAAATTATCTGCCGCTGCATTTAAAAGATCTGACATCCGATCCAGCCACACAGTCTCCTATTTTACATACCTCCGGCGAACTGCGCCAGAAGCTGTTTAAGATCTGCACAGCCATGAGCGTAGAAAATGACGTCTGCCGCAGCGGACGTTATATCATGTTGAAAAGTTATCTGATGCAGATGCTGATCCTGCTGCTGCGGGAACAGAGTGAACCGGTAAAAATCAATACCGGCTGCTCTTTTGAATCTACCAGCAAAAAATATGTAGTTGACCAGATCGTAAATTATTTTGAGGATCATTACAGTGAAAAGATTTCTTTAGATCAGATTGCAGAAAATATGTACTTAAGTCCTTTTTATATCTCACGTATTTTTAAAAGTGAGACAGGCGATACACCGATCCGCCACCTGATCAATATCCGCCTTGAAAAAGCAAAAGAATTGTTGGAAAACGGCTTTGACGGCAGCATTCAGGAAGTCGCAGCCAAAGTTGGCTATGATGACGTCTATCATTTCAGTAAACTGTTTAAAAAACGGTTTGGTATGCCGCCGTCAAAAATCCGCAGATTATTATGATTCATTTAAAAATTTTTTCCAGAAATCTTTCGAGCCTGCGAATTCCAGTTCCTTGCCATTCTGGAATCTTTTACTGATAATGCCATCCTCTCCAAAACTTGGTGTGTATGTCAGATTTTTATATATTCATCGTCATATATGGGGGAATGCATATAATTCCATCTTTTACAATTAAATTTCTTGGATGAATAATATAACTTTCCCCTATGCGCTCCTTGTATTTTTCTCTGAAATTATTTAATGAGGTCGTTTTGTATTGCTTTCCTGACTTCACTTCAATCGGAAACATCTTATATTTTAATCTGCTGTTATTGGAAATGATAAAATCTATTTCCATATCATTTCGATGCTTATTTTCATTATAGTGTGTATAAAAATATAATTTATGTCCATTTGCCACCAGCATCTGAGCTATTGCATTTTCATAAAGCATTCCTTCATTAATCTGTAATTTGCCTGCCAATATCTGTTTATATACTTCATCTTCAAGTAATTCATTTTCATCAAATGCATGGCTTACCAAAAGTCCGGTATCACCCATATAACACTTTACATAGCTTCTTGTCTCATTTAATGATAAGCCAACATTCGGATCATTACACAAAAAGCACTCATTGGATATCATAGAATCCGACAGCCAGAAAAAAGTTTCTTCGTACTGGTCTGCGTAACTACCATCCTGCAGCTTTTTGAATACAACTCTTTTTTCATGCTGTGAAAGAAATCCCGGAATCTGATCATAAATTGCAAGTACCTTACTTCGATACTTTGCATCTATTTTCATAATATCTTCCCGATACAATTTAAGAATGTCCCTTTTTTCTCTATCCGCTTCTGTAAAATCTTTTTTGCTTCCAATAAATGTTACTACAGACATAGGCATCCCACCAACAAGCATATACTGATGAAACAAAAGCATTGCCTGATTATGCATACTTCTTTCCAAAGGTTCTCTTTTTTCAAAGCATTTTTTTATATATTCAACCAGCAAATCTTCTTCTAATGCTATTGCAAATTCTTCAAAATCCAATGGATACATATTGATATGTCTTTCTTCTGACGGTATGACGATGTTCTTTACATTTTCTCTGATAGATATCAATGAACCAGTTTCGATATAATCATATCTTCCATCTGCCACTAAATATTTTATTGCAGCTCTTGCCTGTGGAAACATCTGCACCTCATCAAAAATAATAAGAGAGTTTCTCTCTGTCAGTTTTGTTCCAAAATGTGTCTGTAATAACATAAAAAATGTATCCAGATCATTCAGATATTTCTCAAAATACCCCTCAACTTCCTTATCTTTTTTAGCAAAGTCAATCAGAAGAAAACTTTTGTATTCGCTTTTTCCAAATTCTTCGCAGATGGTAGACTTTCCAATACGTCTGGCACCTTCTATCAGTAAAGCTTTTTTCCCCTGACACTCCTTTTTCCATTCCAGTAGTTTTTTATATATTTTTCTTTTTAATATCATAGCTCCTCCAGATTATGCGCATATATATTTGTTCTATATTTTATGATTATACGCATATTGTAAATTGTTTTTTGATTATACGCAAGTATTATAACCATATTTTTTATGATTATACGCACATTCTATAAAGTCATATGTTCATGCTTTTCCTCATTTCCAATCATAAATCTTACCTAATTATATCGGGAAAAGCATTTTATATTATATACTGTGTTATTAATTTTCTGGAATTTGCGATGATATATTATATAGTACTGATTCTAAACGGATTTTGAATTTATTTGCAGGGAGGCTTTTATATGTCAATGAATATTAACGGTTTAGGTAATACCTATAATAGTATCAATACAAATAGTAAACAGTATAAGGCATTGAAAGAAAAAGGCTGGTTATCTGGAGTAATTGAAAATGAATCCATGATGTCTCCAGAAGAAAAGATGATATATGAAATATTCGGTGGAAGGGATACGATTATTAAAAATCTGATGAAGCAGTTTGATTCGGACGGAGATTTATTAAATTCAAATGGTGTTGCAGGTATGGATGTTACTGGAAAAGGTACATCATGGCAGAAACTTACAAATATATCCGAAGAGCATCGTCAAAAAATGTTTGATAATGTGAAGCGGGAATTTATTCAGGAAAAAGGTCTTTCAAATGGTGACACAACGAAACGTTCCGATATTTTCAAAGATTATCAGTTAAGTGTCAGCAAAGATAAGCGTTTAAGTGGTACATGGACTTTAGAACAATATGAAGGACAGTATAGAGCTGCTATGTATGCGGCAGTAAAATCAGCCAATCCAAATTGGAAGCCCGGACAAGCATTTGATACAAGCATTCTTGATAATGTCACAAGAGAATCCGTAGAAGCTACACTTGTCCAAAATGGTAATAGAATTGTTCGTAATTCTATTGATGTATCGGTATAAAGGAGAGAAATGTATATAGGCGGCAAATTATTAACTAATCTGCCGCCCAACTTTTAGCTTCCTTATTTCTGATATTTACACCATTGATTTCACAGCATTTGCTATTTCTGTACACTATTCTTCATTATTAAAGGTGTCATTTTTTCCATGAGTGCATCCGCGATACCTCTGTTGGCACACCACAGGTGCGAACCCCTTCACCGACGCCGCGCTCGGCGGAATATTGTCAAGTGTGTATGTAAGATTTTATGAAATTGCTTCTATTCTCATCTGAATAAACTAAACTGAAAAATCAAATCTTCCGCCGATTTTATTCTCCTCCGACTTGATGGAATCCCAGTCAACGTTTTTGATCTTATCCAAAAGTTCTTCTTTTGAATTTGCCTGAACCGTAGTTTTTCGTACTTCGATTTGCTTGGATTGTTCCTTTTTCTTTATCTCTTTCTTCTCAGCAGCTTTCTTTTCCTGAATTTTTTCAAGATATTCTTTCTGACTGGCTGATGATTTTTCTAACTCTGCATAGAATGTTGTAATTCCGTCACTATTAAAAGAGATGCCAAATTTTGTAATTTTTGTATCAGTATCTGCATTGCCGTTAGTCTTACCGAATACTCTTTCAAATCCGAACTGGGCATTGATTTCATCTGACATACGCAAGGCTCCCTCAATGCTATGCATTTTTTCTGCATAATACTTCGAATCTGATTATTTACACCTTCAAATCAACCTTGTTCTTTTTTATAACTTCTTTATGCTTTTTCATCGAGAATACTTCTTTTTTCTTCCTTTGTATCCTTTGCTTTTTCCAACTGCTTCTGTGGGATTTCTTCGGCTTTTTCACTCATATTCTGGAGAAAGGATTTTACTTTTGAATCTTTATGTCCTATTGCCCATGAACTAATATTTCCATCTTTATCTATTGCCCATCCCTGTTCAACTCTCCATCCAATATCTGCTTGTTGCTTTGCAAACTGCTCATCTATTTTTTTCATGTTACCAATTTCTTTTATGTACTCATCTTCTAAGTCTGAATCATTTGCCATTTTTGTTAAAAACTGAGGAAAAATCGCTACATTCGTGGTAGTTGATTTACCATATTTCATCCCCGGACTATAATTTGCTGATACAAAACTATAATTGTCATTTTTTTAGAAAGATAGGAAAGTTCATCCGCTGCAGTTTTTCGGGTTGTCCCTGTCTTTACATCTTCTGTTTGCTCCACAACCTGCTTTTCTGTGGTTTCCTTAGCATTATTTTTCCATATATTACCGGTATAAGCATTTGTGTAAATATTAGAGTAATTGTTTACACCTGTAACTGCCATACTAACATCTCCTTTCGTATTACAAAGCTTTCATTACCTTTTATTAGCATAATAATCCCAAATACCATTAAGCATTTTCCGATCACCATCTGATACATTCAGATTTAGCCTTAAATCTTTCCAGTCACCCGAATACTGCTGCGATAATTTCTGGTTATCCGACTGGATGGCGGATAAAAATGCCTGATATGCCGAATTTTGGATAACTCCATTTTCTTTAGATCTTGCAGTATTCTCCTGGTTCTCACCTATGTTCTGTTCATTTGCTGTCTGTTCACTTCCTTTATGGTAAACTACCGATGGGGTAAAATCCTGTAATTCTGACCATATTTCTGTTGAAGTTGCCATAAAATTACTGTGATTTTCATATGCCTGATTCAGCATATCCAGTTCTTTTTCTTTGGTTAATTCCTCAATTTTGCCCGATTCTGTCACATAATACTCCGGCTCATAATCTTGTTCCGCATATTTTTCTTCAATGCTGTTTTTCATTTTGTTATATGCTTCTGCCATTCTGTTTACATGATGTTCAAAGGAATCAGTTTTTACACTCTCTGTATCTTCTTTGACAAATATATCCGTCACTTCCTTCTCAAAACGGTTCTGATAATCCATAGAACTGACAGAAGATAAATGTCGAAAGCTCTCCTGCCCTGTTTTGGAAATGGAAAGTGTATCTGTATACTGTGTCATTTTCCTTTCTAAATCTGCCGGAACATTTTGCTTTGTATTTTTCCTGCTGTTATGTTCGATTGCAGAATATGTAATATTTGTATTATTGTAAATCTTCATAGCTGTTTCCTTCCCAGATAAATACCATCAGACTCTAATATCAATCGGCACATACCTTTTAATTGTGTCTGTTTGTACCATTTCTGCTGCCTCTAAACTATCTGTAGCAAGCTGCTCCTGCAAAACCTCGTCTGGAAGTTCTTCCATATTCTCCACAGTTTTTTCCGTCATCTGCTCTGTCATTTCTTCGGTTGTCTCCGAAAGTTCGTCCATGATTTCAGACATCATGCCCTTGTTTTCCTCTGTTCCAAGAGCTTCATCCACCATTTCTTCCTTTCGTTCTTCTTCTGTTTTAGGCTTATTCCTCTCAGCAGCTTCCGCAATCTTTTCGCCATGTTCTTCTGCCTCGTCCATGACATGAAACATCTGTGAATTATTATACTCCTGATTTGCTGCCGCAATTTCATCCTCATAATTATGAAACATTTCCAGCTTTTCAGAGATTTCTTCCAAACTGTCAGCCTTTCGGTTTTTCAAATTTTCTTTTTGTGCTTCAAAAAAAGCCACCTTATTATCCCGTTCCTGCTGTCGCTGCAATTTTTCCTGTGTACTTTTCAACATATTAGAACTATTAAATCTATTTATCAGTAAACCTCCATCGGATAAATTGACTGTAAAACTCATCTGGTTCCTCCTTCCCGACAAATTAATACAAAAGATTTTTCTTCTTGTCATTTAGGCTTAACATACTATACTTCCTTATCTATCTTACTTGACGTTAGAGAAGAATTCGTTTTAGAATATGTACCATTGTTTGTATAAGTTGCACTTGCCCGGTTCGCAGCATTTGATATACCAGTTGCTTTCTGGGCTGTTTTGCCTACAAAGGAATTGTAACCTGTAAAAACCGTTTTCAGTGAACTGATATCTGCTTTCTTCAATTCATCTTCATCTAGCTCCAACTTATTCCCCTTTCCTATGGTAATACCTATTTTAGAAAGTAAATGACTGGTTTTG
>OBYZ01000581.1_pt1 | contig 31118 bp, 30 predicted proteins | sample 1501501 | NCBI WGS metagenome assembly OBYZ01 (sample SAMEA2580213, study PRJEB22360) | human gut metagenome | biome: human gut; feature: human-associated habitat; material: faeces | place: Denmark | collected 2008/2010
AATGTAAGTAGCTTTGAATTTATTCATTGCCAAAACAGATACGTTGAAACAGTAAAATTCTTAAAATGTTTACATTTGATTACATTTTAAGTAGCAGATAATACAATGATAAAAGTTGATTTGCATACACATAGCACCTGTTCTGATGGTCTTCTTACTCCAGAAGAAGTAGTAGAAAGAGCTTATAAAAAATCTGTAAAATATTTAGCTTTAACAGACCATGATACAGTTAAAGGACTTGATATTGCTAAAAAAAAGGCTAAAGCTTTAGGAATTAATTTTATTCCTGGAATTGAGCTTTCTACTGATTATAATGGAGAAAGTATTCATATTTTAGGCTTTTTTAAAGATGAAAGCTATAAAAATCAAGAATTTCTTAATTTTCTTAAATCCCTTAAAGAAAAACGTGACTTAAGAGCTATAAAAATCATTGAAAAACTTAAAGAAGAATTTAATATTATAATTGATAAAAATAGTATTTTTAAAAAAGCAAAGGGAAATGTTATTGCAAGACCTCATATTGCCTATGAAATTATAGAAAATGGATATAATTATACTAAAGATGAAATATTTAATAAACTTATTGGGAAAAACTGCCCTGCATATGTTCCTACAACTAAAATTCCAACTAAAGAAGGGGTAAAACTTTTAAAAAAATATAATGCTTTAGTATTTTTAGCTCATCCAATTTTAATAAAAAAATCTCCTCTTACAGATTTTTTACCTTTTAATTTTGATGGAATTGAAGGAGTTTACTTTCAAAATTCAAAGGAAGATGAAGAAAGATTTATTAAATTTGCTTTAGAAAATAATCTTCTTATAAGTGCAGGTTCTGACTGTCATGGAGACTTTAATGGAGATAGTAGACATGGAGATATTGGTTGTATGGATTTAGATGAAAAATATTTAAAAGCTTTTTGTAATAAATATTATTCTTAAAAAATTTTTTATAATTTATTCTATTTTTTTAACTTATTTCTTTTATTAAGCTTTATTATTAATTTAAAAAGTTATCTATAATTTTAAATGTATAAAAAATAAAAATAGTAGTTCTCTTATATAAGTTTTTCATACAAGAGAACTACTATTATTTTATTTTATTTCATGTCACTTACTGCATTCATTCTAGATGTAATAGTATCAACAGCTGTTATATCTGACATTTTTGAATGTCTATAGTTAACTGCTGCAGCTTCTATAATAACTGCTATATTTCTTCCTGGTCTTACTGGAAGGGTAAGCTTTTTAATTTTTACTCCTAGTATTTCCATATATTCATCATCTATTCCTAATCTATCATAGTCTGAATCATCTTTCCAATGTTCAAAATGCATAGCTAAAGTTATTCTTTTTTTAGATTGAACAGAACTTAGACCATATAAAGCTGTTACATCTATTATTCCAATTCCTCTTACTTCAAGCATTCCAAAAGTAATTTCAGGAGAACGACCTGAAAGCTCTCCATCAACTTCTTTAATATCTACAGCATCATCTGTAACTAATCTATGCCCTCTTTTTATAAGCTCTAAAGCAACTTCACTTTTACCAATTCCACTTTCTCCTGTTATTAAAATACCTACACCATAAACATCCATTAAAACTCCATGAATTCTTGTTTCTGGTGCTAAATTATCAGCCATATACATTGTGTAATTTGTTACAAGCTTTGTTGTTGAAAGATTACTTCTTAAAACCCATATATTTTTATTTTTAGCTGCTTCTATAAGTTCTTTATGTGGTTCTAAATGTCTTGATATTACTATACAGCTTAAATTTTCATAAGAGAAAAACTTTTTTAATCTTTTTTTTCTAACTTCTGCTTTCATGTCTTCTAAAAAGCTCCATTCAGCTTTTCCTATTACTTGAAGTCTTTCTGGGGTAAAATAATTATAAAAACCTGCAAGTTGAAGCCCTGGTCTGTTTACATCGTTTACTGTTATTAATTTATCTTCTTCTCCTTCAAGTAATACTTCTAAATCAAAATCTTCTATAAATTTTTTTATTGTTACTGATGCCACTTACTTCTTCCTCCCTTTTTCTTTGGTTCTATGCCATCTAATTGTGCTTTAAAGTTACGTTTTACATTATCTAAATATCTTTTTCTACAAAGTGCTTGTAATTCCTTTTCTTCCTCTGTTAATCCCTCTTCTTGGCTTTTTTTATAAAGGAAATTAATATTTTCAATAACCTCTTCTATTTTCATTGAATCTATTTTTTCTTTTAAACTCATCTTAAAAATTCTCCTTAATTATTTCTACTTAGATTTATTTTACATATATTTTCTTATATTATCAATATTTCTTTCGACATTTTATAACTCTATATATTATATTTTATACAATTTTAATATATTTAACAAAAACAAAAATACCTCAATATAAAATTGAGGTATTGAATGCTATTATTTCCCAACATGCCGGTGCCTATACATCCAAACCTGCTACTAGCAGGTGGGTTAAGCTTCAGATTACTTCTGCCTTCTTCTAGTTACTAAAGCCCGACATCCATAACCATATTGCGAATCCCGTATATATAATGTAGGTTGAACATAATAAGCTTGTCGCACACATCAGGAATGTTTTCTATAAACATTATAACACATTATTTTAACAATGCAATATATTATTTTATTCCATATATTCCATTAATATGTCATCCATATCATCAAGTTCTTCATTTGTTATTATTGCTACAAATTTCATATAATCAGCTGTTTTAGCAGTCATTTCTAATGCTTTATGAGCTGTTATAACTTCAAATTCTTCGCTTACTTCTTCCATTACTTCTTCTACATTATCATTTGCTATGTCACTTAAATAGCTTAAATACCAATCAGTATACCACTCTGCACTTTCACTTTCTAAGTCACTTTCCTCATTTGCATAAGCTCTAGCTGCACTTAATTCATCTTTATCAAAATCATAATAAAACTTAATTATAGAATAGTTTTCTTCAGATTTTATTTCTTCTATTTCTGATAAACCATTATCTTGTAAAAAATTTTCTATTTCTGATATTTCCATATATATATGTAACTCCTCTAATAAATTAATTTCTTATATTCTTTTTTAACTGCAAGAAATTCTTTATCATCTTCTACTAAATTTAATTCTTCTTTTCCTTCTATATTATCAACTCTAAATATAAGAATATCTTCATTTTCATTACCTATTTGTGATAATAATAAATATTCTTTATCTTCTAAATATATTCTTGCTACTGCTTCAAAATCAACTTTATTACCATCTTCGTCTTTAAAAGACATAATTTGTCTTTCTTCCATTTTTTAATCATCTCCTACTGTTCTTATAATCATATACTACCCTATTTTATTAAAAGTCACAATATTTTTATTATATTAGATTAGTTATATTATCTTTTTTAATAATATATTCTAAATGAAGTGCTCTAGTTAAAGAAACATAAAGAAGTCTTTCATCTAATAAATTATTTTTATAATTTTCTTCACTTGGATTAAATATTATAGTGGCATCAAATTCTAATCCTTTAGTTAAATAAGATGGAATTATAACAAAATTATTATCCATTGTTTTTTCTTTACCCTTTATTAAAGCAAATTTATTTTTACTTTTTCTTTTTAAAACTTTAGATAAATTTAAAGCTTCATTTCCATCTTTAGTTATTATAGCAATACTATTTTTTTCTTTTTCTATTACTTCTTTAACTATTTCATCAATTTTTTTTGCACAATCTTCTTCTGAAGAAACTTCTATTGTTTTAGGTTTTTCTCCATGTCTTAATACTGGAAGGGCATTTTTAAGGCCAAGATTTTGAGATTCTAATGCTTTTTTTGCAAAATCTATTATTTCTACAGTTGACCTATAGCTTTGAGTTAGCTGAATATAAGTAGCATCTCCATTAAATAAGCCTTCTGTTATATCTTCCCACTTTTCAATTCCTTTGTAATAATAAATTCCTTGAGCTAAGTCTCCAACTAAAGTTAAAGAATTTCCCTTTGCTAGTTTATTTACAACATATATTTGAAAAGGACTATAATCTTGAACTTCATCTACTACAATATGTTGATACTTTTCTTTTTCTAAAACTCCCTCAAGAAGAATTTTTATATATGAAAGAGCTGCTAAATCATCTTCATCTATTATATTTTCATTATAGTTTTTATTATATTCTTCTTTTATAAAAGTATATAATTCTTTTGAAATTTTTCCATCTGTTGCTATATAAAACAATTCTTCATTATTAAAAAAGTTATAATATATATCTTTTGAATCAATTTCTCTCCATCTCTTAAAATAATCATTAAATTCATTTTTAGAGTTCTTTTTTATATTATCCTTTATCTTATCTCTTTCATTATAAATTTCTATAAGTTTTTCTCTTCTTTCTTTAGAATCTTCTAAACTGTTTCTTATACTTTGAATTCTTCCTTCCCATTCTCTATCTACTTTTAATATAAGTTGTTCTATTCTTTCTTTTAATTTTAAATTTAAATATCTTTTTATTTCATCTTTTCTTTTGTTAATAGGATAACTTCTTAAATCTTTAGTGTATAATCTTCCTATTTCCTTTTTGTTAAATAGAATTTCATCACCAATTTTAATGTGCTTTATCTCTAATGCTTCCCCTTCTATTAAAGATATATACCTATCAAGAAATTTTCTAAATTCCATTGAGCCTCTAAGTTTTGAAGATTTTAATGTTAAATTTACTTTATCTTTATTTTCTTCTTCCATTACATATTTTAATTTTTCATCTTTATTATATATTTTACCCTTTATTTTAAATTGTTTAGAAACAAGTTTTTCAAAGGTACTTTGTTTAACTTCCCCTGCTCCAAGGTTTGGTAAAATTTCTGATATATAATCTAAAAATAGGGCATTTGGAGCTAAAACTAAAATATCATTTCCTTTCATAGTATCTCTATATCTATATATTAAATAGGCAAGTCTATGAAGTGCTATTGTAGTTTTTCCAGAACCTGCAGAGCCTTGAACTATTATAGGAAGATTTTTTGGCCATCTTATTATGTCATTTTGTTCTTTTTGAATTGTTGCTACAACTTCCTTAAGTTTTTTTCCTCTGCTTTCCTCTAAGTTTATCTTTAAAAATTCATCAACAAGCTCCTTTCCCTCTTCTCCATTTATCATAAGCTCATTTATTCCTTCATCAAAGATTTCTTTTATATCTCCATCTTTAAATAAAAACTTTCTCTTTAATGTAAGAGTGCCATTTATAACCCCTCCTGGAGCTTTATAACTTGCTTCTCCACCTGTTCCACTATAATAAAGGTCTGCAACTGGTGCTCTCCAATCAACAACAACCTCTTCTCCTTCTTTAGTATTAATTATTCCTTTTTTACCTATATAAATACTTTCATCAAGTCTTTTATGTTCTCTAAAATCAATTCTTCCAAAGTAAGGTTCTTCTAAAGCTTCTTTAAAGCTATTAATATCCTTTGCTAAAACATTATAAATTTTCTCTGTAGTTTCTTTTTCTTCACTATAACTTCCTTTAGCTTCTTTACTTAAAGCTCTTACTTTACTTTCTACATTATCAAGATTTTTTTGTTTTTCTTCTAATTCATCCTCTATAAGCTTTCTTTTAACTGAAAGAACTTCTTTTTCTTCTTGCATTTTATCTTTCATAAAACTACCTACCTTTAAAAAAATCACTTTTACCATTATAGCAAAAAATATAATCTTATTGAATATAGTTTAAAAAAAGTGAAAAAAATCTTAGGTTATTATTTTATTTAGCCATTTTTCTAAATCACTGCTTCATAAAATAATACGCCTAAGATTTTAAATATAACTTTATTATTTTTTAACTAAATACTTTTTTAGCTATTTCTGCAGATTCTTTTGCATCCTTTGCATAATAATCTGCCCCTATCATATCTGCATATTCTGGTGTAAGAACAGCACCACCTACAAATACTTCACCCTTATATCCATCTTCTTTTAATGCTTTTATTGTAGCTTCCATACTCTTTAAGGTAGTTGTCATAAGTGCACTTAATCCAACAAGTCTTACTCCATTTTTCCTTGTTTCAGAAACTACAGTTTCTATAGGTACATCTTTTCCTAAATCTATTACTTCATATCCATAGTTTTCTAATATAACCTTAACTATATTCTTTCCAATGTCATGAATATCTCCTTCAACTGTAGCTAAAATTATCTTTCCTTTTGAAATTCCTGCTTCACTTTTTAAAACAAGCCTTTCCTTTATAACTTCAAAAGCTTTTTGCACTGTTTCTGCAGATTGTATAAGTTGTGGAAGGAATATTTCCCCTACTTCATATTTTTTTCCTACCTCATCAAGGGCTGGAATTAAAAGCTCATTTACAACTTCAAGTTCTTCCATATTTTCTAAAGCCTCTTCTGTAGCCTTTTTAGCTTCATCTTTAAGACCTTTTATAACAATATATTTTATATCTCTTTCTCCTAAGTCTTTATCATCTTTTTTACTTTCAGCTGTTTTTACTCCTCTTTCAACCTTTGCATTACCATATAAAGAAATAAATTTTTCTGAACCCTTATCTATATTAGCAAGAACATTATATGAATTTATAACATCCATCATTCCTCTGCTATTTGGATTCATTATAGGTAAGTCTAATCCATTTGCAATAGCTAAAGCTAAAAAGGTTTCATTAATTAAGTCCCTACAAGGAAGACCAAAGGAAATATTAGAAACTCCTAAAAGAGTTTTTACTCCTAGTTCTTCTTTTACTTTTCTAACAGCTTTTAAAGTTTCTTGAACTTCAGCTTGTTGAGCAGAAGCTGTTAAAACTAAACAGTCTATAAATACATCCTTTTTATCTATTCCATAATCTGCTGCTCTTTTTACTATCTTTTGGGCTATTTTAAATCTTTCCTCACAAGTTGGTGGAATTCCTCTCTTATCTAGTGTTAATCCAACAACACTTGCTCCATATTTTTTAACTACAGGAAGAATTTTATCTAAAACTTCATCTTCCCCATTAACAGAGTTTACAATAGGCTTTCCATTATATTTTCTAAGGCCTGCTTCTATTATATCTGGATAAGAGGAATCTATTTGAAGAGGAGCATCTATAATGCTTTGAATTTCTTTAATTACCTTTAGCATCATTTCCTTTTCATCAACCTCTGGTGCTCCTACATTTACATCTAATATTTCAGCACCTGCCTCTACTTGCTCAATAGCTTGTTTTAAAACATAATCTAAATCATTATTTTTTAAAGCTTCTTTAAATATCTTCTTACCAGTTGGATTAATTCTTTCTCCAATTACTTTTACACCTTCAATTTTTACTATTTTTGAAGGTGTACATACAGCTGAAAAATTTACTTTTTCTCTTTGAACTCTTTTATTATTATCTGCAATTTCTCTAAGAGCTTTTATAAAGTCTGGAGTTGTACCACAACATCCTCCAATTATACTTACACCTTCATCTACAAACTTCTTAATCCAACTTGAAAATTCATCTACTGTTATATCATATACAGTTTCTCCAAAGGATATTTTAGGAAGTCCTGCATTTGGTTGAGTCATTACTGGAAGATTTGTTGAAGATATTATTCTCTTTACTATAGGCATTAATTCTTTAGGTCCTAAAGAACAATTAACTCCAACAGCATCTGCTCCTAATCCTTCTAAAGTTATTGCCATACTTTCTGGAGTACATCCTGTAAAGGTTCTTCCATTTTCCTCAAAGGACATTGTACAAAATACTGGTAAATTAGTATTTTCTTTAACTGCAAGAAGGGCTGCTTTAGTTTCATAAAGGTCTGTCATAGTTTCTAAAAGAATTAAATCTGCCCCTGACTTTTCCCCTTGAACAACTTGTCTTTTAAATATTTCATAGGCTCTATCAAAACTTAAAGTTCCCATTGGCTCTAAAAGATGTCCTATTGGTCCAACATCTAATGCTATATAAACATTTTTATCTTCCCTTGCTTCTTGTGCTATTTTTACAGCAGAATCTATAATTTCTTCTACTGAAAAGCCAGTACTTTCAAGCTTTAATTCATTTGCTCCAAAGGTATTTGTTGAAATAACCATAGCTCCATTGTCTATATATTCTTTATGTATCTTTTTTATTATTTCTCTTTCTCTTATATTTAAAACTTCTGGATTTTCCCCAAGCTTTAGCCCATTTTTCTGAAGCATTGTTCCCATAGCTCCATCAAACACCAAAATATTATCTTTTATTAATTCTTTAACTTCCACAGCTTTTCCCCTCTCTTCTAAAACTACAGTTTTCATAGTTTTTACAAACTTCACAGCCCTTTTTCTTAACTTCCATATCCTTTGGAATTAAGCCTATTATAGCTGTTACAGATTTTCTTGGCATTAGTAAATTACTTTCTGAAACTGTAAGTCCTATTGTTTTATCTGCTCTTAGTGCATTTACAAAATTCTTTTGTACATCTAATGGTAAATCTCCATATCCTGGACTATATCTAAAGGTTATTCCTAAATTTTCTTTTAAGGCTTCTTCTTTAACCTTTTCTTCAATTTTATCACATATTTCTTCAACTGCTGTTGTTGCACAAGAATCTAATATTAATGCCTTTGTAAGATTTATTCTTTCATATAATCTTGTTTTTTGTTCTATAAAATTTCCTAAAGTTACAGCCATTAAAACTACTTTTTCAGCAGATTTTAAATGCTCTTTTATGTCATTTCCTTCTAAAATTAAATTTGTTCCATCAATTAATACCCCATTATCAACTAATGTTTTTGTATATTCTGCATAAACAAATTTAGGGTTTATTATATTTTTAGTTTCTTCAATACATTCAGTAATTAAATTATTAATATTATCATCTATTTTTTGAGAAGATTTATAGCCTAAATATCTAAGAACTTCTTCTCTAGGAATATTTATTTCACCTAATTGAAACATATTATTCACCATAAATATTTAAAGAAAATCCTTTCTCTAAAACTTCTTTTGCATATTCCTTTGCTCCAAATAGTGATAAATCTCTATAATTTCCACATTGTATTTCATTTGCAGCAGGCATTTCTTCAGCTTTTAATACATCTTTTAATGCACTTTCTAAAGCATTTTTTATTTCTTCTGGGTTTCTATCTCCCCATATACTTAGATAAAATCCTGTTCTACATCCCATTGGAGATAAATCTATAACACCATCTAAATAAGTTCTAAGTTCATGGGCTAATAAATGTTCAAGTCCATGCATAGCAGCTGTACCAAAAGATTCTTTATTAGGTTGAAGAAATCTTAAGTCAAACTTACTTACCTTGTCTCCTTTTTCTCCTTCTAAAACACAACACTTTCTTACATAAGGTGCTTTAACCTTTCTGTGATCTAATTCAAAACTTTCTACCTTTTCCATTATATTATCCTCCTAGTTTTGTATTTAAATTATTTTAACTAAATAAAATTTCATTTTATAAAAAATACCTAAAGAAAACTTTCTCTAGGTATAATAATACTAAAATCACTGTCTTGTTTCAACTAAACATAATAATTATCTTTTTAATAAAAGAAGTACTATAGATGTAAGACTACAAACTAAACTTATAAGTATTATGTAACTTACAACTTGATTTGTACTCATTCCTCTTTCTTTTAATCTAAAATGCATTTGACTTCTATCAGCTTGATATACTGGTTTTCCCTCACGAAATCTTTTATATATAACAAATAAATTATCAAATATAGGTACTGCTAATGCTAATATTGGAATAAAAAGACTCATCACTGTAGTACTTTTAAAAGCTCCATCTAAAGCTATTATACTTAATAAAAATCCTATAAGATTTGCTCCTGAATCACCCATAAATATTTGAGCTGGATGTTTATTAAATTTTAAAAATCCAAGTATAGCTCCTCCTAAAACACAACAAGTTAGTGCAGACCATTCTTGACCTAATATTATTGCTGCAAAGAAAAATGTAAAACAAGAAACTAAAGATATACCTCCAGCTAATCCATCCATTCCATCAGACCAATTAATTACAGTAGTAACACCAAATATCCATGTTATTGTTAATATAAGCTGAAGCCATTCTGGAAGAAATATATATGTATTTGTAAAAGGATTATCAAAGCCTGTAAAAACAACTCCATTTTTATATACTATAAATGCTGCTAAAATCTGAACTGCAAATCTTGGATAGATAGGGAATTCCTTTCCTACAGATTTATAGTGGTCATCAACTAATCCTATTCCTAATATTAAGGTAGAGGCTATAAATACAGCTAATTGAAAATCAAATCTTTGCACTCTAAGTAAAAAATATATACTAAAAAATGCTATATACATTCCTACTCCTCCACATAATGGAATAGGTGCTCTATGTTGTTTTCTCTTAGTTGGTTTATCAGTAAACCCTAACTTAATTGCTAACTTCATTAACATTGGCATAATTAAATAAGCCATAAAAAAAGCTAACAATACTCCTAATATATATTTCATAAATATACTCCTTATCTTCTTGTAAATAAGCTAACTATTAATTTTTCTAAACTAAATTAATTATGGTTACATTGTTTTAACATTTATAATGAATTATAATCATTTACATAAAATTATACTATTATATGATTTTTTTATCAATTACAAATATCTTAATATTACTTTAATAAATTATATACAAAAAAAGCATAGTGAATATATAATTTCCTATGGACTAAAAAAAGATATTAAAGTAGAAAAGTCTACCTTAATATCCTTTAAATATTTTATCCTCTTTGGTCTATCATACTCTTAACTTTCATAAGTCTTGTAGTTGCAGCTCTTTCGTTTTCGTCAAGCTTCATTCTTATATATCTGATAGTTTCTTTTAATTGAGGAATTGTCATATATTCAAGAGCATTAACTCTTCTTCTAGTTTTCTCAATTTCATCTGCCATAAGTTGCCCTGATTTTTCTACCTCTGCAAGTTCTAAAAGCTTTGGAAGTATGCTATATAACTTAGATATAGCATCATCAAGTTCAGAAGAAGTATTTGCAAATCCATAAGGGAAAATGCTTCCCTCATCCCCTTCAAGCTCACGCTTAAAATTCATTACAGGAACTGGTACACTCATAACATTCTTCTCACCAACTTCAACAGTTATGTGTTCTTTTGGACAAGCTATAGCTTCCTCTAAAAATTCTGAACTCATTACAGCTCTTGCCATAACAAAATCCTTTAAAGAACCTTCTAATTCAGCTTCAACTTCTTTTCTTAAAGTGTTGTTATATTTTATAAGATTAATGAATTGTCTCATTAATTCATCTTGCTTATCCTTTAGAAGCTTATGGCTTCTTGTTGAGGTTGCTAGTCTTTTCTTTAGCTTAGTAAGTTCCATTCTGGTTGGATTAACATTTAAAATTGCCATAGGCTATTCTTCCTTTCTTGGCATATATTTTTCAAGGTATTCATCTCTAATTCTCTTAAGTTCTGTCTTAGGAAGCATACTTAATAATTTCCATCCAAGATCTAGAGTTTCAGTAATTGTTCTGTTTGTAGTAAATCCTTGAGAAACATACTCTTCTTCAAAGGCTTCTGCAAACTTTGCAAGTTTTTTATCAGTTTCTGAAAGTGCTGATTCACCTAAGATAGCTGATAATTCTTTTGCTTGCTTACCTTGAGCATAAGCTGAGAATAATTGGTTCATTGTATCAGCATGGTCTTCTCTTGTCTTATTTTTACCAATACCTTTATCTTTAAGTCTTGATAGAGAAGGTAAAACATCTATTGGAGGCATTATACCTTTTTTGTATAATTCTCTTGAAAGAATTATTTGTCCTTCTGTTATATATCCAGTTAAGTCTGGAATTGGGTGTGTTTTATCTTCTTCAGGCATTGTAAGTATAGGAATTTGAGTTATTGAACCTTCTTTTCCTTTTATTCTTCCTGCTCTTTCATATAAAGTTGAAAGGTCAGTGTAAAGATATCCTGGATATCCTCTTCTTCCTGGAACTTCTTTTCTAGCTGCTGATATTTCTCTTAATGCTTCTGCATAGTTTGTAATATCAGTCATAATAACAAGAACGTGCATTCCTTTTTCATAAGCTAAGTATTCAGCTGTAGTTAATGCCATTCTTGGAGTAGCTATTCTTTCAATAGCTGGGTCAGATGCTAAGTTCATAAATAGAACTGATCTATCTATAGCACCAGTCTTTTTAAATTCATCAACGAAGAATTGTGCTTCTTCAAAAGTTATACCTATAGCTGCAAAAACAACGGCAAACTTAGAATCTGAGTTAAGAACTTTTGCCTGTCTAGCAATTTGTGCTGCTAATTGTGCATGAGGAAGACCTGATGCAGAGAACACTGGAAGTTTTTGTCCTCTAACTAGGGTATTAAGTCCATCAATAGCAGAAATTCCTGTTTGAATAAATTCTGATGGATAGTCTCTAGCCATTGGGTTTATAGCTTCACCATTTATGTCTCTTCTTTCTTCTGGAATTATTTCAGGACCATTATCATTTGGTCTACCCATTCCATCAAAAACTCTTCCTAACATATCTTCAGAAACACCAATTTCAAGTGGTCTTCCTAAGAATTTAACCTTAGTACCTTTTAGATTAATTCCTGTAGAACCTTCGAAGATTTGTACCATTGCTTTAGAGCCATTAACTTCTAGAACCTTACCTCTTCTTTTTTCTCCAGTTTGTAATTCTATTTCAACTAGTTCATCATATTTAACACCTTCAACACCTTCAACAACCATCAAAGGTCCAACAACTTCAGTAACTGTTCTGTATTCCTTAAGCATCTAGTACACCTCCCTCATTAATTAAGTTATCAATTATAGCTTTTAAATCTACTGCTATTTGGTCAATCTTTTCTATTTCATCTTCATGAACATACTTACTTCTTGCTATTCTATCAATAATTTCATCTTGTTCTAATATCTTATTTAAATAAACTCCAGCTTTTAATGCTCTTTCAGCTTCTCTTCTGAAAGTAATTATAAGCTTTAACATCTTATATTGTTTATCTAATGATGTATAAGTATCTATTTCATGGAATCCATTTTGTTGAAGATAGTCTTCTCTTATTGATTTTGCAACTTGAAGTTTTAATCTATCTGATTCTGATAAAGCATCTATACCAACAAGTCTTACGATTTCTTGAAGGTTAGCCTCATCTTGAAGTATAGACATACATTCTTGTCTTAAGCTAGACCAATCTGAAGCAACATTTTCATCCATCCATTTGTCAATACTATCTTGATATAATGAATATGAATTTAACCAGTTAATTGATGGGAAGTGTCTTTGATATGCAAGTTGAGCATCTAGTCCCCAGAACACTTTAACAATTCTAAGTGTTGATTGTGAAACTGGTTCTGATATATCTCCTCCTGGAGGTGATACTGCACCAATTGCTGTAATTGCACCTTCTCTTCCATCTTTACCTAAACATACAACTTTACCAGCTCTTTCATAGTAATCTGCAAGTCTTGAACCTAGGTAAGCTGGGTATCCTTCATCACCAGGCATTTCTTCAAGTCTACCAGACATTTCTCTTAAAGCCTCTGCCCATCTTGAAGTTGAGTCTGCCATAATTGAAACTGAATAACCCATATCTCTAAAGTATTCTGCAATTGTTATTCCTGTGTAAATAGAAGCTTCTCTAGCTGCAACTGGCATGTTTGAAGTATTAGCTATAAGAACTGTTCTTTTCATTAAGCTTTGGCCAGTTTTTGGGTCTTTTAGTTCTGGGAATTCATTTAAAACGTCTGTCATTTCGTTTCCACGTTCACCACAACCAACGTAAACAACTATTTCAGCATCTCCCCATTTAGCTATTTGGTGTTGAACAACTGTCTTACCAGCTCCGAATGGTCCTGGTACTGCTGCTGCTCCACCTTTTGCTACTGGGAAGAAAGTATCTATAACTCTTTGCCCTGTAGTCATTGGAGCTGCTGGGTTTAATTTTTGTGCATATGGTCTACCTTTTCTTACAGGCCATTTTTGCATTAATTTAATATTTTTATCTCCATTTGCAGTTTCAACTACTGCAACTGTTTCTTCAATTGTGAAATCTCCACTGTTTATTGATTTTATTGTACCTTCAATTCCATAAGGAATCATTATCTTTTGAACAACAACTGTTGTTTCTTGAACTGTACCTATAACATCTCCAGAAGAAACCTTATCTCCTACGTTAGCAGTAGCTACAAAAGGCCATTTCTTCTCTCTGTTTAATGATGGAACTGCAATACCTTTCTTTAAGAATGCTGATTGAGCAGCTTCCATAAATGCATCTAGTGGTCTTTGTATTCCATCAAACATTGATTCTATAAGTCCTGGTCCAAGTTCTACACTTAGTGGTTCTCCAGTTGTTATAACTGGGTCTCCAGGTCCTATTCCTGCAGTTTCTTCATATACTTGGATTGATGCCTTATCTCCTCTCATTTCTATGATTTCTCCAATAAGACCACTTTTTCCAACTTTACAAACATCATATATATTTGCTTCATCCATACCTTCAGCAACAACTAAAGGTCCTGAAACTTTAATTATCTTTCCGGTCTTCACCTTACCAACCTTCCTTCCTATAAAATATTAACGCCTACAGCTTTTTCTACGTTATCACTGATTCTTTGAGTACCTATATTTAATGTTCCTTGATTACTTGGAATTAATATTACAGCTGGAAGTACCATTTTATTGTATCTTTCAATAGTTTCTTCAATATCCTTTGCAACTTGTTCAGTTACAAATATAACTGCGTAATCATTCATTGCCATTTTATCTATAGTTTTTCTAGCCTCATCAGGTTCTACAACAGGGAAAACGTCTATTCCTAAAGCTTTAAATGCTAAAACTGAATCTTTATCTCCAACAACACCTATTTTTTTATACATAAATATCACGCAGCCTTTCTCTAATTACTTCCCCAGTAATATTATTGAGTTTGCCAACCATAATAATTCTAACAACTTTTATTTCTGTTTCTTTTGCATAGATATATGCTAATAAAGGTTCTCCTCCAAATGGAATCATCTTAGCTTCCTTCATAATATCCATTATGTAATTATCAATTAACTTTTCAAGTAAACTAGCAGAGCCATTTTTTATATATGAATCTACACCACTTTTTAATACTTCTGAATAATTAGTGAAGCTTAATTTATTTGGAATATTTTCTGTTGCATCTGTAAGTAATGTTACAAGAGTATCTTTATCAATAAAGCCTCCCTCAATTACTACTGAAAGTAAGAAATCTCTACCTTTCTTTTGCTTTTTAACTCTTAATAAAGTTTTAACATTATTTAAGTCTATTGTAGCTTTAACATATTTTTCTGCAAAAGTATCATTAAGACTTTTACAAATTGACATCATATCTTCAAACATATATTTATCTAATATAATATCAATTCTTTGAGGATCTTGTTTTGAATTAAAATCATCTATTGTTTCTTCTACTGCATTTCTCATTACTTTAGAAAGGTCTGATAAATTTCCGCTTTCAATTGATAATTTTAACTTAAAAGGATCTATTCTTCCTACTGAAATAAACATATCTGATAAGTCTTTCTTTAAGAACATTCCCTTTATTATAACTTTTAAATTATGATAGTCATATCTAATACCCATTAAATCAATAAGTTCTTTAGATGGAGACATATCATACATTTCATGATATATTCTCTTAAGCTCAGCACTTAAAATTTCTTCATAATCCTCTGGTCTTTTTATATTTGACATTACATTAGCATACTCTGTTTCTTGAAGCACCTTTAATGCATCTTCAGCAGAATTTGAATCTATCATTCTGTCTAATTTAGTCTTATCAAGGAGTCTTGTTTCTAATACTCTAAGTCTTGGTATAACTTGAGTAAATTGCATTTTATCCATTAATAAACCTCCTTAATTAAATAGTGCCTTTGCCACTTCTAGTTCCATTTCTTCTTTCATAGATTCTACTAAAGCTTCAAAAGTATTATTTATTTCTATTCCATCTTTTTCTAAAATAAATCCACCTTTAAAGTTTCCTACAGTTGAACTTAATTTTATATTTGCTTTTTTACCCTTTGCAGATACTTCATCATTAATTGATTTTACAAAAGCTTCATCAACTAATTTTTGTCCTTCTGCATTTAAAATTAAATTTTCATCACCAGTTACTGTTAAAGAAGTAACTCCATCTTTTATAAATTTTAAATATTCATCTTTTCCTAGCTTGCAAAGTTCTTCAACAGCCTTTTCAAAGACTTCTTTGATTACTGTTTGCTTAGCTTGAAGTTTTTCATTTCTTGCTTTAAGCTCTGCACTAGAAATAACTCTTTCTTTTCTAGTTTCAGCTTCACTTTTAGCTTTTTCTAGCATTGTAGCTTCTAAAGTTTTTGCTTCATCTTTTTTCTTATTAAGGATTTTAGCTTTTTCTTCTTCTGCTACTGCTAATATATTGTCTCTTTTAACTTCTGCATCCTTTAAGATTTTTGAAGTCAAGTTACCTATATTTGACATAGCTCCACATCCTTAATCTTAAAATGATTGAATTACTAATAATAATGATATAACGAATCCTAATAATGCATAAGTTTCAACCATTGCTGTTAAAACTATACCCTTAGTGTTGTGTTCTGGCTTCTTAGCTAATATTTGAACTGAAGCTGCTGCTGCTTTACCTTGAGCTATACCTGAGAATAAACCTGCAATTGCAACTGGTAAACATGCTAAGAATAAGTATAAACCTTGTGCTAAAGTAGTATCAGTTGATAAAGAGAACATAACCATAAGACCTACAACGAATCCATATAAACCTTGTGTACCTGGTAATAGTTCAAGAATTAATGCCTTACCAAACTTTTCTGGTTGTTCTGTTAAAAGTCCTGAAACAGCTTCACCTGCAAGTCCAACACCCTTTGCTGAACCTATACCTGCTAAACCAACAGCTAATGCAACACCTAGTGCACCAAAAATAAATCCTCCGAAATTTTCTGCTAAATATTGAACCCAAGTCATTTCCATTATAAAAATCCTCCTAAAAATTTATTGTTTTTTATTTTTTTAAATTTATAAACTTTTCTTCTGCTTTAAATGGAGCAAATGCTCTTCCTCCACCTTCATAGAACTTACCAAAATATTCAACATATTGTAATCTACATGTATGAACGTAAGCTCCTAATAGTGATAAAGCTAAATTAAATATATGTCCAAATACAAATAATAATGGTCCAAATAGTATTAAAGCAACTATATTGCTACTAAATAATCCTATTATCATATTAAATGCTCCTGCAAGAGAACCACCTGCTAAACCTAATGCCATTAATCTTGTATAAGAAACTAAATCTCCTACATAACTTGTAATACCATATAATGCATATGCACCTTGACCTAATTCTGCTGCTTTGCTTCCTGCACCTCTACCATTTGTTAATACAATAACCACCATTCCAAATATCATTAAAACAATAGCTATATTCTTAACTATAGAAGGTACTCCACCTGCAAATGCTCCAACAAGAACTACTCCTAATGAGACAAGTGTAATTACCCATGAACCAACATCATAAAATGCATCTAATGGCTTTCCAGCTTTTATTAGCATATATGCTTTTATTCCAAGACCACAGAATATTTGAATTGCTCCAAATACTATTGAAAGTATTAGTATTGTTGTAATATCTTTATTAGTATCTATAAGTTTTGGTAAGTTTGGTATTAAATCTCCAAAGAAAGCGCCATATATAGCTCCAAAACCTATTGTTGGGAAACCTAAATAGAAGAAGAATTTAATAAATTTTCTTGTTCCTTCATCAAATTTAAATTTCTTAAGTGCATATCCTGTTGCTAGTATCATTAATAGTCCATATCCCATATCTGCTACCATCATTCCAAAGAATATTAGATAAAATGGTGTAAGAAGTGGTGTTGGGTCTATTTCATCATATCTTGGAGTACTATACATTTCTGTAATACTTTCGAAACAACTATTTAACTCATTATTTTTAAGCTTTGTAGGTACTTTATCATATTCATCTTCTTTTACATCTTCAAATGTAAGATAACTTTCATTACCTAAAACCTTATTTACAATATTAACAAGTTTTTCTTCATCTTCTTCTGCAAGCCATCCTTGAATGACCATAACATTTTCTGTTTTTAAGAAATTATTTGTTGCTTCTTTTCTAACAGTCATATTTTCATAGTATTCATTAACTAATTCTAAAGTTTTATACTCCTCATCAAAAGCAGCTAATTCTTCTTTAATAAAGAATTTTTCTGAATCAATTTTGGCCATTCTATCCATTGAATCATGAATAGTTTTTAAAGGAGCAACTTTTTCTTCTGATTTAAATTGACTAAATCCAAGAGCTCTTAATTTTTCAGTAACCTCTTCTTTTTGTTCTGTATTACACATTACAAAAAAGAATGTTTCATCATTGTTAGTTGATATAACTTCAAAATAACAATCTGAAAGTTCAGAATTTAAGTTTTCTTCATTTTGTTTAGGAATACTACCTAAAAATGTTGGTATTTTTAGAGATTCTAAATCTTCAAATGAAGCATCAAAGCTTTCCCATGGTGAAAGAGAATCAATGGTAGCTTGTAGCTTAGTTTTTTCATTATCTAACTTATTAAACTCAGCTTCTTTTTCTTTAACTTTATCAAAAATAGCTTCCCAGTTACTGTTTAGTACTTTTTCTTCTAATTCCTTTAAAGTTAATTCTACCTTTCCTTCTTTTAAAGCCTTTAATCCTGATTTTTGAGGAACATATTCTTTTAAGAAATTAAGTGCAAATTTAGCTTTAGACAATTTTTCTTCACACTCTGCATATTCTGAATCAAGCCCATCTTTGCTTAAGCCTTTAAAATCTTCATTATTTTCTAAGAAGTCATTATCTTGAAGATTAATAAATTCTACTTCAGCAAAAGATTGTAACTTTTCTAAAAGCTTAGCTCTTTGTGATTCAAAAGCAAGCAAAGTGAATTTTTTCATCTTAACTATTGCCATTTACTTTCACAATCCTCTCAATTACTAATTTAACAGCACTCATCTTCTTTTCAGTAGATATGTTGTAAATATCTTGTGAGTCTTTCTCACCTTGTTTTAGAATTGGCTCAGCTTTGCTTTGCCCTTCTGCTATAGCCTTTTCAATAATGCTGTTACATTTTTCTTTAGCAGCTACTATAGCCTTTTCATACTGACTTTCAGCATCTTCATTGGCTTGTTGAAGTATTTGTTTTGCTTTAACTGTAGCATCTTTAATTATATTATCTGCTTCAGCTTCTACATTTTTGATTTGTGTTATTGCTTCTAATGCCAAGATATCACCACCTTTTTCTCTGTTTACACATTGTATGATAAACATATATGAATTAATACTTTATATAGTATTAATTACTTCATATTATTCTATTATACACTTTTCACTGTATTTTTCAATATTTTTATACTTTAAATGACTTTAAATTTATTTTTTTATTTTTTAGGGCTATTTTTTTTATATATTTAACTTATTGTACAGTTTTAGTGTAATTTTATTTTTTCCCCTTCATTTCCTATTAAATAATAAACATCTTTCCTTTCTATTTCCTTTTCATTTATGAATTTATCAATATCTATTGAAAAATATTCAACTGAAAATCTTCTAAAGGAGTATTCATCTCTATATTTATCTTTTATTTCTTCTTCTATATTTTTATCTATATTACTTCTTAAAAACTCAGGAATTCCTCTTTTCTTATTAAAAGATAAATAATCATAACGTATAATGTCAACTAAATAATCTTCTTTCCCTTTTAATATTTCCATATTAAAGTCCAAAAATACCTTATAATATTCTGTATTTCCTATATTTCTATTGAAGTATCCTTTATTTTCAAAATAATTTCCTAATTCATAGAAAAATTCATAGGGTGTTTCAAACTTTTTATAGAAAAATTCTAATATTGTATTAAATTTTTGACTATTATAATATTTATCAACTACAGCTTCTACCCTTTTTAGTATTTGAATTTCATCATAGGATATTTTATCTGTACTTAATATTTCATAAGGTGGATATGGTGAATACTTCATATTATAAAGACTAGCATCTCTTCTCATATCTGAACCTTTTAAAAGCTTTAAAAAGCCTAATTGAATTTCTTCTGGTTTTATACTATGTACATCATTAAAAGATTTTACAAAGGAGTTATAATCTTCTCCCGGAAGTCCTGCTATTAAATCTAAGTGTTGATTTATATTATTTATAGATAAAAGCTCTACAACCTTCTCTTTTATATCACTAAAATTAACAAATCTATTTATATTTTTAAGAACATCATCATTAGTTGTTTGAACTCCAACTTCAAATTGAAATTTTCCCTTTGGTGCTTTTCTTAAAAGTTCTATTTCTTCATTTTTTAAAATATCTGCTGATATTTCAAAATGAAATTTTGTATTTGTATCTGCTTTAATTAAAAAATCCCAAACAGCCATTGAATATTTATGATTACAATTAAAGGTTCTATCTACAAATTTAACAAGCCTAACTCCCTTTTTAATAAAAAAGTTTAACTCTTCTAATGTTCTTTCTATACTATGAAATCTTACTCCATGAGTAGTTGAAGATAAACAATACTTACACCTAAAAGGGCACCCTCGACTACCTTCGTAGTACACTATTTTATTATTTAAATCCTCATCCTCTTCATAAGGAAATACTATTTCATCCATATTCATTAAAGGTCTTGGTCCATTAAATATTACTTCATTATTTTCTCTATAATATAAACCCTTTATATCACTTAAATTTTTTCCTCCTAGTTTATACTCTACAAAATCTCTATAGGTTTTTTCTCCTTCTCCTTCAATTAAATAATCTCCTACATGTTCCTCCATAAAGGTTTTACTATCATAAGATACCTCAGGACCTCCATATAATATTTCAGTTTTTGGGCTTACTATTTTTATTAAATTTGCAACATGAGAAATAAGCTCTACATTCCATATGTAAGTTGAGAAAGCAACTACATCTGCTTTCTCTTCAATTATTTCTTTTAAAATCCTTTCTTCTCTATCATTTATAGAGAATTCTCTTATTTTACCTTCATAAGGAAGGTCCTTTGTAAATGCCTTTAAATATCTCACAGCTAAATTACTATGAATAAATTTTGAATTAATTGCAGTAAGTAAAATTTTCATTAAATAATATCCTCACTTTTTATATCTTTTTTCTTTACTCCATTTAGGAAAAATACATCTTCCCATTGCTTTTCCTCTTTTATTATATAATATTTTGAGAGAATTTTTTTAATTTCTTCAAAATTACAGCTTATAAGAGGATTTAAATTTTTAATAACTCCTTCCTTTATCTTATTATTAGGTAATATAACTTTTATTTTGTAATCTACAACCTCTCCCCTAGTTTTATTCATATCCCAAAGATATATACTTCCATTATCCTTTAAAGATTCTGTTATTTTCTTAATTAAGCTTTCTTTTTTTAACACTCCATTTACATTGTTTAAATTAAAGAAAAAGGTACATACATCATATTTTTTCTTTTCAAGTTCACTGTCTTCTTCTACATAATCTATAGAAAGTTCTTCTTCTACTTCCTTTGATAAGCTATAAATTACACTAGCATTTTCTGAAGTTACATCTAAAATATCTCCTTCTAATTTTAAATGTTCCATATTTAATATTAATACCTTATTCATAATATCACCTCAATATTATTTTACTATATTTAACATATTTAAATAATATTGTTTTATACTTTTGTTTTATAAAAAAATATTAGGCTTCTTATATTATCTCATAGTTTAGTAAATACTATGTTAATAAAATAAGAAACCTAATATTTTAAGATTAAGATATTGTTAAATATACTATGCAATTTCATTTTTTAAAGATTTTTCTTCTTTTTTCTCTGCCTTTTCTTTTTCAATAATCTTTTGGAATTCTTTAACATCCTTAGCTATAACTCCACTTAAGGCTAATAAACTAATTAAATTTGGTATAGCCATAAGTCCATTCATTACATCTGAGAAACTCCAAACAACTTCTAAAGTTGTTGTTGCACCAATATAAGCAATTAATGAAAAAACAACACGATAAATAATATTGTATTTTGGCTTTTTAAATATATATTCAAATGCTTTTTCACCATGATATTCCCAACCTATAATAGTTGAAAAGGCAAATAAAGTTATTCCTATACTTACAACTGTTCCACCTAAATTTCCTAAAACTGTTGAGAATGCTTTTATTGTTAATGCTGAACCTGTTATAACTTCGCCAGCTTTGTCAACAGAACCTAAAACTCCAGAAGATGCTATTGCAAGTCCTGTTATTGTACATACAACAATTGTATCAAAGAAAGTTCCTGTCATGTTAATATAACCTTGTCTTACAGGATTATCTGTAGTAGCTGCTGCTGCTGTTATTGCTGCAGAACCAAGACCTGCTTCATTTGAGAAGACTCCTCTTGCAACTCCCCATCTAAGAGCTTGAGTCATACTAACAACTATAGTGCCTCCAACACCACCTGCTACTGACTTCATACTAAATGCCATTTTAAATATTTTAACTAACCCACTTGGTAAAGCTGTTATATTACCAAAAATAACTATTAATCCACTAATAACATATAATATTGCCATTGTTGGAACAACTACTTGAGATACTTTTGAAATACTCTTAATTCCACCAACAATAATTAATAATGCAAGAACTGTTATAACTATGCCTGTTATCCATAAAGGAATTTTATATGTTTCATTTAATGCACTTGAAATTGAATTAGCTTGAGTTAAATTACCAATACCAAAGGAAGCAAGTACTGTAAATAAAGCAAATAAAAAGCCTAAAGTTGCTCCTAATTTCTTATTTTTAAAGGCATGCTTCATAGTGTACATTGGTCCACCAGACATTTCTCCATCTTCATTTGTCTCTCTATATTTAATTGCAAGCATACATTCTGAAAATTTAGTAGTTAATCCAAAAGCTGCTGAAATCCACATCCAAACAAGTGCTCCAGGACCTCCAAGAGACATGGCTGTTGCAACTCCTACTATATTTCCTGTACCTATTGTTGCAGCAAGGGCTGTCATTAAAGCTGAGAAAGGTGATATATCACCAGTACCTCTATTTTTAGTTCTGGCTTCTTTGCTTAATACACTTTTTAAGGCATATCCTAAATTACGCCATGTCAAAAATCCTATTCTAATAGTTAAGAAAATACCTGTACCAACTAAAAGTATTAACATTACTGGACCCCAAACAAAATCGTCAATTTTTGATAGTATTTCTGTAAATGTAGCCATATCTATTCCCCCTTAAATTTATTAATAAAAAAAAGCCATAATTATAGAACAATTGAAAGAACTTCTTTGTTCCATAATTATGACTTATTTTTCTTTTTCTTATATTATAGCACTTTTATAAAATTTGTCTATTATTTTCAAATGTTTTTAACATAATTTACTTTTTTCACTAATTATCTTTTTTTATAAAAGATTTATCCTGTTTTTTATTTCATTTAAATATTTATAGTTATTATAATAAAGCATTTCTCCTTCATATATAGATACTTTTTTAAATTTTATAGTACTATTTGGTGGAAGTTGTGCAAGTAAAGGAATATCAGCCTTTATTACATGAGCAAACTTTGGATACCCTCCTGCTGTTTGCCTATCAGCTAATAAAATAATTGGATTTCCATCTGGTGGAACTTGAATTGTACCTAAGGAAACCTCCCCTGATATCATCTCTATTTTTTCCTTAAATTTAATCTTGCTTCCCTCTAACCTATATCCCATTCTATCTGATTTTGAAGTTACTGTGTAACTACTATTAAAAAAATTATTTAAGCTTTCTTCATCTGCAAGGTTATATTGCATATCTTCAAATACTCTTATTACTTGATTTTTAGTTATATAATTAAATGGATTTTTAACAAACCACATAGCCTCAATAAATCCATTTTTTTCTTTATATTTTAATAAGGAGTTTATTATTTTTTCTGAAAGGTTAGTTTTTTTGCCTATTTTAATTATATCTCCTTTAATTAAAACTCTACCATTAACTCCTCCTATTTTTCCTCTTATATAGGTACTTTTACTTTCTAAAACTTTAGGTATTAAAAATCCTCCTGCAAAGGCTATATAAGCTCTACAACCTTTTGCTAGTCCTTTAAAAGACAATATACTCTCTGACTTTATAAAAATAGGTTTATTATTTTCAACACTAACTCCATTAATAGTAGGTAAAAGGTCTCCTCCAGTAATTGCTATTAATGTATTTTCACTTATTTTTAACTCTGGCCCTAAAACTGTAGCTTCAATGCAAGCTTCATTTATATCATTTCCAACTAATATATTAGCTAAATTTAAGCTAAATATATCCATAGCTCCACTTACAACTATTCCAAACTTTTCATAGCCCTTTCTTCCCTCATCTTGAATAGTAGTTAAAAGACCTGGCTTAACTACTGTTATACTCATATTTATGTCTCCTTTAAACTATTATATTCCTTTATAGAAATTTCTTTAAACTTTACTATATCACCACATTTAAGAAGGGATTTTTTAGGGCTTTCTAGATTAAATAATTTAAGTGGAGTTCTACCTATAATTTGCCAACCACCAGGAGTTTCTATTGGATATACTCCTGTTTGCATTCCTGCAATTCCTACAGAACCTTCTGGAATTTTTAATCTTGGAGTTTCCTTTCTTGGAGTTGCTATCTTTTTGTTCATTCCCCCTAAATAAGGAAAACCAGGCGCAAAGCCTAGCATATACACTAAATATTTTCCTGAGGTATGAATCTTTATTACTTCCTCAATAGATATATTATTATACTTTGCTACATATTTTATATCAGGTCCAAAGTCTTCTTCATAACATACTGGAATTTCTACTATATTTTCTTTATACTCCTTTGAAAAATCTAAACTATTAATAATATTTTCTATTTCATTTTTTAATAAAGGAAAACCTTCATGTAATTTAAATTCAAAGGGATTATAAATTATAGATATGGCAGTATAATAGGGTATATATTCTGTAATTCCCTTAATTTTATGATTTTCAAAGTAGTCGCATAAAATTCTTATTTTCCTGTTAATAGTTTCATGAATTTTATTTTCAAATTGAATTAGTAAAGAATTTTCACTACTTTGAATTATCTTTATTCCTTCCATACTACCACCACACTTTTATACTATATTTGAAAGAGGCTCTATTAAAATTCCTTCCTTTTCTAAGGTTTCTCTTATTTTTTTTACAAATTCTAAAGCCTTTAAATTGTCTCCATGTACACATATTGATTGTGGAATAATTTCTATTTCTTTTCCATTAATACTTGTAACTTTATTTTCTTTTATCATTTTAACAACTCTTTTTATTGCTAAATTTTCATCAATTATTACTGCTCCTTCTTTTTTTCTAGAAACTAAACTTCCATCATCATTATAAGCCCTATCTGCAAAAACTTCATTTGCTGTTTTTAAATTAGTATCCTTAGCTGCTTTAATAAGTTCACTTCCACTTAAACCAAGCAAAATAATGTCTTTGTCAAATTCATATATTCCTTCACATATAGCCTTTGCCATATTATAATCTTTACTTGCCATATTATATAAAGCCCCATGAGGTTTAACATGTTGAAGCTTCATATTATTAGACTTTAAAAATCCATATAATGCACCTATTTGATATTGTATTATTGATTTTATTTCTTTATATGAAAGATTCATTTCCCTTCTTCCAAAACCTTGCAGGTCATTAAAACCTGGATGTGCACCACATGAAACCTTATTTTCTTTTGCATATTTTACAGTATCACTCATAACAATAGGGTCAGAGGCATGAAATCCGCAGGCAATATTACAAGATGAAATATATCTTATTACTTCACTATCACAACCTATTTTATAATTTCCAAAGCTTTCTCCTAAATCACAATTTAAATCTACCTTATACATAAATTTCTCCTAAAAAGTTAATACTTTAAATTTACATTCTTAATGTCAGTTATTAACATATGACCTGGTGAATGTGTAATTACTATTTCTGGTTTTACATTCATTATAACTGACTGTGGTGTAACTCCACAAGGCCAAAATACTGGCACTTCCCCTTCCTTTATTGTAACTTTGTCTCCAAAATCTGGTTTATTTATATTCTTTATTCCTATATCTTCAGGACTTCCTATATGAATAGGTGCACCATGAACCTTTGGCATACTTCCACTTACAAGAACTAACTTTACTACTTTATCTTTTGGAATAGGTCTCATACTAACTACCATTTTTCCTTTAAAAATTCCAGCTTCATTACAATTAATATTAGTTTTAAACATAGGCACATTACATCCTTCTTCTATATGCCTTACAGGAATATCAGCTTCTAAAAGTTCTGACTCAAAGGAAAAGCTACAGCCTATTAAAAAACTTACAAAATCCTCTCTCCAAAACTTTTCTATATCTGTATATTCTCCAATTAATTCTCCCTTTTTATATATTCTATACTTAGGAATATCCTTTGCAATATTAATATCTTTTCCTAAATATTTAAGAAACTTATCTCCTACATCCCCTACCTCAAGAAGAGGACAGGATTTAGGATTTCTTTGGGTAAATAAAAGAAAATCATAGGCTATATCCTTTGGAACAATAACTAAATTTGCCTGAGCATAACCTAAACACATTCCTGAAGTTTGACCTGTTATTTTACCTTCACTAATTAATTTTCTAACTTCTAAAGGTTTCATATTTGAATAATCCATAAAAATCACCTACACTATTTTTTGTATATTCTCATATTCTTTAAGATTTTCTTCTTCATCAAAAAATCCAAGTTCAATAACCTTATCAAACCATTCACTGCAAGTTTCCTTTAATTTTAATGAAGAATCAACTATTTCTCTCATTAAATTAACAACAGAACATATCATTGAAGAATTACATCCATCTATTGCAGGTATTAAATCTCCATACATATCTATCATTCCACTTCTTGAGGCTACCTTTAAAGCTTCAAGTTCTTTCTCCTTATCATGCATTATATTTATATCATTTTTTAAGTAAGCTATTGCGGCTATAAGTCCATAAGTTCCCCAATCTGAAACTGTTGCAGTTATTATATTATCAGCAGAAGTTTTTGCAATTAATCCACCCTTACATGGACAATCACAACTTCCCTTAGCTGCCCTTGGAATATACTTTTCTAAATGGTCTTTTAAAGTGCCCATACCAAGTTCATTTCCTAAATCTCCTATGGCAATATTTAAAACACCCTTTTCCTTTAACTTTTCAAATAATATATCTGCCTTTGCTTCAAGATTTGTAATATCCTTTCCTAAAGAATTATGATAAAATCCTTTATAATTTGCCCCAGGACATTCAATAGCAATTACAGCTTTAGGCATTCCTTTAGACATTAACTCCTCTGCCATATACTTTCCTTTAGACTTATCCTTTGTAAAAGCTATACCTGCAAGAGACTTAGGATATTCATAAATTCCTTCAATACTATCATGATAATGAAGTCCTATGACATAAGACAAATTCTTAACAGCCTCTATATTTTCTTCTTGACAAATAATTACTGGCTTAACATTAAAAGCTTTAACTAAAGCACTTGCAAGTAGCATAGTACCTACTATTCCATCAGTTTCTGCCTTTTTAAATGGTCTAAGAACAAAACCTGTCATTAAATAAACTAAATCCCCTTCCTTTAATGTTTCACAAAGCTTTAAGGCTGCATTCATTGTAAGGGGCTTTTTAGTATATTCTCTTGAAGCCTTATAAAGAATTTTACATACTCCATAACCTCTTGGGTCTATATTCATTATACTATCTAAACTTTCACCAAGATTTAACCTTCTAAGTTCCTCTCTATTCATAAAAATCACCTTACTTTTATATTAATTAGTTGCTTCTAAAAAGTCTTCCATTAATACATCTTGTAATTTCTTTAAAAGTTCTGGGGCTTTTCCACCAACAGGCTTTCCATCTATAACAGTAGCTTGCATACAGAAATTACTTGAACTTGAAACTATTACTTCATCAGCCTCCATTAACTCCTTTAAAGTAAAGGCCTTTTCATTAACTGGAATACATAACTTTTTACACATCTTTATTAAATGAGCCCTTGCTATTCCAGGTAAAATAAGTTCATCAGTTGGAGCTGTTTGAAAAATACCATCCTTTATAATATGAACATTACTATGAGCACACTCTGTTACCCTATCACCTCTATGAAAAACTGCTTCATCACAATTCATCTCAGCAGTCTTTTGTGCTGCCATAACACTTGGTAAAAGATTTAAAGTTTTTATATTACAATGATAAAACCTTGTATCCTCTACAGTAATTAACTTTAACTTTTTAGACATATCACCTATTTCAGCTGGTCTTAAAACAATCCACAAATTAGGCTTAACCTCTGGAAAAGCATGATTTCTTGGTGCAGTTCCCCTTGTAATTTGCCAATAAACAAACTGATTACCAGAATCAACCTTTAAAACCATGTCACAAAGTAACTTTTTTAATTCCTCCTTTGAATAAGGAATCTTAATTCTTAATAAACCTGCACTATTATAAAATCTATCAATATGCTCATCTAAAGAATATATCTTATGGTTTCTAGCACAAGTTGCATCATAACATCCATCACCAAAATAACAAACACGGTCATCCATAGGTATTTTCATATTTTCAATCAAATCATATTTCCCATTATAATATCCTAAATTCTCCATAGTGCATTCCTCCTTAAAAATATAAAAAAAAGACACATCTTTAGAAAATGACTTTGACACCATTGTCTAAAAACATGCCTCTTTGTTAAATTAATTATTTCTATTTATGTTTATATAATACAACTTAAAATAACAACTTTCAATGTATTTGAAACTTTTAATATTCTTTTTTAATTATCTAAGTTTTTTTGACATTAAAATTATTATTTTTAATATTATAAATCAATATTATTTTTAAAGAAAGAAAATCTACTTAAAACTTTAAATGCTCCAAAGCCAATAAATTATCCTCTTTTAACCAAAGTATTTTGAATTATTTCCTGTTTAGCACAAAAAAATTCATCAAATATGTCTTCTGTAGTTAAGATGCTATTTTCATCATAATCTTCTTCTTTAATTATTTTTCTTATTTCTCTTGTTTTATGAAAATAATATTGCTTATTTTCATTTAAAAAATATAATCTGTCCATAAGCTTTAATATCATTTTTGCAAAATAATTTTCTCTTATAGTTTCAACTTCAAGATAAAACTTTCCAAACTCTTCTTCATTCAAGTTCATAATATCTGAAAAACACTTAAATAATGTAAATTCTTCTGTATTTAAAATGCCATTATTTCTTAATGCTTGAATAATTATATTAGATTTTCTTTTATCCATAATCATTTTTTCATCCATCATAGATAAAACACTAACAATAGATACTATAGGATATCTTCTTTTATACATTCCTTGTGAAATTTCCTCTATTAACATATGAAAATTATCTACACTTTCAATTTTTTCATTTAATTTTTTTACAAAAGCTCCTAACATTTGTTTTAGTTGAATATGTTCTGCATACAACTCATTTAGCTGATTTCCTAAACTTATTATAATTTGATGGTCTATACAATTTTGCTTATATAATTCTGCAATAGCTTCTGACATATATGCATTTAATTTTTCATGATTTTTTTGTATCTGTTCCTTAGTTGCTTTATTTTGACCAGTTACTGTTTTTATCATTCTTTTAAACCAACCTTGAGATTCCATTACTTCAACTTTATTATCAGTATCATTCATTAATGCAGTCATACCTGCTAATATTTTATTTAAATTGTTTGCAGATTGTTCTGCTAAATAATTCATATCTTCTTTTGAAACTACACTCATACTTTTCACCTCATTTATATACTGTCATAAAGAGCTTTTAAATCTTGATTAATTTCTATGCTAGTACTTTTCATTTTTTCATAAGTATCTTTTTGTTTACTCATTTCATTAACAAAATTGATATATTGATTTGCAGTTACTTCCATAACATTTGCCAAATCATCATAAATGTGTTCCAAATTTTGATAATACTTAGCTGAATTTAGAATTTCTTTGTATTTGCCTCTTTTAAAACAAGGAGCAACTATTTTATCAACTAATCCTCCAACAACAAAAGCAATAGGAAAAGTAATAGGATTAGTACCAAGAGCTAGTTGTACTGGAATCATTACTCCTGTTGTTAAACCAGCAGTTACTCCAGCATTTCCTCCTGATTTAGCTATTTCTTTTAAATATTCTTCTTTGGTTATCTTTCCACCTTTCCATGCTTTATAAGAAAAAATAGTCTCCATACCCATACCTATTACACATGCATATATACCACTTTTTAGCATAGCTCCACCAACATTTTTTATATTGTATTCTGTATATGCTTTTTCTTTTTTAACTTGTTCTAATCTTTCTTCTCTATTTTTATTTATTTTCTTATTATTTTGAAATTCTTGTACATCATATCCATTGTTTTTTACAATTTCTGCTTTTTCCGAATTAGTAACAACAGTAATATCTTTAGAAGTATTTTTCAACTCAGGATTTGTTTTTGATGTATAAGCTTTCATTTGATATTCTTTAATTTTTCCTGTAATAATATTGGTTTCAGTTACATCACTAGCAGCTCTATTTACAACATCTCCTGCATCATATTTTTTAAATATATTTCTAATATCATTACGTTGTTTAGTCATCCAATCCCATTCATACCCTTTACCTTGTAACTGTTTTGCTAACCACTCTTCTTTTCCAGCACCTTGTGATATGTACTGTTTCATACTCTCTGGATTACTAAAAATTCCTGAACTTGAATAATTCCTATCCAACCACTTCCAAAACTCAACATTATTAACTACCTTTTGGCTTGAACTAAATGCTATTGCAGCTTCAGATAACCTTTCTGTATTTTTTTCTGCAAAAAGCTTACTAGTATCATTCATCATATTTAATAAATCATATTCTGTTATATTATTATTTTCCATAACCAAGACCTTCTTACTTTGTAAGCGTCAAAAATTTCACGTATTTTAACTATAAATATCTGATGATAAAATAAACTCAGATAGTAAAAATGCTTACTGTCTGAGTTACAATTTAATATTTATTTTGAAGATTTAAGTTTCAATTCCTCTGGAATTGTATCGGACCAAGGCATCAATT
>OBYZ01000630.1_pt1 | contig 28435 bp, 27 predicted proteins | sample 1501501 | NCBI WGS metagenome assembly OBYZ01 (sample SAMEA2580213, study PRJEB22360) | human gut metagenome | biome: human gut; feature: human-associated habitat; material: faeces | place: Denmark | collected 2008/2010
TCTAAGTATTTAACTACCTCATCAACTGGAACTACATCTCCGAATTTTGCATCTATGTCAAATAAATTCCATTCTATAACTCCTGGTACTCTATCTCCTATTGTTCCTTCTGGTACTATTGTCTTAAATCCATATCCTGTTGAATCCATACATGTATGACGTACACATGCACATGCTGTTGCTCCCATTACTATTACTGTATCTACTCCTAAGTAATTTAATGTTTGTGCTAAATGTGTTCCAAAAAAGTTTGAAGCAAATTTCTTATGTATTACTGGTTCTTCTGGTCTTGGTTTTAATTTTGGATCTATTTCCATCCATTCACTATTTATATCTAATGTAGTTAGTGGTATTTTTTCATCCCATCTTGGCAAATCCCATTGTGCATCTCCTACAAATCCTGTAGTGGTATGGAATATTGGTACTCCAACCTTTCTTGCTGCTTCTAATACCTTTAATGCTTCTGCACATACTTCTTCTGAATGGTTACATGTAAATGGATGCCCTTCACTCATCCAAGCTTTTGCCATATCTACTGTTGTTATAGCCGGTGCTTTACCAAATCCCATCTTTCTCATGAAGCCTCTTTCTTTATATATCTCTTTTGCTTCTTTAAATGCTTTCTTTAATAATTCTTCATCAAATTCATAATTATCAACGAATTTAAAATCTTTATTTGCCATACTTAATCATCCTTCCTATAAAAAATTTTTTCTTTGTTTATGTTAATATCTTATCTTTTTTTATTTTCATTTACAATAGATTCTGACTATTTGTCAAAGTAGGTACAATGGCAATTATTTGACAGTCTTTTGTACAAATATTGTACAAATCAATTTACCTCTTTGTCTTTTTTAGTAAAGTTTAAATAACAAATTGCAAATAATATCAAAAGCATTCCAGTTACTTTTGGAATATTAAATTCTTCATTGAATAAAAATGCTCCTACGATAGTCGCCACAAACGGTTCTACTGTTGCTAATATAGATGCTTTTCCTGCTTCAATACCACCCAATCCTTTTGTATATAGCAAAAATGCCAATGCTGTACTAAAAAATCCTAAGCCAATTGCTGCAAATATTCCTTTTAAACTAAACACCATTCCAATATCTTTTGTAAGCCCTGATATAGGAACTGCTCCTATTGTTGCTACAGCAAATGTATAAAAAGTAATAGTAACTGCATCATATTTATCCACAACCAATTTTCCAAATATACTATATAAAGCATATCCAAAGCCAGAACCAAGACCTAACACTAATGCCATTGGTGATAAGTTTTCACCCCCTGTAAATGCTCCTGTAACAAAACCTAAGCCTACAAAAGTCATAACTAATGCTATTACCTTTCTTGAGGTCATCTTTTCTTTAAAAAAGATTGCAGACAAGACCATAACAAAAATTGATGCCGTGTACAACAAAAGTGCTGGAATAGCAGCTCCGCCAATTACCTCAATTGCTTCAAAATAACAGTATGTAAAAAATACAATACTAAATATTCCTGTTCCTATAAAATAAATTATATCTTTTAACTGAATTTTTAATTTTGATTTATCTGTAAATAACAAATATAAAAATAAAATTAATGCAGCAATAGAAGTTCTTATAGCAACACACTCTAATGAGGTAAACCCAATACCAGTCAGAATATTAACAAAGATTGAAATTATACCCCAAAGACAGCCTGCCAATATAATATATATGATACTCTTCATTGCATCACTTTCTTACTAATCAAATTTTCTAGCATGTTTTGTATAAACTGAAGTATCTATTCCCTCTAAGTATTTAACTACCTCATCAACTGGAACTACATCTCCGAATTTTGCATCTATGTCAAATAAATTCCATTCTATAACTCCTGGTACTCTATCTCCTATTGTTCCTTCTGGTACTATTGTCTTAAATCCATATCCTGTTGAATCCATACATGTATGACGTACACATGCACATGCTGTTGCTCCCATTACTATTACTGTATCTACTCCTAAGTAATTTAATGTTTGTGCTAAATGTGTTCCAAAAAAGTTTGAAGCAAATTTCTTATGTATTACTGGTTCTTCTGGTCTTGGTTTTAATTTTGGATCTATTTCCATCCATTCACTATTTATATCTAATGTAGTTAGTGGTATTTTTTCATCCCATCTTGGCAAATCCCATTGTGCATCTCCTACAAATCCTGTAGTGGTATGGAATATTGGTACTCCAACCTTTCTTGCTGCTTCTAATACCTTTAATGCTTCTGCACATACTTCTTCTGAATGGTTACATGTAAATGGATGCCCTTCACTCATCCAAGCTTTTGCCATATCTACTGTTGTTATAGCCGGTGCTTTACCAAATCCCATCTTTCTCATGAAGCCTCTTTCTTTATATATCTCTTTTGCTTCTTTAAATGCTTTCTTTAATAATTCTTCATCAAATTCATAATTATCAACGAATTTAAAATCTTTATTTGTCATACTTAATCACCCTTTCTATTTCTTAAACTTAATATTTTCACTTTACAAATCTTATGTTGTATAAAACTGATTTGCTTTAGTTGATATTGATATAATACCCTCTCTAAAGCCTTATTTCAATGGGTTTTAGCCATTTGTCAAGTTGGGTATAATGACAAAAAATTGACATAAGTTTGTACAATTTTTTAATTATATTAAGCATATATAAAAGATAAACTTATTATAGTTTTTTTATATTTTATGATAAAATAAATACATATCAATGGTGATGGAGCTGTGGCATTAGTAAATGTTCAAACAAGATATAGCATTTTAAATATATAAAATTTACTATATATTGTTCTTGAATTTTTTTATGCAACAGCCCCTTTTTTAATTTATACAAAAAGATAAATGAAAGAAGTGATTAAACTATGAAAAAAAAATCTTTCTCCACTCTTGGATATATTATGGAGGCATTAAATATACAAACAGTTTCTATGTCGCGTTTTATTCATGTAGATGCAAGCCTTGTAAGTAAATGGAAGACCGGTGACCGTACTCTTTCAGAAAAATCCATTTATTTTGATGATATTATTGATTACATTATGGATCAAAGCACAAACACAATTCATCAAAATTTAGAAAATGCACTTATTAATTTATATCCGCATGAAAAAATAGAAGATGAGATACATTTAGAAAATTTATTAAGACAGGCATTGTCAAGTAACCAGCCTCGCAATAAATCTCCAGAATATCAGCTTAATTTAGATAAATCAAATTCAATTTCAGCTTTAACATTTAAAGGAAATTGTGGAAGACGAGAAGCTATTACTAAATTACTTGATTATGCAGATTCTATGACTACTCCTGGAGAATTTTTATTTATTGACAATGAAGAATTTAATTGGTTACTTGAAGATTCTACTTACGCTCATGAATTTGTTAAACGTATTGAAAATCTTATACATAAAGGCTTCCGTGCTACCTTTGTACTACATTATTCTTCATATAAAAGTCGTTTAATACAGCTTTTTGATTTATGTAGTCCATTAATTTTTCATAGAAATATTAATTGGTATTATAAAGAATATTATGATACAACAATAATAAACTTTTCTTTTTTTATTTTAAATCATGCTGTTTCATTGTTAGGTTTTTCCTCAGATTATACTAATTCTTCTACTATGATTTTTACCGATTCTACCTTAGTGTTTCAACATGAAGCAATGGCAAGACAAATGATATCACATTATAATGCACTATTTACGAATTTTAAAATTTCTGACATAAGAACAGTAATTAATGGGGTCTCACAATTTCGTAAACGTGGTTCTATGTATTCATTTTTACCTTCTCCATTATTTATCATAGTAAAAGAAGCTCTGTTACGTGATATTTTACTTTCAAATGATGTGAGTAATGATATTATTGATAAATGTGTTGACTTAAATCACAAACTTAGAAATTTAGTTTTTGAATTTTTTACCACAGATAATAATCAAAAAAAAGATGACTTTATATATATATTTCATTTAGAAGCTATTCTTAATCGAGCTAAAAATGGTGAATTTTTAAGTACAAGTCTTGGACTTGCCTGTAAAAAAAATATCTTAATTAGCCCAAAACATTATGCGACAGAACTCCGTGACTTAGTAAATTTAATGATGACATATGATAATTTAAAAATTATCCTTGTTTCTGATAAAGATAACATTTCCATTCCATCAATTAACTGTTGGTGTAAACAAAATATATGGATGCTACAAATGAATAAAGATGGACTTCGACTTAGTGATGAATATAGCATTGTCAACGCCGCATCTACTAAGTGGGAACAATGTCTTCATACTGTTCCTCCTGAAAGAAAAGATAAAAATTCTGTTAGTCAATTTTTATTAGAACTTGCAGAAGAACTTGAAACAAAGTAAATAATTAACCCAGATAGTATGTAATGTGAATCACCTTATTATCTGGGTATAATTTAACTATTTACTCTTTTTAAATCTGGTTTTCTTCTGCTGCTTTTATAAGCTTTTTAGTTCCCTTTACAAACTTTTGTCTTGGTATCATTACTATTCTTCCACAACCAGTACACTTTATCTTTATATCTGCACCTAGACGTATAACCTCAAAATTATACTCTCCACATGGATGCTTTTTTTTCATTTGTATTATGTCTCCTAAGTTAAAACTCTCTACCATAAAACTTCACCTCATTTTATTTATCTTTATTAATTATTTCCGTTTTAGGATATGGAATTTCTATTCCTGCTTTATCTATTGCTTCTTTTAATTTTTTACGTAAATCTCTTTCCATTTTCCATTGACTTAAAGGCTTACTTCTTCCAGCAACTCTAATTGTTATACCATAAGCATTTAGAGAGGTTACTCCCCACACTTCTATTGGTTCTTTTATATCCTTATTTTCTTTTTCAAATATTTTACATTCATTAGTTATAACATCTATTGCCCTATTTATATCTTCTTCATATGCTATCTCTACATCAACTAAAAATCTTATATTACCCTTTGAATGATTTGTTACTTCTGTTACTGAACCATTAGGTATTAAATGAACATCTCCATTTAAATCTTTTATAATAGTTGTTCTAAGTCCCATAGTTTCAACTATGCCACTAAATTTTCCTATTGTAACATAATCACCTACTCCATATTGGTCTTCAAATAAAATAAAAAATCCATTTATAACATCTTTAACTAAACTTTGAGCTCCAAAACCTACTGCAAATCCACCTACACTTGCTAAGGCTACAGATACTCCCTTAAACATATCTGAAAAAATTAATGCTGCTCCTACAAAATAGGTTATATATTTTAATGCACTTTTTAAAACTCCACCAATTGTTTTAGCCTTTTGGTCATTAATAGAAAATACAGCCTTACTTTTTATTTGATTTTTAACAAATTTATCAATAATCTTATTTCCTATTTTAATAGCTAGATACATTAAAAATAATATTATAACAATTTTTATACATTCATTTATTATATTTTCTATTGTAGAAAACTTAATTAAAAACTTTCCTATACTTATTCCAGTTTTATCAGTATCTATTGAAAATAAATTCATTATATATCAGCCTACCTTTACTTTATTTGAACAAATCCATTTCCATTTTTTCTAAATACATTTTTATATGTTACAATTTCATCTTTAATAATGGAATTTATCTCTCCCTCTTCTTCAATTTCAAATCTTGTACATATTCCACAACTTTGAGTTATTGAAGTTGGGGTTGGCATTATTTTAAACTTAAATCCTTTTTCATTAAAAATACGCTCTGCTTCCATTGCATCAAAGGTATTTTTATATATTATTATAAAATACTCCATTGTTCCTCCTATAATTAATCTTTTTTATTTCACAAAGATATTATAACAAAGAGAATGACTTTAAAACAGTTTTTAATTGTTGTTTAACAAAAATGTTTCACGTGAAACATTTATTATTGGTTTTAATATATCTTTATTTTATAATAAAATAAGTATTATTTGAAAAATTTATGGAGGACTTTTTTATGGAAGTTTATTTAGATAATGCAAGTACAACTTTCCCTAAACCTAAAGTTGTTGCAGATTCAATTTATAATTATTTAGTTAATATTGGTGGAAATGCCAATCGTTCAAATTATTCAAATGCCTTAGAAAGTAGTAGAGAATTATTAAAAGCTAGAATGAACTTAGCTAGTTTTTTTAATTTTCATAAACCAGAGAATGTTATATTTACTAATAATATAACTACCTCTTTAAATATATTAATAAAGGGAATTTTAAAATCAGGAGACCATGTTATATCTTCTACTATGGAACATAATTCAATACTTCGTCCTTTAACAGAAATGATTAATTCACTAAATGTTAAAGTTGATTTTATTAAAGCTTCTCCTTTAGGATTTATAGAACCTAATAATATTAAAAAAGCTATTAAACCTAATACAAAATTAGTTATTTTAGCTCATGGTTCAAATGTTACAGGCTCAATACAAGAATTAAAAACAATAGGAAAACTTTGTAAAGAAAATAATATATTTTTTATAATAGATACTGCTCAAACAGCAGGAAGTGTAAAAGTGGATATGAAGGAGTTAAATGCAGATGCTCTTGCTTTTACAGGTCACAAAAGTCTTTTAGGTCCTCAAGGTACTGGTGGATTTATAATAAATGATAAGTTAAATGAATGTTGCTCCCCTTTATTTACTGGTGGAACAGGTAGCCTTTCTCATTCATTAACTCAGCCTGATTTTTTGCCAGATAAATTTGAAAGTGGAACTTTAAATATGCCAGGCATAATAGGTTTATCAAAAGCTATTGAGTATATAAATTCTGTAGGTTTATCTACCATAGAAGAACATAATAAAAGTTTAAGACATAAATTGTTTGAAGGTCTAAACAATATAAATAATATAACTACATATGGTTCTATAGCTAATTCAACTACCTGTATTTCCTTTAACTATAAGAACATAGACCCTGCAGAAATAGGATTTTTTCTAGAAGAACATGGAATTAAAACAAGATGTGGTCTTCATTGTGCTCCTTTTGCTCATAAAACAATAGGAAGTTTTCCTCAAGGTACAATAAGATTAAGCTTAAGTTACTTTAATACCATTGAAGAAATTGACTATACCTTATCTGTAATAAACAAATTAAATAAAAATTTATAAATTATGTGAATAAAAACCTTCTTTATGGAAAATACTATTTCTAAAAGGAGGTTTTGTTTTGATTTCCATTAATTCATATTTTCCAAATGCTTATATTGAAGTTGAAAAATATCTTTCTAATAATTTAAAAAATATAATAAATAGTAAAAGAGCTATTATATTTTTATGTATTGGTACTGATAGGTCTTCTGGTGATTCTCTTGGTCCTTTAATTGGATATAAATTGAAATCTATTAAAAATAGTAAATTTTATATTTATGGCTCACTAGAAAATCCTATTCACTCTTTAAATATAGAACAAATTATTGAAAAAATTTATGCCTCTTTTAAAGACCCCTTTATAATAGCAATTGATGCCTCTTTAGGAGATGCTAAAAATGTCGGGAAAATCTTTATAGAAAAAAAGCCCCTTTATCCTGGAGCTGCATTAAATAGAACATTAACCCCCATTGGTCATATTAGTATTGTAGGAGTTGTTAATGTTTTAAGTAAATCGGAATTTATAATATTACAAAACACAAGACTTTATACAGTAATGACCTTAGCTGATTCTATATCCCAAGGAATAAGTTCCTTTATAGATAAAAGCTTGTCAAATAATTTTTCAAATGAAAAAATGTAGTTGTAAATTATAACTTACAACTACATTTTTTCTTATAGACTATTTTCTGTGCTCTTTGAAGCTTCATTTAATACTTGCTTTTCTTCTTCTGATAAATCGTATCTTGATATTCCTTTATCTACTGGTTTAGCATATGTAACACTTTCTTCTCTTCCATAAATTCCAGTTAATAAAACTCCATCATTATTTCCATCTAATATTGCTATAGAAAAGCTTAAATCACTTCCTACATTTTCAAAAGCTTTGTATCTCATAATTGCTACCTTTTGAACACAACTTTGCATTTTTGTATTTAGTTTTTCACATGCTTCCATTGCTTTTTTTGAATTTTCATTAGCTTGTTCTATATTTTCTATTTCTTTAACTATAAGAGATTCTATATTCTTTCCATTTGTCCCTCTCATAAATTTTCTATACTTTCTTTCTAGATTGCTTAATGATTTAAATAGCACTATAACTAATATTAATAATAATATAACTATTATCCCTAAAATTCCTATTATGTATGGTACAAATTCATTGAAACTATTTAAAAAATCTTCCACTCTAAATTTCCTTCCTTTCTATTTTAAAAATGTTTCACGTGAAACATTTTATAATTTTAAATATTAATTATATCTAAAATTCTTTGCAAATCTTCTTCTGAATAATATTCTATTTCTATTTTACCCTTATCTTTTTTATAGCTTAGTTTTATCTTAGTTCCAAAATGGGATTGAAGTTTTTCTTCTATATCTTTGTAATATATATTATTTTCATCATTAACTTCTTTATTATCTTTTTTCTTCTTATCAGTAGAATATACCTTTTTTATTAATTTCTCAAGTTCTCTTACAGATAACCCTTCATCAATTACCTTTTGTGCAATTGTATATTGAAGTTCTCCATCATTTATTGAAAGAAGTGTCCTTCCATGACCTTCTGATAAAACACCTTCAATAATATATTCCTTTACTCTATCATCTAAATTTATAAGCCTCATACAGTTAGTTATGGTTGTTCTAGATTTTCCTATTCTTTTACTTAACTCTTCTTGAGTAAGTTTAAATTCATCTATTAACCTTTTGTATGCTAAAGCCTCTTCAATTGGATTTAAATCTTGCCTTTGAATATTTTCAATTAATGATACCTCTAAAACTTCTTTTTCTGTAATATCCATAATTATAGCTGGAACTTCCTTAAGTCCTGCCATTTTTGCAGCTCTCCATCTTCTTTCCCCTGCAATAATAACATAATCCTCATTTTCCTTCATAAGAATTAAAGGTTGAATTATTCCATGATGTTTTATTGATTCTGCAAGTTCTGCTATTCTTTCATTGTCAAAAGATTTTCTTGGTTGTTCTGCATTACTTTTTATTTTGTTTAATGGTATTAGTAACTTACTATTTTCATTTGTCTCTTCTTCATTTTCTGATATTAACGCCCCTAATCCTTTTCCTAACCCAAACTTTTTAGCCATGTAACCCTCCTTAATTTTGTTTTTCTAAAAATTCTTTAGTAAAGTCTAAATAAGCCTTTGCCCCTTTACATTTTTCATCATATAACATTATTGGTAATCCAAAGCTTGGTGATTCAGCTAATCTTATATTTCTTGGAATTGTATTTTTATATACTTTATCCTTAAAATATTTTTTAACTTCGCTATAAACTTCATTACTAAGATTTGTTCTATAATCAAACATAGTCATTAATACACCTTCTATTTCTAAACCCTTATTTAATGACTTTTTAACTAATTGTATAGTATTAACTAATTGACCTACTCCTTCTAATGCATAAAATTCACATTGAATTGGAATAAGTACTGAGTTGCTACAGGTTAAAGCATTTAATGTTAAAACCCCTAAAGATGGAGGACAATCAATAAAAACATAATCATATTCATCTTTTATTTCTTTTATTTTATTTAAAAGTACAGTTTCTCTGCTAGGAATTCCTATCATTTCAACTTCAGCACCAGCTAAATCCATAGTTGATGGTGCAACATATAAGTTTTGTACTAAATCACTTCCTATTATAATTTCCTTTAGTGGTAAATCTGCAGTTAACACTTCATACATAGAAGATTCTAAATTCCTTTTATCTATTCCAAAACCACTAGTTGTATTTCCTTGAGGGTCTATATCTATAGTTAAAACCTTATAACCTTCCATTGCTAAATAAGCACATAAATTTATATTAGTAGTAGTTTTTCCAACTCCACCTTTTTGATTAAAAACACAAATTATTTTCATATAAAAAAGCTCTAAATTAGAGCCCACCCCCTTTCACAAAAAATATATATAATTTAATTAATTAATACTGAAATCTTTTGCATTAATTTAAATTATTCACATATTTATTATATATAATGTTTTTCTATAATAAAAGATTTTTTTACAAATATATGCTTATATATAATATTACTTTATTATTAAGTTTTTCATTTTTACATAAAAAAGTTTTAATTATTAACTTGGCAAGTTCTATACAGTTTTCAAAATATATAATTTCTTATAGAATAAAAAACTGTTAACAACTTAAAAAGTTATCCACAGTTTATCAACAGGTACTTTTTCCATAAAAAGAGTATTAATCCTTATTGTCTTAACAAATTATCCACAACTTAGAAAAGCTTATACCACCAATTCTCTATAAAAAAAAGAGGCTTAAAACTAAACCTCTTTAAAAATGTTTCACGTGAAACATTTTAACTATAAATCTTTTTTACTTTTAGGTATGTTTACTGTTATTTGAATATATTCTTCAGAATCATCAAATTTATAATCAGCAGGTATATTAAATTTATTGAAAACTTGCTTTATGGTATTAACATAAAGTTTTGCAGGAAAAACAGCTGTTACATTTTTATTTTTATATTGTTCTCCTGCTAATTTTAAAAGTTCTTTATTAACTAATTCTTCTGTAGCCTTTACATTTAAACTTTCTTCAACTACTTGTTTAATAACTTTTATTTGCAAAGCTTCATTATGTATCATAAGTAAAGCCCTTGCATGTCTTTCAGTTAAAGAGTTATTAATACACATTCCTCTAACTTTTTCTGATAATTTTAACAATCTTAATTTATTAGCAATTGTAGATTGCTTTTTTCCCATTTTTATAGCTATCTCTTCTTGAGTAAAATTATGATCATGAATTAAATTATAATATGCCTCTGCTTCTTCTATAAAGTTTAAATCCTCTCTTTGAAGATTTTCTAGAAGTGCTATTTGAGCAGATTCTCTATCAGTTATATCTAATACAGTACAAGGTACATTTTCTAAATGTAACATTCTAGCTGCCCTCCAACGTCTCTCACCTGCAACTAATTCATATATATCTCCTATTTTTCTAACAGTAAGAGGCTGTACTATTCCATGCTCTTTAATTGATTGTGATAATTCCATTAATGCTTCTTCATTAAAATTTTTTCGTGGTTGATATGTGTTTGGAATTATCTGTTCAGTCTTAATGTTTATTATTTCTTTATTCATATGCTTCTCACAACCATCCTTAAAATATACTCTTAATATTATAAGTTCTATAAGGCATATGCTTTTTCCTTCTTTTTACATTTATTTTTTTACAATTACTTTATTGGTTTTTTACTTACCACCCCTGCTTTTCTTGGATAATTTGATGGACACTCTTTTATCTTACTAACTACAACTATCTTATGATTTAAATCTGTTCCTTCTATTTCTACTTCAATTATATTCTTTAATTTTCCACCTAATACTCCAATAGCATTTCTACTTCCTTCAAGTTCCTCTTCAATAGCAGGACCTTTTAATGCGACAAAACTTCCTCCAACTTTAACATAAGGAAGACAAAATTCTGATAACACTGCCATATTTGCTACTGCTCTAGATGTTGCTATATCAAACTTTTCTCTTAATTCTTTTGTTTTAGCTCCATCTTCTGCTCTTGAATGAATTGTTTTAACATTTTTCAATCCTAACTCATTAATAACTAAATTTAAAAAATTAATTCTTTTATTTAATGAGTCTAATAAGGTAATTTTTTTATCTTCATCCATAATAGCTATTGGAATTCCAGGAAAACCTGCCCCTGTTCCAACATCTATTATAGTTTTTGCATTTTTTAATTCTTCACATTTATATGCCTTTATACAATCTATAAAATGTTTTTTTACAACTTCTTCATCTTCTGTTATAGCTGTTAAATTTACTTTTTCATTCCATTCTTGTATTAATTTCATATATTTAATAAATTTATTATATTGTTCCTCACTTAAAGACATTCCAACTTCTTCTGCAGCATTTTTCATTAATTCATAAAATTTCATTTATGACCTCCATTATCTTTTATTATAGTGATGCTCTAAATATATTAAAAGTACAGATATATCAGCAGGAGAAACTCCAGATATTCTAGAAGCTTGCCCTATACTTACAGGTCTTATATTGCTAAGTTTTTGTATAGCCTCTGTTCTAAGTCCTTTCACATCTGAATAGTCAATATCATTAGGTAACAATTTCTTTTCAAACTTAGTAAATTGATTAACCTGTTCTAATTGCTTAGCTATATATCCTTCATATTTTGCTCTTATATTTACTTGTTCTCCAATATCTTCTGAAAGTTCTTCTCTTTCTGGGTCAAGTGGTACTAATGAGAAATAATCTAATTCTGATCTTTTTATTAACTCATATAAACTTGTAGGTTTCTTTAATTCAGCAGAACCTAATGATTCTAAAAATACTCCTACTTCTTTTTTATTTGTTATTTGAAGATTTTTTAATCTTTCTATTTCATTTTCAACTGCATTTTTTCTATTAAGGAATTTTTCATATCTTTCTTCTGTAACTAAACCTATTTTATGACCAATTTCAGTTAATCTAAAGTCTGCATTGTCTTGTCTTAAAAGAAGTCTATATTCAGCTCTAGAAGTCATCATTCTATAAGGCTCATTTGTTCCTTTAGTTACTAAATCATCAATTAAAACTCCTATGTAAGCATCTGATCTTGTTAATATTAAAGGTTCTTTTCCTTGTACCTTTAAAGCAGCATTTATACCTGCTATAAGACCTTGTCCTCCTGCTTCTTCATATCCTGAACTTCCATTTAACTGTCCTGCACCATATAAACCTTCTATTTCTTTAAATTCTAAAGTAGGCTTTAATTGTGTAGGGTCAATTGAATCATATTCTATTGCATATGCAGTTCTAAGCATTTCAGCATTTTCTAAACCAGGTAATGTTCTAAGCATCTTTATTTGAACCTCTTCTGGAAGTGAAGAACTAAATCCTCCTACATACATTTCTAATGTATCTTCTCCTTCTGGTTCTATAAATATTTGATGTTGATTTTTATCCGGGAATCTCATAACCTTATCTTCAATTGATGGACAATATCTTGGTCCTATTCCTTTTATGCTTCCATTATATATTGGAGACCTTCCAATATTTTCTCTTATAATCTTATGAGTTTCCTCATTAGTATAAGTTAAATAACAAGATACTTGTTCTCTATCTATATTGTCACTCATAAAAGAAAATGGTACTATTTTTTTATCTCCAGGTTGTTCAACCATTTTTGATAAGTCTAGTGACCTTCTATTTACTCTTGCTGGTGTTCCTGTTTTAAATCTTCTTAAACTTATATTTAAATCTAACAAACTTTGTGATAAATCATTAGCAGGGAAAAGTCCATTAGGTCCTCCACTATAACTTACTTCTCCAATAATAATTTTTCCTCTTAAATAAGTTCCTGTAGCTAAAACAACAGCCTTACATTTAAATGTAGCACCATTTTTAGTAACTACTCCAACTATCTTTTTATCCTCTACTAATAAGTCAGTAACTTCTATTTGCTTTATATAAAGATTTTCTTGTTCTTCTAATGTTTTTTTCATTCTTCTTTGGTATTTTACTTTATCAGCTTGTGCTCTTAATGAATGTACTGCAGGACCTTTTGATGTATTAAGCATTTTAGATTGTATAAATGTATGGTCAATATTTATTCCCATTTGTCCACCTAATGCATCAATTTCTCTAACTAAATGTCCTTTAGCAGTTCCTCCTATATTAGGATTACATGGCATCATAGCAATAGAATCTAAACTTATTGTACATACTAAAGTTTTTAGACCCATTCTTGCACTTGCAAGTGCTGCTTCACAGCCTGCATGACCAGCACCTACAATTATAATATCAAATTCTCCAGCCTCATATCTCATTTTATTTTTCTCCTACTTTCCTACGCAAAACTCGCTAAATATTTTATTTATTAAATCCTCTTCAAGCTCTGAACCTGTAATTTCTCCTAAGGCTTTTAGAGCTGATGTTACATATATTGAAATTAAATCTAAATACTCATTAGATTTTACTCTATCTAAAGCTTCTTCGCAGTTTTCTAAGGCTCTATATAAAGCTTGCTTATGCCTATTGTTAGATATTATCATACTTTCACTATCAACTTCTCCATTAAAGAATAAATCTTTAACTTTCTCTTTTAATTCATCTATTCCAAATCCAGTTTTAGCAGATATGTAAATTATATTTTTAAGTTCTTTTATGTCCTCATCACTTATCTTTTTCTCTAAGTCATTTTTATTCATAAGAACTACATATTTTTTATCTTTAACCTTTTCTATAATTTCTCTATCTTCATCTTCTAATGGACGTGATGAATCAAGCATTAAAACTACTAAATCAGCTTCATCAATTTTTTCTCTTGATTTTTCTACTCCTATTTTTTCTACTTCATCTTCAGTTTCTCTAATACCAGCAGTATCTGTTATTTTTACTGGAATACCATCTAAACTTATAAACTCTTCTATAATGTCTCTTGTTGTTCCTGGAATATCAGTTACTATAGCTCTTTTTTCTTTTAATAAACAATTTAATAAAGAAGATTTTCCAACATTAGGCTTACCTATTATAGCAAGCTTTAAGCCATCTCTTATTATACGACCTTCATTAGCACCTTCTAATAATTTTTTCATATCCTCTATAGCAACAGTTAATTGTTCTTGAACTCTTATAGGAATTGTTTCATCTGGCTCCTCATCATCTTCTGTAAAGTCAACAGAATATTCTATTAGAGCTAAAGTATTAAGCATATACTCTCTAAGCTTTCCTATTTCCTTAGAAAGAGCTCCATTACTTTGCATAACGGCAGACTTCATTGATAAATCAGTCTTAGCTCTTATAATATCCATAACAGCTTCTGCCTGACTTAAATCTATACGTCCGTTTAAGAAAGCTCTTTTAGTAAATTCACCTGGCTCTGCAATTCTAGCTCCAGCTTTTATAATTTCTTCTAAAACTCTTCCTGTAGATACAACTCCCCCATGGCAGTTTACCTCAACTACATCCTCTGCTGTGAAACTTCTTGGCCCTTTCATATAACTTATAATTACTTCATCTATTTCAACCTTTGAATCTATATCACATATATAACCATATCTCATAGTATAACTTTTCATATCTAATATATCAGAAGAATTTTTTCCTTTAAAAATCTTATTTATTACCTTTAAAGAATCACTTCCAGATACTCTTATTATTGATATTCCACCTTCTCCTAAAGGAGTTGCTATACCACAAATTGTATCAAATTCTTTCAATTAAAAATCATCTCCTTAAATATAATAATACATATTAATATATTTTACAAAACATTAATATTATAGTCAAAAATCTTAGAATTCTTTGCAAAAATAAAAGAAAGCCTTTCGGCTTCCTCTTACTTTATTTTTTTATATCTATTACAATTCTTCTGTAAGGTTCTTCCCCTTCACTATAGGTAGTTACATCTTTATCATCCTGAAGAGCTGAATGAATTATTCTTCTTTCGTATGGATTCATAGGTTCTAACTTATAAGGCCTTTTACTCATTTTAACCTTATAAGATGCTTTTTCAGCAACCCTTTTTAATGTTTCTTCTCTTTTTTGTCTATAATTTTCTGTATCTAATACAACTCTTTTATAGGGTTTATTATGATCTTTATTAACAATAAGAGATACTAAATACTGCAAAGAGTCTAATGTTTCACCTCTATATCCTATTATCAATCCCATCTTAGGACCAGTAATGTTCATAGTTACTAAATCATTTTCTTCCTTAACTGTAACATCAGCATCAACTTTCATATTATCAAGAACATCAACTAAAAACTTTTTAGCTTCATCAACATGACTAGGTTTTGTGGTAACTTTTACCTTAGCTGGCTTACTTCCAATTAAGTTAAATAGACCTTTTGCACCTTCGTCAATTACCTCAATAATAACATTATCTTTTTCCTCATTTAAAGAGGCTAAAGCTTTATCAATAGCTTCTTCAACAGTTTTTCCACTCATTTCAACAGTTTTCATACCATAGTCACCACCTTAATAAAAGTAAAGTTAAGTATTAATTAATTCTTCTTTTTCTTCTTCTTTTTCTTACTTGCTTTATTAGTTTCTTCATAATTTTGCATAAAGAATTTTGAACCATCTAAAGCTTCTTTTTTTGCCTCTTCTTTTTCTTTTAATTCTAATGCTTCTTTTTTAGCTGGTCTATAATTTATAAAATAGGTATTTGCTATTTGAATTAATCCACCAACAACCCAATATATTACAAGTATTGATTGGAAGTTTATTGACATAAAAGCCATCATTAAAGACATACCTACATTCATACCAGACATATTTGGTGTACCACTATTTGCTGGAGTTGCTTTAGTCATTAAATATGATGGTATATAAGTAGTAAGTGCTGCTAATATAGGTAATATAAATAACTTATCTGGCTGAGCTAAGTCCTTAATCCATAAAAATGACAAACCTTCAATTTGTGCTTTCATACTTGCACTATAGAAAACACCATATAATGCCATAAGTATTGGTAATGGAAGTAATGCTGGAAGACATCCACCTGTCATACTTACATTTTTCTCTTTATAAAGATTCATCATCTCCATTTGAGCTTTTTGTGGGTCATTTTTATACTTTTCTTGAATCTTCTTAACCTCTGGCTGTATTTCTTGCATCTTCTTTGAAGACTTAGCAGACTTAATATTAAAAGGTAACAAGCAAGCTCTTATTATTACTGTTAAAATAGTAATTGCCAATACGTAAGATGCTCCTCCTGTTACCCCTAATGAAACAACCAGATTATGTATAGCTTCAAATATTATTGTAAAAAATTTTGTTATTGGTGCAAACAGTTTTAACATATACATACTGCTACTAAAAACATATACAAATATAATTGTAAGTTTGTTTCATCTAAGTAGCTACTCCTTTCTCTAATATTTTTAACAACTATTTTTTCCTTCATTTTACAGGGTCAAATCCACCTTTACTAAAAGGATTGCATCTTAAAATGCGCCAAGTAGACATAAGACCACCTTTTATAACTCCATATTTTTCAATAGCTTCTACTGCATATTGAGAACATGTAGGAATATATTTACACCTTGGTGGATACATTGGTGAAATTTTCGTCCTATACATTTTTATCAGATACAGTATTATTTTTTTCATTGTACAAACCTGCCTTGTTAAATAAATTATCCATGGCCTTTGCTACATCATGATAACTTTTATCCTTAATCTTTGTTCTTGCTACAAAAACAAAATCGTATCCTTTTTTATTAATATTTTCTTGCTTAAGTCTATAATTTTCCAATATTAATCTTTTGCTTCTGCTTCTAACAACACTGTTTCCAACTTTTTTACTTACAGAAATCCCTACTTTATTATATAAGGAATTATCTTTATCTTTGTTTCTGTTATTTTTTAATACATATAGTACCAAAAGATCATTAGCAAAAGACTTTCCTCTTCTATATACAATTCTAAACTCAATATTTTTCTTTAATTTATAAATCATAGGTATTTCTATACTCCTTTTTCCGCATTTTGCAGAAAAAAGGCCACAAATGCGGCCCTTATGCTGTTAATTTTTTTCTACCTTTTTGTCTTCTTCTCTTAAGAACGTTTCTTCCAGATAAAGTACTCATTCTTTTTCTGAATCCGTGTTCTTTTTTTCTTTGTCTCTTTTTAGGTTGGTATGTCATGAACATTATCACTACACCCCCTTTACGTTATCAATTTTTATAGTAATTAACTATTAATCTAAATTTTAAGTTACTTAATCAATTATATATATTTACTTATATTGTGTCAAGAACTTAGTTGAATTATTAATAAAAATTAAGCAATGAATTTTTTTGTGGATAACTTATTGAATACTGGTCTTCTATTATGCTATTATAATAAAAGATTGTGAATAACTTGTTGATAAAATAAACTTATCCACAGATGTGAATAAGTCTGTGAATAACTTGTTAAAAACTTTATATTTTCACAAGTCTTTTTTTATTTTTTCTTTTTTTTATGCTAAATTCAGAGATATTTAGACTGTTTATAATTTTTTTCATATTCCTGTGGATAACTTTTTTAGAACATGAAAGTTATCCACATGTGGATAACTTTATCCACTTTTTCAACAGGAAAAATTAATTATTTTATTTTCTGTGTATAAGTTGTTAATATCCTGTGGATTTCTTGTTAATAACTATAAAAAAATTTTTTTTTGGAGGATAAATAATGGATGCTAATTTGCAAGACTTATGGGAACAAACCTTAAATGTTTTAAAAAACGAAATGAGTGAAGTAAGTTTTAACACTTGGATGAAAAGTTGTAATCCCATATCAATATCAGAAGACACCATAAAAATTAGTGTACCTAATTCTTTTACTCGTGACATTCTTAATAATAGATATAAAGATTTAGTTGCAAACTCAATTCAAGGTATTTGTTCTAAATTATATAAATTAGAATTTTTAATTTCCTCTGAAGTTGCCTTAGAGGAAAAAAACAAAGCTATAAAAATTAAAGGTTCACCTTTAAATGAAGAAATATCTAATACTCTTAACCCTAAGTACACATTCGATTCCTTTGTAATTGGTAACAGCAATAGATTTGCTCATGCTGCTTCTTTAGCTGTTGCAGAAGCTCCTGCTAAAGCTTATAATCCTTTATTTATATATGGAGGAGTTGGACTTGGAAAAACTCACTTAATGCATGCAATAGGTCATTATATTCTTGAAAATAATCCTAATGCTAAAGTTGAATATGTATCATCAGAAAAATTTACAAATGAACTTATAAATGCAATTAAACATGATAAAAATGAAGAATTTAGAAATAAATACAGACATGTAGATGTTTTATTAATAGATGATATTCAATTTATTGCAGGAAAAGAAGGAACTCAAGAAGAATTTTTCCATACTTTTAATGCACTACATGATGCAAACAAACAAATAATACTATCATCAGATAGACCCCCTAAGGAGATTCCAACCTTAGAAGATAGATTACGTTCTAGATTTGAATGGGGTCTTATTGCTGATATTCAAGTACCAGACTTTGAAACAAGAATGGCAATATTGAAGAAAAAGGCCGATTTAGAAAGACTTAATGTTCCTAACGAAGTTATGGTTTATGTTGCAACTAAAATAAAATCAAACATAAGGGAACTTGAAGGGGCACTTATAAGAATAGTAGCTTATTCATCATTAACAAATAGAGCGGTTAGCGTAGACTTAGCTTCTGAAGCTTTAAAAGATATTATATCTAAAAAACAAGGAAAAAGTATAACAATAGAGTCAATTCAAGATATTGTATCTAGCTATTTTAATTTAAGGGTAGAAGATTTTAAATCTCAAAGAAGAACTAGAAATGTTGCCTATCCAAGACAAATAGCTATGTATTTAAGTAGAAAGCTAACAGATATGTCACTTCCTAAGATAGGTGAAGAATTTGGTGGAAGAGATCATACTACTGTAATTCATGCATATGAAAAAATTTCTGAAAATCTTAAAACAGATGAAGGATTACAAAGTACTGTAGATGATATAACTAAAAAATTAACCCAAATTTAATCCACAGATATACATAATAATCTGTGGATAAGTATAAAGTAAGATTCTACCAGTTAATAATGTGGATAACTGAAACAAATTATCCACTAGTTATCCACAGTTTTTTTTCTTTGTATTACTGATTATAACTATGTTTTTCGTAGTTATCCACAAATCCACAGCCCCTACTACTACTACTACTATATTTATTTATATTATCTATACTATATATAGAAATTTAACAATTAACAATTGTGAATTATTTTTGGAGGTTATTTATGATTTTTATATGTGAAAAACAAAAATTACAAGAAGGTATTTTAATAGTTCAAAAAGCAATAACAGGAAAATCAACTATGCCTATTTTAGAAGGTATTTACATAAAAACTGATTCTAATGGAATAACTCTAATAGGTTCAGATAAAGACTTATCTATAGAAACTAAAGTAGAAGCAGATGTATTAGAACAAGGAAGTATAGTTATAGATTCAAAAATATTTGGTGAAATTATAAGAAAGCTACCAAACTCTGAAGTAAGAATTGAAATTATTGAAAATGATACTGTACAAATAAGTTGCGAAAAATCCATATTCAATGTAGTATTAATGAATCCAGAAGAATATCCTGCATTACCAGACATAACAAATGAAAAACAAATAAGTGTTCCACAAAATATATTAAAGAATATGATAAAAAGCACATCTTTCTCAGTAGCTCAAGATGAAACAAGACCAATACTACAAGGAGTATTATTTGAAATTAAGGATAAAAGCCTTAATCTTGTAGCTTTAGATGGGTATAGACTTGCAGTAAAAAGTGAATACTTAGATAGTGAATTTGATATAGATGTAGTTATCCCCGGAAAAACATTAAATGAGGTGTCTAAAATACTTGAAGATGTGGATAACTTGGTGAATATTACTTTTACTAAAAATCAAATATTATTTAATTTAGAGCATACAAAAATCATCTCTAGATTATTAGAGGGTAAATTTGTAAATTATGCATCTTTATTACCACAAGAACATAAACTTTTAGTTTATGTAAACAGACAAGATTTACAAAATGGTATTGAAAGAGCTTCTTTAATGTCTAAAGAAGGTAATAGTAATTTAATTAAGCTAAAAATAGAAGATGATGTATTAGTTATAACATCAAATTCTCAATTAGGAAAAGTAAGAGAAGAAGTTGAAATAAATATGCAAGGAGAAGAACTTGAAATTGCATTTAATTCAAGATATTTACTTGATGTATTAAAGAATATGGAAGAAGAAGTTATAAGATTAGAAATGACATCAAGTATAACACCTTGTGTAATAAAAGCTAAGGATAATGATTCATATAAATATTTAATTTTACCAGTAAGATTAATAAGATAGGAGGAAATGTATAAATAATTGATATTTATGCAATAATTATAATAATGAAAGAAATTGAAATAAATACAGAATTTATAAAATTAGACTCTTTTTTGAAATGGTGTGGAGCAGTTTCTTTAGGTGGAGAAGCAAAAATGTGTATACAAGAAAACTTGGTATCTGTTAATGGTGAAATATGCACTCAACGTGGGAAAAAGTTAAGAGATGGAGATGTGGTTAGTTTTGAAGGTGAGGATTATAAAGTAATCCACAGGTGAGTTTATTTTAGCTTTGTGATATAATTAGATGGGTGTTTATAGATGTTTATAAAAAAACTAATGTTAATAAATTATAGAAACTATGAAAAGCTTGATATAAACTTTGGAAAAGGTGTTAATGTTTTTATAGGAGATAATGCTCAAGGAAAAACAAATATACTAGAATCCATTTATTATTGTGCTTTTGCAAAATCCCATAGAACTACAAGAGATAGAGAACTTATTAATTGGAATAACCATGAAGCCTATATAAGTTTAGGAATAGCTAAAGAAAGACTTGATAAAAAGATAGATATAAAAATCTTAAAGGATGGAAAAAAAGCTATTAAAGTTAATTCTATAAAAATTAACAAAATAGGTGAATTATTTGGAATTTTTAATGTGGTTATGTTTTCTCCTGAAGATTTAAAAATAGTAAAAGATTCACCAGGAGTTAGACGAAGATTTATTGATATGGAATTATGCCAACTTAATAAAAAATATTATTATAACATTGTTCAATACAATAAAGTCCTTAATGAAAGAAATGTAGTTTTAAAAAATAGAAACTTAAGTGAAGATATGCTTGATATTTATGATGAGCAGTTATCTTCTTATGGTGAATATGTAATAAAAGAAAGATTGAAATATATTGATAAACTTAATTATTATGGTAAGCAAGTGCATAAAGATATAACTTCAAATAAAGAAAATATAGAATTTAAATATCAATCTACAATAAAAGATTTAAGCAAAGTAAAAGAAAATTTTTATGAAGCTTTAAAGAAAAATAGAAAAAAAGATATTGAAAAGGGAATATCTACAATAGGACCTCACAGAGATGATTTTTCTATATTTATAAATAATGTGGATATAAAAAGCTTTGGTTCACAAGGACAACAAAGAACAGCAGTACTTACAATAAAATTTGCCTCTTTAAGAATAATAAAAGAAATTACAAATGAATATCCTGTTCTTTTGTTAGATGATGTTTTATCTGAATTAGATTTTAGTAGGAAAAGATATATTTTAAGTACAATAGGAGAAATTCAAACAATTATCACTTGTACAGGAATTGAAGATATATGTAATTATTTAGATTCAAATTCTAAGATATTTAAAGTAAAAAATGGAATAGTTTCTAATTAGTAAGGAGGGATTTTATGTTTTTACATTTAGGAGAAAATGTAGTTGTCCCAATAAAAGATGTAATTGGGATATTTGATTTACAATCAACTAAGTATAGTTCTGATACTAATCAATTTTTAAGACTAGCCGAAGAAGATGGATTTGTGGAGAGGATAACAAAAGAAAATCCAAAATCTTTTGTTATTGCTGAGGTAGATAAGAAAAGTAAAATTTATCTTTCACCAATATCTTCAACAACATTAACAAAAAGAACAGATATGGATTATAACCTTTAGTCCAATATTTAAAACCTTCATGTGCAAAATACAAATTTTTTAGGAGGAATCTGTGTTGGAAAATAATAAGCAAAGTTATGATGAAAATCAGATTCAAGTTCTTGAAGGACTTGAAGCTGTAAGAAAAAGACCTGGTATGTACATAGGAAGTACCAGCTCTAGAGGGCTACATCATTTAGTGTATGAAATTGTTGATAACAGTATTGATGAAGCTCTAGCAGGATATTGCAAAAAGATAGTTGTTACAATTAATGTGGATAACTCAATAGAAGTTGTGGATGATGGTAGAGGTATGCCAGTTGGTATGCATCCAAAAATGAAAAAACCTACTGTTGAAGTTATTATGACTATATTACATGCAGGTGGAAAATTTGGTGGAGGAGGATACAAAGTTTCAGGTGGTTTACATGGTGTTGGTGCATCAGTTGTAAATGCTTTATCTGAAAAGTGTATTGTTACCATCAAAAGAGAGGGAAGCATATGGCAACAAACTTATGAAAGAGGTAAGGTTGTTAGTGATTTAGAAAATATAGGTTCATCAAATGAAACTGGTACGACTGTATATTTTAAGCCTGATTCTGAAATATTTGATGAAACTGTATATGATTTTAGTATATTATCACAAAGATTAAGAGAGTTAGCTTTTTTAAACAAAGGAATACATATAACATTAATTGACAAAAGAGATGATAATAAAGAAGAATTTCACTATGAGGGAGGAATTAAATCTTTTGTAAGTTATTTAAATAGAAATAAAGAAACATTACATCCAGAGCCAATTTATGTTGAAGGAATAAAAGATAAGGTATCAGTAGAAGTAGCTCTTCAATACAATGATGGATATACAGAAAATTTATTTTCTTTTGCAAACAATATAGATACTGTTGAAGGTGGAACTCACTTAGTTGGATTTAAAACTGCTGTAACAAGAGTATTTAATGATTATGGAAAGAAGTATGGATATTTAAAAGAAAATGATAAAAAATTATCTGGAGAAGATATTAGAGAAGGTTTAACAGCTGTTGTATCAGTAAAAATTGAAGAACCTCAATTTGAAGGTCAAACTAAAACAAAGCTTGGAAATAGTGAAGTAAGAGGAATTGTGGATTCAATTGTTGCTGAAAATGTAGGAATATTTTTAGAAGAAAATCCTGGAATAGGTAAGATTATTATAGATAAAGCATTAATGGCTTCAAGAGCAAGGGAAGCTGCTAGAAAAGCTAGGGAATTAACAAGGAAATCTGTTTTAGAGCGTTCTTCACTTCCAGGAAAATTAGCTGATTGTTCTTCAAAAGACCCAAAAGAATGTGAAATATATATAGTAGAGGGAGATTCTGCAGGTGGTTCTGCAAAACAAGGAAGAAATAGAAGATTCCAAGCTATATTACCACTAAGAGGTAAAATATTAAATGTTGAAAAACAAAGATTAGATAGAATATTAAATGCAGATACTATAAGATCAATGATTACAGCATTTGGTGCAGGTATTGGAGAAGACTTTAACATAGAGAAGATAAGATATAATAGAATAATAATAATGACAGATGCCGATGTTGATGGTGCTCATATAAGAACATTGTTATTAACATTCTTCTATAGATACATGAGAGAATTAATAGATGGAGGGCATGTATATATTGCTCAACCACCATTATTTAGAGTTAAAAAGGGAAAAAATCAAGAGTATGCTTATACTGATGCAGAATTAAATGAAATTTTAGAAGCATTTGGTGGAAAAGATAACTCTACTGATATTCAAAGATATAAGGGTCTTGGAGAAATGAATGCTGAACAGTTATGGGATACTACTATGGACCCTGAAAAGAGAATATTAAAGAAAGTAACTGTAGGTGATGCTATGCTTGCAGATGAGATATTTACTATTCTTATGGGAGAAAAGGTAGAGCCTAGAAAAGAATTCATTATACAAAATGCTAGAAAAGGAAATTTAGATATTTAGTACTAATATGAGGTGAAGTACATGGATTTTAATGAAGGAAAAGTAATTCCTATTGACATTAATGAGGAAATGCAAAGATGTTATATAGATTACTCAATGAGTGTTATAGTTGGTCGTGCACTGCCAGATGTAAGAGATGGATTAAAGCCTGTTCATAGAAGAATATTATATTCTCTACATGAATTGGGAATATTTCCTGATAAGGGTTATAGAAAGTGTGCTAGAATAGTTGGAGATGTTTTAGGTAAATATCATCCACATGGAGATTCTTCTGTTTATGATGCGTTAGTGAGAATGGCACAAGATTTCTCTATGAGATATATGCTAGTTGATGGTCATGGTAACTTTGGTTCTGTTGATGGAGATAGTCCAGCTGCTATGAGATATACAGAAGCAAAGATGAATAAGATAGCAGTGGAAATGTTAAGAGATATAAATAAAGATACTGTAGAATTTGGGCCTAACTTTGATGGTGAAGAAAAAGAACCAATGGTATTACCATCAAGATTTCCTAATCTATTAGTAAATGGTTCATCAGGAATAGCTGTTGGTATGGCAACAAATATACCACCACATAACTTAGGAGAAGTAATTGATGGTACTATAATGCTTATAGACAATCCAGATTCAACAGTTGCAGAACTTATGACAGTTATAAAGGGACCAGATTTCCCAACAGCTGCAACTATTATGGGTAAATCAGGAATAAGAGCAGCTTATGAAACTGGTAAGGGAAAAATAACTGTAAGAGCAAAGGCAGAAATAGAAGAGGAAAATTCTAGACATAGAATTATTGTTACAGAAATTCCATACCAAGTTAATAAAGCAAAACTTATAGAAAGTATTGCGGATTTAGTAAAGGATAAGAAGATTGTTGGAATATCAGATTTAAGAGATGAATCTGATAGAGAAGGTATGAGAATTGTTATTGAATTAAAGAAAGATGCTAATCCTAATGTTATCTTAAATCTTTTATATAAGCATACAAAAATGCAAGATACTTTTGGGGTTATAATGCTTGCTCTTGTTAATAATCAACCACAAATTTTAAATTTAAAACAAATTTTAGAGCATTACATAGCTCATCAAAAGGATGTTATTACAAGAAGAACAATCTTTGATTTAAATAAGGCTAAAGCAAGAGCTCACATCTTAGAGGGGTTAATAATAGCTTTAGATCATATTGATGAAGTAATAAGCATAATAAGAAATTCAGAAACTAGTGAAATAGCTAAAAATACATTAATAGAGAAGTTTGGATTATCAGAAAAGCAAGCAGTTGCTATTCTTGAAATGAAACTTAGAAGATTAACAGGTTTAGAAAGAGATAAAATTGAAGATGAATATAAGGAATTAATGAAACAAATAGAATATTTAACTTCAATACTAGAAAGTGAAGAAAAACTTCTTGGCGTAATAAAAGATGAATTACTAGAAATTAAAAATAAGTATAATGATGAAAGAAGAACTCATATAGAAGAAGTAGTTAATGATATTGATATTGAGGATTTAATTCAGGAAGAAGAGGTTACTGTAACCCTTACTCATGCTGGATACATAAAGAGAATATCATCTGATACTTATTCTGCTCAAAGAAGAGGTGGAAAGGGTATTCAAGCTATGACTACTAAAGAAGATGATTATGTAGAACATGTTATGGTAACTTCTACTCATTCAGATGTATTATTATTTACAAATAGAGGTAGAGTATATAAATTAAGAGCATATAGAATACCTGAAGCAGGAAGAACTGCAAAGGGTACAAATATAGTAAACTTAATTGCAATAGAGCCTGATGAAAGAATAGAAACTATATTAACTGTTAAAGATGATGTAAGAGAAGGTTTCTTGTTTATGGGAACTAAACAAGGATTAGTTAAGAAAACGCCTTTAGAAGAATTTAAAAACTTAAGAAAAAATGGACTTATAGCAATAAACTTAAGAGAAGGAGATGAACTCCTTAAAGTTAAAATAACCAGAGGTGATGCAGATATTATAATGATAACTCAAAATGGTTATGCTATTAAGTTTAATGAAAAATCTGTAAGACCAATGGGAAGAACAGCTTCTGGAGTAAGAGCAATAAATTTAAAAGATGATGACATAGCAGTATGTATGGATATAGCAGTTAAAGGAGAAGAAGTTCTTGTAATAAGCGAAAATGGCTTTGGTAAGAGAACTCCAATTGAACAATATAAGATACAACGAAGAAATGGTGTAGGTTTAATAACATATAAGATAAGTGAAAAGACAGGTAAACTTGCTGGAGCAACTATATGTAAGCCTGATGATGAATTAATGCTTATAAATTCAAGTGGAATAGCTATAAGAATAAATGTTAGTGATATATCTGTAACAAGTAGAGCAGCTATGGGTGTTACTTTAATGAGAACTAATGAAGAGGAAAAAGTAGTTGCAATAACTAAAATATCAGCAGATGTTGACAAAGAAAAAAAAGATAATACTACAAAAAATAATGAAAAAGAAGTACAAAAAAATGATTTTAGTCTAGACAAATTAGTGGAAAGAGCTATGAGTGAAATAGAAGATACAAATTCAGAAGAATAAATAAACTAAAAAAAGGATTGTAGATAATAAAATACACTTATTATCCACAATTCTTTTTTTAAAATCAAAATATTTGTTAATAATTGTGGATAACTTTGTGAAAAGTTAATAAGCTTAAATGTGCAAGGTTTTTGTCTTTTAAAAGTAATAAAATCTATTATAATACAAATGATAATAGATTTATAGTTTAAAAATTTAGAGGTGATTTCATGAAATTAGCAGAAGCTTTAAACATAAGAGCTGATTTACAAAGAAAAGTATATCAATTAAAAAGCAGATTAATAGCAAATTCTCAAGTTCAAGAAGGAGATACACCAGCAGAAGATCCAGAGGATTTACTTAAAGAATTAGATACTAGTATAAAAAAATTAGAAGATGTAATAAAGTTAATAAATAAAACTAATGGCAATACTTATATTAAGAACAAAAGTATATCAGATATGATTGTAGAAAGGGATATGCTTAAATTAAAAATGAGTGCAATAAATGAATTGGTAAATTCAGCAAGTAATAAAGTGGATAGATATTCAAATAAAGAAATAAAAATATTTAGCACAATTAATGTGAAGGAAAAACAAAAAGAATTAGATAAAATGTCTAAAGAATATCGTGAAATTGATACATTACTTCAAGGATTAAACTGGACAACAGATTTAGTAGAATAATATAGATGGTAATCTTATTAATAAGAGTGAATATTATCTCTACAGTTGAGAATGAACTGAAAATTAATTCTTGGTTTAAAGGGTTAAAACAAAATTAAAAGTAACACCTAGTAAAGTTACATGAGTAATAGGTACAAATAAATGTTAAAACCAGATATTAGCTTATTAATAAAGATGAGGGCGGATAAGGGGATAATTAATAGAAACATATCCAAGTGTATCATTATATAAAAAAACAAGAAATATTAAGAAAAATAAAGAAAATAGAAAATAAATAATTGTTAATATAAATAAAAAATAGTAGAAATTTATTTAGTGTGATAAGATAAAACACGTCGCTGAGGCACATAGTTAATAACAAAAGAAATAATTAAAAAAAGTTGTTGACTAGTAAGTGAAAAAGTGATAAGATAAGTTTCGTTGTCAAACAAACTTGAAAAAATAACTTAAAAAAAGTTATTGACAAGAAAAAAGTTTGATGATAAAATAAGAAAGTCGCTTAAGGGCGATAAGATAAAATGGTCTTTGAAAATTGAACAGAATAAATAAGTTAAGAACCAGCAATTCTTTTATTAGTAAGTTTTTTGAGATT
>OBYZ01000677.1_pt1 | contig 25641 bp, 28 predicted proteins | sample 1501501 | NCBI WGS metagenome assembly OBYZ01 (sample SAMEA2580213, study PRJEB22360) | human gut metagenome | biome: human gut; feature: human-associated habitat; material: faeces | place: Denmark | collected 2008/2010
GGAAAGTATCCCAAGGAAGGTACAACCCCCCCATCAGCCCCGCCGCAACGCCAACAAATTCCACTTTGCGCCGCACAGTCATTACCGCAGATGGCAGGAATAGCGCGGCACCTGCCACAAGCGCATAGGACAGCTTCTCACATGCCAAAGCCCATGCCAGCACTCCCAATGCCACAGTGCATGGCAGAGAAATCACATGTTTGTTCCCTGCAATCGCAGCGATGGCCGCCACCATACAGGCCGAAAGCGCCACAATCATGCCATCAATCATCAGGCTCGATGCCACAAACGCCACCGGTGGAATAACTAATAGCAACGCCATCAGCGATTTCCAACGCGGCAACAGCGCAATGGCAAAGCATCCCATAATCGCATACAGAATGCTGTTGGATATTCGCGCCGCCTGCCACTGCGCATATGGCGACAGGTTCACCAGCATGGCTATTTTCATGCCAATGGCCTGAGGCAGATAATCAAGCGGGAAATATGCGTTGGACCGGTTGGATCGTGTCTCATTCGGAACAACAATCTGACTAGCTGGCATAATATCAGCGGATCTCTGCCCGTCTTGCAACGAATCACCACGCCAAGCTCGCTCCAATGCATCGAAAACCAATATATTCCCGGCACCGGGAATCATCAGCAAGCGATTAGGGGCTGCGGACGTTTTCTTGGAGACCGAACGGAAAGATTTTCGTATGTCCGGTCTTGAGGAACGAGAGCGTGCGGTGGAGTTGTATTTCACCACGCCGATGACGACGGCCCAGGTGGTGGAGCATCTGGGTTATCCGACCAGGCAGTGTCTGGAGCGTTGGCTGGCGATGGATTCCCGGTATGCCGGCCATATGGCCAAACCCATCATCCCACTGGAGACCAGGCGAAGGGCAGTCGAGCTGGTGCTGGGCGGCATGCAGCAGAAGCAGGCCGCCAAACAGCTCGGCGCGGGCGTCGGCGCGGTGCATGGCTGGGTCAGGGCGTACCGCAAGGGCGGCATGGCCGCGTTGCAGCCCAAAAACAGGAACTCCGCGCAGGGCAATAAGCCCGCGGACTCCCGCCGCCGGCCATCCGCAGCCGATGATGATGACGCGGAGGCTTTGCGCCGCAGGGTCGAGGAACCGGAGCCGGAGAACGCGTTGATGCGGGAGGTGGTGGAGGCTCGCAGAAAAAGACCCCGGCGCCGACCTGCGGCGCCTGTCGAACAGGGAGAAGACCCTGTTGATCGACCGGTTGAGGCCGGCGTATTCGCCCGGCTCGATGACATGCCTGCCCGGCATCGCGCCCAGCGGCCACCTACTGCCGCCACGCCCGGCTCGGCGTTGACAAGTACGCCGGACTCGGGACGGAGGTGGCCGGGGCGTTCGCCGATTCCAAGGGCAGGTACGGGTACCGCAGGATCAAGGCGGTGCTCAAGACCGGCGTATCGGAGAAGACGGTCCGCAGGATCATGGCGGAGGAAGGGCTCGTGGCGCACGTGCCCAAGCGACGCAGGTATGGTTCCTACGAGGGCGAGACGACGCCGGCTCCCGCCAATCTCGTCGACCGGGACTTCACGGCCGAGCGTCCGAACGAGAAGTGGCTGACGGACATCACCCGGGATCAAGGCCAGGGACGGGAAGGGCGTGCCTCTCGCCGATGATCGACTGCTTCGATGGCAAGATCGTCGCATACACCGCCGGCTTCAGCCCCAACGCGGAGCTGGCCAACCGGATGCCGGAGAAAGCGGCCTCGACGCTGCCGGGGAACGCGCGTCCCCTGGTGCATTCCGACCGTGGATGCCACTGCCGGTGGCCCGGATGGCTCGGGCTCATGGAACGCTTCGGGCTGACGCGCTCCATGAGCGCGAAGGGCTGTTCGCCGGACAACGCGGCCGCGGAGGGATTCTTCGGCAGGATGAAGACCGAGGCGGTCCACCCCGAGAAGTGGGAGGAACACACCCGCAACGAGGTGCTCGCCTTGGTCGATGAGTACATACGCTGGTACAACCACGAGCGCATCAAACAGTCGCTTGGTTGGATGAGCCCGGTACAATACCGTCAAAGCCAAGGAATGGCTGCGTGATTATCTCCAAGAAAATGTCCGCAGCCCCCTACCCGTATTTCAGACTTCCTATTACAATATTCAGGTACGTTATTGAAGAAATGAGTGAGCATAGTGGACGATACCCAGGATAATCAGGAGTTCACAGTAGAAGAAGCCGACACAAACGGTACGACTTCGGCGGAAAGCAGCCAATCCTCTGCTCATTCAGACCGAGACGATAATTCTCAAGAGGCTCAAAAGAGTAAACCGTCGCTGCCTCCAATCTTCCAGCAGATCCGAGCACAGCTCAACACGTTGATGGCCTCTCAAACTATGACTGCGCTTTCCAAAGCCCTGACAGTCTTGCACTCCGTATTCAAGAAACGACCTCGATTCCCTTACCTCCTGTACATAATGGTGATGGCAATCGTCGATTCAGCCGCGGTGCTGTTCATTCAATGGGGAACCTATACGGAGCCGACCTATACCGCCCCGAGCACAGTGGACGAAACCACACGGCTGCTGAACAGCATCCGCGGTCAACTCACGCGCTTCGTCGCACAGATGTGGATGGAGCAAAAATACATCTGGCTGCTTAATTTCTGTGTTCTGGGCATGGTCTACCTGGTGCTGATTTTTGTGCTGAACCGATTCTGGGTGGCAACAGCCTTATTTGCGATTATCACGAGCGTATTCGCTGTGGCGAATCACATCAAAATCCAGTTGCGCAATGAACCGGTCATTCCCTCGGATTTGAGCTTCATTTCCAGCGGCAACGGAGGAGAAGTCGCATCATTTATCCCCAAAGACAGCCAGGCATTAGTAAACAACACCATCACCATGCTCGTCTGGCTTACGATTGCATGCCTGCTACTTCAATTTATTGATGGTCGCCGTTGTGTGATTTCCTTCCACTGGCGTCGTCCATTACGCAACACAAAAACAATAATCGGTAACTGCACACGTATTGTTGCAGTCATTGTCAGCACATCCCTGCTGTGCTCGTTCACCTTGAACCTCAACACGGTAGGTTCATGGAGCCACAATTGGGCACAGGCGTTGGGTGATAGCCCTACCTTATGGGACGCTGCCGGCGATGCCAGTCTGAATGGCCCCACAATCAATTTCTTGCGCTTGGCGAATCCAAAAACCATGACGAAGCCAAGCGACTACAGTCAAGCGACCATGCAGGAAATCGCTCAACGATATAACAAGATAGCCGAAAAAACCAACCAGTCCCGCAGCAATAATCTCACGGACAATACCATGATCATGATTCTGTCGGAATCGTTCTCTGACCCAACGCGCGTTCCCGGCATCACCTTGTCGGAAGACCCGATGCCTGATATTCGAGCGCTCAAAAATACCACCACTTCCGGCCTAATGCTTTCGCCTGGGTACGGCGGAGGCACAGCCAACATCGAATACCAAGCTCTCACCGGCTGGGATTTGGCACTATTCGACAATTCAATGCAGGTGCCCTATCAGCAGCTCGTCCCACACCAGAAAGTCACAGAAACTTTCAATCAGCTCTGGAATGACCGATACGGTGCTAGCGGATCCATCGCTTTCCACCCGTATTACAAAAACATGTATTTGCGTGACATCGACTATAAGAAGTTCGGTTTCAGCCATTTTTATACGCTGGACAGTAATCCGCCAATCACGCATCATGATGGATTAGACAACTCTCCATATGCCAGCGACGCGGAAGCCTATCAAAATGTAGTTGATGAACTGCAGAACAGCAATCATCCGCAGTTCATCCAATTAGCGACGATGCAAAACCATCCTCCATACAGCGATTGGTATTCTGATAATCAGTTCAAGGATGCCGACACCACCAATTTGCCGGCCGATGAAAAAACAGGAGTCGATACATACATCAAGGGCGTCAGCATTACCGATCAAGCAACCACCGATTTCCTCAACCAGCTTGATGCAATTGACCAGCCGATTACCGTCATATTCTATGGAGACCATCTACCCGGCGTGTACACGACTGCACGCGCCAGCTCGAAAAATACCATTACCATGCAGGAGACAGATTATTTCATCTGGTCCAATGAGGCATCAGCGTCAGCCGGGACGAAACTCGATCCGGCAGCTGCCGCTACTAGCTACACCTCTCCAAACTATTTCATGGCCATGGCCAGCGACCATATGAACACCAAAGTATCTGCTTATATTGCGTTCCTCTCCGCAATGCGGGCTGAGATACCCGCCACGGAGCGACTCACGCTTGGTGTCAGCGGCGTCACCGACAATACACCAACTGTCTATTTAGACGCGAACGGCAACGTTGTAAGCAAGAAAGAACTGTCCTCACAGCAGAAGAAGCTACTCAACGATTATCGTCTTATTCAATACGACATGACTGCTGGGAAAAACTATCTCAGCAGCACAAAGTTCTTCGACGTGAAGTAAACCGGCAAGCCACACCACAAAATTGGTTATCTGCGTAGTGAATTCAAAATTGCCTTGATTTTGCGCGGTATAGCGGTAATCAGCAAACCAACCTTGAACGATGTCGACTCTTTTACGGACTGAATCTCCATGCTCTTGGAAGACAACGACTGTTCTAATAGCGCTTGATTCGAGCACAAAGAATTTATGCGCTCCTCATAACTCTTCGAGGATGCAATACGCGCATCAATCATCAAGTCAACCATCACATCATCATCGGCACTAGAGGCAGTTGAGGAACCCAGTGAATCGAATATTCCTCTCCACAGGCGCGCGAAATCATAATTGGACATACCCACCATGCTGTTGAAGGCAATATCCCCCAACTGCTTCATCTTTTCGGGGTTCTGCCACAAACCACAAATAGCAGATGCCGCTGCAGATCGGTTTCCTTGCCCCACCTGGATAACGCTCTCGTCTTGAACCAAAGTCAGATACGGCAAAGCGTATATAACGCTTGGAATGCCCACTGTTTTCGCTTCGGCCAAAGCAACAGGGTAGCCCTCATATAGAGATGTATGAAGATACACACTGGCTTTCTGTAGGTAAGGAAGTACATTATCCTGAGCACCTACAAAACTCACAGCATCAGATAGATCAAGAGAATCTCGCAACTGACGAAGCTGTTGTTCCGTTGCATCATCTGCAAAAGGACCAACCATAATCAGATGTGCATCAGGACACTGTTTGACCACTTCAGCCATAACCCGCAATGCCTCATCCGGACGCTTATCGAATAATGACAGGCGCCCAACCCATACAATGTTATAAGAATCAAGCGCCGCGCGTTTCGACGAATCCGGCTCGATGGTTAATGGATTAATGGTCTGCCATACATGAGCATTGAATAGTTGCCAGAAACGTGTATTCACATCAGATAACGTTATGACGCCATCTGAGTATCGATACGTCAAAGCCAACTCGGCGCGCATACAATCTGCGTCGAACATGCAACGCATGACGCCATGAGTGTAGATGAGGAAAGATACGCCGCTCATCTTGCAGAGCAGCATATCCCAGGGAAGCGTTTGTCCAAGCCATTGCCCGTACACTAGAGCGTCAACTTGCTCCGCATTGAGGATATCCGCTAACGTTTTTGCCCGGTTCTCGTAGTTCTCCGCATTCGCTTTGCAGTAACTCGGAATAATGCGGCGCTCAACAATCTGGTTCACTTCGTACTCATATGCACTAGTGTCATCGTCGGTAATCAGCACTACCCGATATCCCATGCCGGCCCAAAGGTTGGCAAGGAATGCCGTCACGCGTTCAGCACCGCCGATGGATAGCCCCGAGTAATAGAGCGCAACTGTATGAACAGTCCTTTTTGGCTGTGCCAGGCCCGCTATCGGCCCTAATGCTCGCACGGCCTCTACCGAATTAATCCAGTATTTGGAAGCAACGGCAGATACGATTCCCGCGACCCCGTACTTATTGGAAGCTTCAACAAGTAAGGATTTTCGTAATGATGGCTCACCGCTCACCAATGCGTCAGCATATTCAGCAATATCCAATACATGCCTCTATCGAAGATAAGATCAATCGAGTCTATTAATCTGAATCGCTCGGCTGCTCAGCATGCCAGCCTCACCGTTGCGATCATTGCGAATAGCAAAATAACCGCTGTTCTCATCGTTCGTGAATGCGATCATTTGCGGATCATCGCCGGGTTTTTCAACAGATCGCAGAGTGGCATAAATCTTGAACTCACCATTGTTGAAGATATCAAGCGGCATTTCAAAACGCATAGTCCGGTGCCCACGCTGCGTGATGACCATGCCAAGATTGTCGGTCTGCGATCCCGCATCATAAGCATGTCCACTGCGACGAGAATCAAGCAATGCAATACCGATGTACGCTTCCCGGTCTTCATTAAACTCATATTCGATTTCAAATTCGAGCGGCTCAACACCATCAGCCACCGATGAACTCGATATATTGACCTTAAGGGTGGGCACTCGTTCACTAAGACCCGTAGGATACTCTTTATCGTCTGTTTCATTATTGGCATCATCACCAAGGGGACCTGCATTTTTCTTGAAGTTCTCCAGCGTGTAACGATCTGCTACATCGTCCTGGTTTCCGGACGCAATAATCTCTCCATCCTTTATGAGGATAGCCTTATTGCAATATTTCTTAACCGAATCCATGGAGTGAGTTACCAAAATAACTGTCTTCGTGGGATCTTGCTTCACTTCGGTGAAGAAATTATCACACTTACGTTGGAACGCTTCATCGCCCACAGCCAATACTTCATCCAAGACCAGTATGTCGCCCTTAGCCTTAATGGCGACCGCAAATGCCAAACGCACCTGCATACCACTGGAATAGTTCTTTAGCTTCTGGTCCATGAATTCGCTAAGCTCTGAAAACTCAACAATGTCGTCATACATTGCATCGATTTCTTCTTGGCTAAATCCTAAAAGGGCACCGTTAAGGTACACATTCTCTCGACCGGTCAGTTCAGGATTGAAACCAACGCCAAGCTCAATGAATGAGACCAGTTTCCCGTCAACAGAGATTGAACCTTGATCCGGCATATAAATGCCCGAAATCAACTTCAACAGTGTCGATTTTCCGCTTCCGTTTCGACCGACAACGCCAAAGAAATCCCCTTCTTTGACCTCAAAGTTGATATCGCGCAGCACATGCTGCATCTTGTATCCGCTAATTCCTTTAGTCCAGTTGATAACGGCCTGTTTCAGGCCTGACGCCTGCTCCGTCGGCAACCGAAATGATTTGGCTACGTGCTCAACTTTCAGCACAGTCTTACGATTGTCCATCGTGCCCTCTTGTGCGTTATTCATCACAGCACCTCCGCGAATTTCTGACTGTACTTACGGAATATATGAATACCCAACCATAGGATAAAGAAAGTCAAGGCAACAGGGATGAGACGAATACCCCAGTTGCTGATCTCCTTCCACACTGTTGGCGTGGTATCCGGCGCGATGAGGTTATGCCTAATATCCTGAATAATCTGGGCCGGCGGGCTCAGCAACATAATTTTCGCGAAAATAGGATTATTCGTTTTTTCAGTTACCAGCGACAGAGGATAGATAATAGGCGTTGCATAGAAGAACACCTGCATGAGCACTTCCCAAATATGCTGCATATCACGGAAATACACATTCAATGCGGCTAGCAACAGGGCCGTTCCCAAAGCAAGAGCATAGAATTCTATGAAATTAAGCGGGAGCCACAACACATTCCAGGTGAAGTGCACCTGATTAAAAATACAAAAAACCAGCACTACACACATGTTGATGGCCAAGCTGATTAAAGCGCCGACCGTTGCAGAGACGACAATAATGTAGTTGGGGAAATGAATCTTACGCAGAATGTCCCCTCTGCCTACGATAGCCGTCAATCCCATATTCGTCGCCTCAGCGAAGAAATTCCACAAGCTAATACCCAGCAGCAAGACCAACGGGAAAGTCGGCGTGCCATCGGTAAACTTCAGGAATTTGACGAACACCACATACATCACACAGAACAGCATTAACGGCTTCAAGACCGACCACGCAATTCCTAGAAATGATCCCTGATAGCGCAGCTTAAAATCAGTTCTCACCATCTCTTTAAGCACAATGAACGAATAGCGGTAGCGCTCTTTTAGCTTTATCAGCATCGTATTCATATCCTCATTTGCCATCAACTATTATTTTTTAGGTGCACTTTTGTGCTTGAAATCACCACGAAGCACCGCCCTGATTTGTCCAATCACAAATCGTACCGCGGTGATTGGAGCCCATGCTGCAGTGTAGATGACGCTCTGTGCTGGCTTAGGAAGCTTAAGCACAGTTCGTGACGTGATCCATTGAAGTCCTAAATGTGTGCGATGCTTGGCTATTTTCAGTGTTCTCCAACGAGAAGTCGCCAAATTCAAACCACGCAAATTCGTCAGCAATGATTCTCCGCTACGTGCTTCTGCAGACGAGCCCATCATCATGGCAGTGGTATAGAACAACGAATCCACTTCAATGCGAGCATATCGATCTGAAAGCACCCATGCCGGATAATATCCACGCGATTGACATATATATCCGTTGGCTCGTTCGATGGCATGCGAAATAGTACCGTCTTCGCCCATCTGTCCTTCGGGCAAGAAGTCTTCATACTTCCACCCATACTCGAACAGCGGTTTTAATGCCTCAACACGGAACCAATAGCACGACCCCATCGCGGATGCAGTTGGCTTAGTGGGAGAGAGCGGCACATGAATGCCCAGCCTGTCTTCCAAAAGCTCCTTCGTGATCTCATAATTTGCACCCCAATCGTGAGGAATGGTGTGCGCAAAGTACAAAGCGTGATATGGCGGCGGAGGCGTCACCTGACCAAGACGCGGGTTCTCCGCAAATAACGTCAGAATGTTCTTGACATATGCCTCACTGCCAAGCGTATTCTCCATAAGCTTGTACGCGAATCCTTGGCTCTCGGTGCCATGATGTCCATTTTCCTGATTCTGACTGGATTTCTTATCATGAGCGAAACCAATGACGTCATATTTTCCGCTCAACACCACCGGGCAAGCGGCCACAAGCAGAGCCGAGACATCACGACCACGATTGATAACGGGGATGAATGTCGCCTGATGAGAAATCCCATGCTGTTGCATGTATTCCCGAATCTGGGGAATCTTATCTTCGGTAGAGGTGATGTATAGATCTGTTTCTTCCGGCAACGATGCAATGTAGTGGCAAGTGTCTTCTAGCAAATCCATGAAGTAGACGTGATAGATGAACGCCGAACGAGGACGATCATGCGTCTGTGGATTGATGGCCTGTGAGGGCAGCACATAATCAAGATGCATGGCCTTGCGGATATCGTCAATGTTGTAGGACGGCAAAATAGCATCCCAGATCATATCCACGTCATAGTCAGTATGATCTCGAAGGTACTCGTACAAATCCAGAGCTGGCTGACCGGCCGTCTGGTCGAAATAAGCACTGTAATCCACGAAGAAAGAACGGCGCTTGAAAATAGGGCATCGATCATCTCGCACGATTTGCATCGGCATGTACAGCAACGGGTATGAAGAATATCCCTGATATTTTCGCCAATCGATGTACGAGGCCCAGGTGAAGCCCAAATCAGTGAAATGCTTGGTGAAGGTCATCTCGTGTTTGCGGGTAACCTCTGCGTAGTCTTTCCACAAAGGCATGGTCTCCCAGTACTCGTGGAACGCCGGGGAAGACACTAAAGAGCGCCTGTACGCATGCCAATAGGCCTGAAGATGCGTTGGAATCTGCTCCTTATCAACTGTCTCACCCGCATACGCAGTGATACCCCAAAAATCCACATCCTTGCGATCCATGCACGCAAACATTTCACGGAACGGATACACCGGTCCCATAACTGTGTCATTCAGGCAAATGACTTCATCATATGACTCAAGTTTTTCCCAACCGAGTGTGAGAATGGCCTGCTTGTACGCAGCGACGTCAAGTCCTTTATTCTCTCTAACGATGATCGTCTTCGTGTATTCAGAGAACAGTTGACGAGCCTGATCGCTAAGTTGCCCGTTTACAACTACGACTAGATCATCTAAGTTATCCATCAAATCATCAAGAAAGGTCTTGATAAAGGATGCGGCATGACCATACTTGTCATAGAAACAGTAGATACCCAGTCGCTGTTTATGCCCGCTATTAACGCTCATCTCCGTCCTTTCACGCACTACATCATTCTGCAAAATGCTATCTTTCCCTCTTCGCACGCTGTGCATGTGAGCGTATCACAGATACCAAATCTCGGTTCAGCGAGCCTGCCGGCATGACTTTGTCAATCACGCGACGCATGAGTGTACCTTTTTTGAATCTCGCTTGCGCCTCTATCCGTTCTTGTTCTGCCTGCAGCGCCTGCTGCTCTTTCAATTGGATTTCCGCCACATGATGCTCTAAAGCTTGTTCCAACTGCCGGTATTGATCATACCTAGGTAAATTCCGGCCGTCATCAACCATAGGAACTATCTTGGCGAGAATCTGCCCCCACCGGTAGAACTCATCGTTCCCGGGAGGAATCGAATTCTTGCTCAACAAACTCTCACCACGTGCAATAAGGGGATCAAATAACATGATTGCTGCGTCAGCAGCACCCCATGTTTCAACGATAGCCGTATATCCTTTGTCTTGATCCGCCGCTGGCAAACGAGTTACCCAGTCAGTAACAAGCATAAGAAGATATTGCCGTTTCATCCAAAGGCTTGTGCGACTGTAGAAATCGGTATCGTCTCGCTGAGAGTTGCAATACTCACACAGCAAAAGATACATTTCGTGCACTTCTCGTTGCCGTTTCGAGAACTCCTCTGCCGAATACAATCTTCGCCCGGATCTGCCCGCTCCAATACGGTACTTCAGAGCACGAAAATCAGCGTAATTCTGTAATGTCTGAGACTCATTTGCGATGACAAAAAATTCGTAGGTGTCTTCCATATACCCAAGACGCTTGGATGTCATCTTGGAAAAAGACTCTCTGATGGAATCACCTCGATAAGCGCATACCGTAACGCTCCATACGTCACGAGGGGAAATTATGTCGCTGAATGCAGTCTCTATAATTTCCCTAGAGGTCCTCATGCCTTGGGCATTATTAAAGACCGCTTCCACAGCTATTGCCGTGCCATCGTCCGCACCGATTTCGGGAAAGGCATCCAATCCAAAGCGGATAATGTCAGGAGATGAGGCACGAGTCAGCATGGATACCTGTTCGCATAGTAAGGCACTGATACTGTCATCACCATCAACGAAGTACACATACTGTCCTTTGGTCGCCAACGCACCAGTTCGCCGGGCAAGGTGTGCACCTTCATTTTCCGATTTTGCGATTATATGGAACCGCTGATCATCCGCTACTTCACGAGTAATGCATTCCAGCGTACCGTCAGTACTCGCGTCATCTACTACGATGACCTCGAAATCATCCAAAGTTTGGGCCTTGACGCTTTGCAAACATTGAATAATGTAGGGCTGCACGTTATAGGCAATAACGACAAAAGACAGCAACGGCACAGTAACCACGACCCAACAACATCATCGAGCGTCGCGCGGCTTAACAATAATCTTGTTCTCCGCCACATCCTTCAGATGCTTGCCATACGGGCTCTTGCCATACTTCACAGCGGCCTCCATCAGCTCATCACGAGTAATCCAACCGTTCTCAAAAGCGATCTCTTCGGCAACGGCGATCGGCAGGCCCTGAGCACGCTGCACGGTGCGCACGAATTCGCCTGCCTCATACAGGGAGTCCATGGTACCGGTATCCAGCCAGGCATAGCCGCGGCCAAGCGTCTGCACGTTGAGGGTGCCGTCTTCCAGATACATCTTGTTCAGATCGGTAATCTCCAGCTCGCCACGGGGGGACGGCTTGACCTGCTTGGCGAACTCGGTGACGCGTTCGTCGTAGAAGTACAGGCCGGTCACCGCATAGTTGCTGGCCGGGTGCTCCGGCTTCTCAACGATGGAGATGGCCTTCTTGTTCTCATCGAATTCGACCACGCCGTATCGCTCAGGATCGTCGACGTAGTAGCCGAACACTGTGGCACCATGTTCCACCGTGGCGGCCTTGCGCAGCGTCCTGCCCAAACCGTTGCCGTAGAAGATGTTATCACCAAGCACCAGCGCGCACGGCTCACCATCGATGAACTCCTCGCCGAGGATGAATGCCTGGGCCAGGCCATCCGGGGAAGGCTGCACCTTGTAAGAGAAGCTCACGCCATACTGGGAGCCGTCTCCCAACAAACGCTCGAAGTTCGGCAGATCCTTCGGCGTGGAGATGATCAGAATGTCACGGATGCCCGCCATCATCAGCACGCTCAACGGGTAGTAGATCATCGGCTTGTCATACACGGGAAGCAGCTGCTTCGAGGTCACCGTGGTCAGAGGGTACAGTCTCGTGCCCGAACCTCCAGCGAGAATAATGCCTTTCATGAAAAACCTGCTTTCCACAACGTTTTACTCATTATTCGTCTACAAACATATTCAGCTTAGCTAACTCTTATTCAAAATGAAAAACCGCGCAGAGAGCCTGCGCGGTTTTATCACTTGAAGTCAACTGTTATGAACAGCTATCAGCCGAGTTCCTTCTGCACGTAGGTCTTGAGGGTCTCTTCCCAGTCGGCGGGCACGTATCCGGCTTCACCGATCTTGGCAAGATCCAGTGCGGAGTTGACCGGACGCGGAGATACCGGGTTGGTCGCGTTCGCGAAGTACTCGGCGGTGCTGATGGGCTTGACTTTGCTGCCGTTGCCGTTCGTCAGGTCGAACACCTCGGCCGCGATGTCCGCCCAGGACTTCACTGCGCCGGAACCGGTCAAGTTGTAGGTGCCGTAGGGGGCGTGGCTGTCGAGCAGGTGGAAAATCGCCTCGGCCATGTCCTTAGTGAAGGTCAGGCGACCGTACTGGTCATCCACCACGGTGACCTGTTCCAGCTTGTCGGCCGGGTCGGCGACCTTGTTGGACAGCATCATCATGGTCTTCACGAAGTTGTGCCCCTTGCCGATCACCCAGCTGGAACGCAGGATGTAATGCTCGGGTGCGTTGGCCACGGCGATGTCGCCAGCGGCCTTGGTCTGGCCGTACACACCGAGCGGGGCGAACGCCTCCGTCTCCGTGTGTTCCTTGGCGGTGCCGTCGAACACATAATCCGAACTCACGTGCACGAGGGTGATGTGGTGGTCCTTGGCCACCTTGGCCAGCAGAGCCGGACCCTGGGCATTCGCCTTCCACGCGATCGGACGGCCTTCGGCGGTCTCGGCCTTGTCGACGGCCGTGTAGGCACCGGCGTTGATGATCGTGCCGTACAGGCTCCAATCGTATGCCTCGTATGCCTTCGGGTCGGAGAAGTCGAACTCGTCGATGTCCGTGTACTCGAAGCCCTCCAGACCATGCGCTTCCGCGTAGGCGCGAATCGCGTGGCCCAGCTGGCCGTTGCAGCCCGTCACCAGGGTGCGCTTGGGAGCCATGGGCTTGGCGTCCTTGAGCATCGGGTGGTGCAGATCGGCCTCGGAACGCTCGGACTCCTCCAGCGGAATCGGCCACTGGATGTTCAGTTCCGGATCCGCAAGGTTCACGAACGTGTAGGTCTTCTTCTGCTCGAGCGACCAGTGCGCGTTCACCAGATACGTGTACACCGTGCCGTCCTGCAGAGCTTGGAAGCTGTTGCCCACGCCGCGCGGCACGTAGATTGCGCGGCTCGGGTCCAGACGGGTCGTGTACACCTGGCCGAAGCTCTCACCCGGGCGCAGGTCAACCCACGCACCGAAGATCTCGCCGGCAGCGATGCTGATGTACTTGTCCCACGGCTCCGCGTGAATGCCACGGGTGACGCCCTTGGTCGCGTTGTAGCTGATGTTGTTCTGCACCGGGCCGAAGTCCGGCAGTCCCAGACCCATCATCTTGGCGCGCTGCCAGTTTTCCTTGAACCAGCCACGGTTGTCGCCATGCACCGGCAGGTCGAACACCAGAAGGCCCGGGATGTTCGTCTTCTCGACCTTCAGTTCCTTCTCGAATTCAAATGCCATGATTGGATCACTGTCCCTGTTGCTTGTACTTGGCTTCGGTGGCGGCCTTGGCCGGCTCCCACCAGGCGCGGTTGTCCGTGTACCACTTGATGGTCTGCTCCAGACCCTTCTGGAAGTCCGTGTGCGTCGGCTTCCAACCAAGCTCGGTCCGCAGCTTGGTGGAATCGATCGCGTAGCGGCGGTCATGTCCGGGACGGTCCTTCACCCAGTCGAACGCGTCCGGGTCCTGGCCCATCACGGTCAGGATGTCGCGCAGCACGGTGATGTTGTTGCGTTCCCCGTTCGCGCCGATCAGGTAGGTCTCGCCCAGACGGCCCTTGGTCAGGATGGTCCACACGCCGGTGGAGTGGTCGTCCGTATGGATCCAGTCGCGCACGTTCTCGCCGTTGCCGTACAGCTTCGGCTTCAGCCCCTCGAGGACGTTCGTGATCTGGCGCGGGATGAACTTCTCCACATGCTGGAAGGGGCCGTAGTTGTTCGAGCAGTTGCTGATCGTGGCGCGGATGCCGAACGTGCGGTGCCATGCGCGCACCAGCAGGTCGGAGCTCGCCTTCGTCGAGCTGTACGGGCTGGACGGATGGTACGGGGTCCGCTCCGTGAACTTGGCCGGATCGTCCAAAGCCAGGTCGCCGTACACCTCGTCCGTGCTCACGTGGTGGTAGCGCACGTCGTACTTGCGGGCCGCCTCCAGCAGGCGGAACGTGCCCTCCACGTTGGTCTTCAAAAACGGCTCCGGGTTCGCGATGCTGTTGTCGTTGTGGGATTCCGCGGCGTAGTGCACGATGGCGTCATGGCCCGGAACGATCTTGTCGAGCAGCTCGGCGTCGCAGATGTTGCCGTGCACGAACTCCACACGGTCGCCCAGGATGCCCCTGATGTTCTCCAGGTTGCCCGCATACGTCAACGCGTCCAAAACCGTGACGTGCACGTCCGGATGATTGTTGTACACGTAATGGACGAAATTCGAACCGATGAAACCACAGCCACCGGTCACAATGATGTTATGGGGAGTAAACAGTTCTTCAGCCATAACCTACAGCATATCGTCAGGCATACCGAGACGGCGAGAAAGGACATTGTTACTGGTGTTGAACAATCCGATATGGGGTTCGCCCATCAATCGTTTCGCCAATGCGCTCGAACGAATACCCATTGAACTGCATCGCATCCAGTTTCTGCGGAGAAAGCACATTGCTCACACCTAGCTTGCGCAATTGCTCCGGCGTGACATGCACGGTAAACGAATCAGGCGCGACTAATGTGAACACATCGGCCGACTCCTGTTCCACGACGTTCACAGAAACAAATGCATACCGATTGTAGATTTCTTCCCATTGTCCATTGGGATCAAGTTTCTTCCATGTGGCAAGATCAGGAGTGACTTCCAACGCATTCAATGTGTGTATTCCATTTGCCACTGCAAGATTCGCCAGCTGAGAGCCGAATGCGTCATCTATTGCCCACATTCCTGGATTCTCAGATTGCAGCGACTGCACTTGTTGTATCAGCGGCTGCTTAGTCACGGGCGCACTCCCATACTGCACAGGATTCACAGACAAACCTGATATCAACAGCCCAACGGACACAATTGGCGCTACAACTGTGCGAGCAATTACGCCGTTATTCAGAACAGCGAAACTGAGCAAACCTGCTATGGCAAAACACGCCACGACCAGCAGCCGCCCAATGTACGAGAGATACATCGCATGATTAGCCCATGCCAATATCACGGCAAACACAAAAGTCACCAGTAATGACTGCTTCCAAGAAAGTCTGCCATCGATAATGGCCGCCGCACGCACCAACACTGCGATATTCGCAACGCCCAAAACCACCACGCATCGGCCGCTAGTCACAGAAGTCAGCATCATTATCTTAGAAAGCCAAAGCGGCATACCCACGCAGGCAAATACTGAGAACAACGCTATGACTGCAATAAGCCAGACACTAAGCACATCCACTTTTTTGCGCTTTATCATGCCGAATACGGCAAGAATTATTCCGAGCGGGAATAGATCTACGAAACGTGATGCCTCAACCATATTTGTTGTTACAGAGTCAACGGCATAATCCTTGAACGGGAAAAAGAGAGTGCCCACGGATGATATCAGCGACAGAGGGGGCAGCCCTCCTCCGATGGATTGCCTTGCGCCCGGATATGCCGTGTGCAGCATGGATTGAATCGTGCCCCACGAAGTCACCACTGCAGAGCCAAGAATCACACAGAATAAGGCAATTTCGCCCACAAAAATCAGGGCGTCTTTCCTTGAAATTCGAATATGTCCCCAATGCCGTATGACAATACAAAGAATCAGCACCGCAAGAAGATAACCCAGAGAGATTTGCCATGCGGGATACAAGGTCAGTGCAAACATCCCGGCGCATATCAGAATCACTGCGGCATATGCGGCCCTATGGCCAGACTCGGTATCGCCAAGATATCGATCAAAGCACACGATGGACACGAATATTGCGATAAGCATCTCAGGCAGTGCGTTGACTGCGAACCACCATTGCACCAACGGGGCACATGCAATGAGGATTGCACCAACGAACGCTACACCCTTGTGTTTCTCCTGCCGGCGATCATTGCTGATGCAGAGGAAGAACTCATATGCGGCCAAGAAAAGTACCACTAGGCGCGCAGACCAATAAAAAGCAAGTCCTCGGCTACTGCCGAAGAGGATATACCCCCAATGGAACGGCCTAAACAACTCGGCAAGAGCCAGCACAGGTGCATCCTTGACGATGAACATGTCCGCCGGTTTATTGCCAAACAAATCATTAAAGTAGCTATACCCGGAGTATCTTTGCGAAAAAGCCAGAGGAGTGCCCACCACATATTCGTCGGTTCGCATTATGCGAGGGGTTCCCCATACCACGTCCGTAGACATGTCATGTCCCAGCCAGTAATTCCACATGCCTATGGATGAGCCGCTAATATTCAACAGCACGCAAGCCGCTATGACACTTGCTCCGAGTATGAAGCGATGGCGGTGCATCCACATACCCACCGGCTTCACGCCAAAAGCAATCATGGCGCCAATCACCAGCAGAGGCATCAATATCAGCAGGAACCGGATGCACAGCACCGGAACAGACTCCGTTGAAGCAACAGGAGCCAGCCGAAACAGACGTTCGCGAATGCTTGGATACGCCGACATAACCATGCTTGACGCCACTGCTGCGCATATGAATACCGCTATCAGGCGGATAAGAAAACCTCGGGCAGCAAGAGGTGATGGCTTAGAGTAACGCGTCCCTTGCAGTCGCTTTGTTGCCAAAATACTTCCTTAAGTGTCGTACACGGGGCGTTCAGCTTCACGTTCGTCAAGACCTATCCCGTGCTCTCGCGCGGCTTCGAAGTCGAGACCGAGATGACCATCCACTCGCTGAACAACAACCTACGGCTCTACGAGATGCCCATCCAGTACCGGGACCGGCCCGCCGGATCGGTATCCAAGCTCGACACCGTGGGCGACGGCATCAAGGTCATGAGCACCATATTCCGCATGATCCGCGAATACAAGCCCCTGCCCTTCTTCGGCACCATCGGCCTTCTCATCGGCATCGTCGGCATCCTGCTGTGCGGGGGCGTCACCTACGAGTTCGCCAAGACCGGGCTCGTGGCCCGCTTCCCCACGCTCATCGGCGCCATCATGCTCGTCATCGTCGGCCTGCTGCTATTTGTTACTGGGATAATCCTTGACGTCATCGCCAAGAACGACCGCAAGACCTTCATCACCGACACCAACTAATTCGCATACCTCAGGCGACACTTCACTAAGCGTCAACGTTCTGAATAGAGCATGGAAACGCTCTTATATACTGATGAGCCGTCCGCAACTAGATTGACTTGTTGCGGACGGCTCATGAATGTGTAATCAGTGTCTATTGGTCACACTCACTGCACTCGATACCAATGCGGTATTTTGTCACCAGGCTGATACGAGCACTGGTACAAATCTCCATCTTCGCTGCGCCCGTATTGGCCTGCTTCAATCTTCTTGCACCATGCACCAGGGGTAATGGCCCCGGGAACCGTTGCAGGGCCAGACGGCCGCGACGGAGTGGACGGCTGCGACTGAGCTGGCCCACCAAGCCCTAATGCATACCAAGCCAAACCTTCATCACGCCAACCCGCACGAACCAGTGCATCTCTCTCATTGCTATTCAACGTGTAGTTATGAGCGCCGGCTTTGGCATTCGGATTATATTGACGGTACAACGGGAATTCGTTCGTCGTATCGGCAGAATACCAGCCGATACCCTCATACCGCCAACCCTTCGAGACGAGCATGTCCTTCTCGTAGCTGTTCATCGTGTAGTGGTGATCACCGGCATTGGAATTATACAGGCGGTAAACCGGAACCGATGACGTCACCGGAGCCACCCATCCGACACCTTCATAGTGCCAGCCAAGGCTTTTCAGATTATCCCGTTCATAGCTATTCGCCGTATAGAAATGCTCACCGGAATTCGGATTGTACATACGATACATCTCTTGGGATCCCTCATCCGCATATGCCACATGCGCAGGGCCGGAGACTGCCATCGCTATAGATAGCACCATCATCAATCCCGAAATTACGGCACAAATTCGCTTCATTGTGATTCGCATAACCACTCCTCACTTCTATTAAGTTTTCCTCTCCCCACCAATGATAGATATGTGCCGCTGCCGACACACAGATGTATATCTGCCGACTATCCACGAAATTTCAATAGGCTCAATTGAACCATCGTTGACATTTTCAGGTTTCCCCGGGCTGAATCGTAGCTACAGGCGACATACAATGAGAATGTGAGCAAGAAACGCAATGATGCCAGAACCGCTATCAGGAACGTGAAGTGGAGCCTGCGACTCCTCGATGGCGAGGAGCGCGAGCATGCCATCCGGCCCCTGCGTGAGATTGTGCTTGCTGATGCTTACGAGCGGAACACTTCCAGCCCGTCGAATCCGGAGGCTTGTGCCCGTTGCGGGTGTATCGACATAGTTCGCAGGGGTAGGAACCAGCGTGACGGTTCGCAGCGTTGGCTGTGCATGGGTTGTCACCGCACGTTCGGCAACAAGACGAACAGGGTCATAGCCCGCTCGAAGCTCAAGCCCGCCGTGTGGATGCAATACGTGGAATGCTCCATCGATTCCCTCTCCCTGGCCGAGTGTGCGGAGCGTTGCGGTGTGAGCGTGCGGACGGCTTTCCACATGCGGCACCGAATCATCGAATGCGCGCAACGGTACATGAGCCGGTTCAAGGCAGGGGCCGGCGAGCAGGTTCAGCTGGATGAGACGTATTACCGTGAGTCCTTCAAGGGCAACCACAGGAAGTCCAAGACGTTCAGGATGCCCAGGGAGCCGCACCGTCATGGCAAGCCCGCAAACAAGCGGGGTTTGTCGAAGGAGCAAATCTGCGTGATGACGGGGAGTCTCGGACGCTAACGCAGCGTTCCTGACCCTATGCGGCCGTGGCATGCTCTCAAGGGACAGGGCCATCGACGCATTGCAGCCCCGTATCGGCAAGGGAGCGAGCGTGGTGACCGATGCGGCCGCCGCTTACCCTCCGGCAATGAAGACGCTGGGTGTGACGCTCACGCAGACGGATGCGAAGAAGCATGCCATTAACAAGGTGAACACGCTACACTCGAACCTCGCAGCGTTCATGGCAAGCTTCCGTGGCGTGAGCACGAAGCATCTGCAATCCTACCTACATTGGTTCGAGTGGCTGCGTGAGTTCAAGACGGAGGGTTCGAACATCACCGACGTGATGACCCGCCAGCTCGTGGACGGGTATTACCGCTTGACGACACGTGATTACATGAACATCCGCTCCCCGTACTTGGACTACTGGGGTATGTGAGACCCGTGCATGCCTGTGATTGTGCCTACACTGTAATCACAAGGCGGTTCAAGGATTGGAGAAGGAGAGCGGATGGTGAACATTCCCACGACGACGATGCGTATCGACCCCGAGCTCAAGGAGAAAGCCAACGAAGTGCTGGACGACCTCGGCTTGGACATGAGCACTGCGATGAACATGTTCCTCAAGGCCGTGGTACGTGAGCAAGGCATGCCGTTGGACCTGCACACGGGCAACGACAAGAACGCACAAGGTTCTGCGAACGTTGATGAACCGACAGGGAACCAATAAACAGTCTAGATTCGCTGCGATGGAATGAACGACACTTTCGACACTTTCCCGCATAGCGAGCAGATGAGATTGTCGAAGAACCCCTCGGTGTCAAGAAGATTGTAGTCGGACGGGTATGCGGTCAGGTTTGCCCATGTCATCTGGTCGCAGTAGGGGCACAAGTAATTGCAACGCACTTCAGCCGATGTTGAACCTTGATGCAGGACCTGATAGCTGCTGCCAACCATTTCACGATGTCTGCCCATGAATAGTCTCCTTCTGGTGCTTATAGAGCGGCTTCGAGTTCTTCCTCGGTGTAACCGAACATGTAATCCTCGTCCTTGCCGTTCGACATCCAGATAAGGGCTGCGTCATACACGCTCAACGGCTCGTCGTCACTATCGTCCTCATCGTCCCAGTCATCGTCGTATGAAGAATCATCCACGATTGGAGCCTCATCGATGGGTTCCTCGTGCTTGTTCTTCTTGCTTCCGAAACCGAACCAGCCCATGATTACTCCTCGATTTCCTTCTTGTCGTCGGATGATTTTTCATCCTCGGCAGTGGCATCAGCCAGTTCGGCTTGTTTCTTGCTGGCGGTGAGCTGTTGTATGGTTTTCAGTCCCGCAGCACCGATGACAACACCGCCTGCGACCAGACTCAATACCAGTCCCGCTGGTCCACCGACAGTTTTTGCTGCTTTGGTTAGCATTGCGTAATCCCACATGCGTTCGACTCCTTTGCCTCATAGGTCTTATCAACAATGATAATCTCACTGGAATCACGCACAAGCACCGAAACCCCGTATAAACACTACCAATAGTGGCTTTAGCTGCTTTATGGAGCGAAAGCGTCGATTTATCGAACACGATGCTATAGCCCGTTAGAAGGGCTATTCCGCACGTTTACGGGCATAATCCCGCTTATTCGACCGCAGCCGCACCCACGCAAGGAACGATTCCCGCTCGATACCACGACGGGTGTTCGTTCTCGTCATTGTCTGAACGCTCTCTGATGGGAACCGCTCGTACAGGTCGCTGATTCTGGTCTTCGACAATTCAGCGAGTTTCGCAGCCTCTCCAATCGTGAGCCATTCCACCCCGTTTTCTACATACATCATGCCGCCTTCCCGTGTTCGTCAACAAGCACCACCTCCTATATCTTCGTAAGCTTCCAACCCTCTCAAACCCGTATTATTTCAACGTTTTAGAGGCTCCCAAAGGCGTTTCCAGATATTCCCCGAGTGTTCAAAAACGACCACCCAAAGGGAAGGAAACGCTCTATGGCGGAGACCTTATCAGGAACAACCACATTCAACACCGAACGAGAAGGACAGCTAGACTTCTTCACTACTTTTCTACCGAGAATCGACAACAACCTCTCAATTGAGGACATCCTTGCCGACGACAACGACGGCGTTATCAATGGCAACCTGCTGGAGTTCAAGCTACGTATCAGCGACCTGAACGCCGTCGTGTTCCAATGCGTGAAATACCTGTCGGCACTGCGCATCAAAGGCAAGAACGTGCCGGCGAACATGCTCGCCATCGACCTGCAAGCAGCGACCGCTTACCTCTATAAATCAGCCGATTACCTCGACGAGATTGAGCGGGTTTACTCGGGTGGGGCATCGAAGAACGATACCGGATTCGTTGTCAAGCCATACGTCGAAAAATACGAGTACAGGACGAATCAAGCCAATGCGTCGAATCTCATCAAGGTTCTGCGTTCCAAAGATTACACACGGATTCACATTGATGAGAACTGCATAGTCAGTTGAGCAGAAAGGTTCTATCGGGAGGTTCCAATCGCCCGTAAGGAGGACTTCCTCGGGGACAAGACCGGCCAACACAAAACCGTAGGAGAGATTCGCAACCCATCCGTATTCAAGCGGTTTATCCTTCCCTATGACCAGCCGTCAAACGTCAAGTTCGAATACTTGATGGACTGGATTGGCAACGGCGTGTTGGACAATTCTTTAGAGGACGAGTCCTTGTTGTGTGAATTCGTTGGGGCTCCGGTATCCGAGGGTGGAGCGGAGTCTTTGGTTGTCGGACCACCACACGTAGTCGTTGAGGCCGGAGCGTGGTTGTTCCAGGCCGGTGTGGTGGTTCCGGCATATGAGCTCCTTCTTCAGGAGCCTGTTGGTGGATTCGACCACGGCGTTGCCGTACGGGTCGCCCTTCCCTGACAGCGATCCTCCGATGTCGAACACGTCGAGCAGCCCGTCGATTCTCGCGTTGTCGAACCCGCCGCCCCGGTCCGTGTGGAACACCTCCACCTCGGTCAGAGGGAAGTCGAGCGTGGCGAACGCGCCCAATACCAGGCTCGCGTCCCGGGCCCGCCCGGCGGAATGGCCGGTAATGCCCCTGTTCGCCAGGTCGATGAGCAGGCACACGTACGCCCACGCGCACGTACGTCAGGTCACCGGCCAGGTGGGTGCGCGGCTCGCAGCCATCGAACTCGCGGCCGAGGATGTTCGCGAGCCCGGCCTCGTCGGCCCGCGTCCTGTGCGGTTCGGACCGTCTGCGCGCGTACGCGCCCGCATGCCCCGTTCGCGCATGATGTTGCCGACGCGTCTCCCGGACGCGGTGACGCCCCTCCGCTCCAGCGCGGCCTTGATCTTCCCGGCGCCGCAGCGCTCATGGCTGTCGCGCCGGACCGCGCGCACGTCGCCGGCGATCGGGTCCACCCGCTCGGCTTCGGGATGCCCGGTCATCCAGTAGTAGGTGGAGCGGGGAACGCCCGGTATCCTGCACTGCGCCGATATCGGATAACGGGAGGCGTTGGCCCGTATCACTGCTGCCTTCGTGCGAATACCGGCGCCGCTCGTTCTGAAACGTCCACCTCCATCTCCAACTGCCTGTTGCGCCTCCCCGGCCCGACCGGCTCGTTCCGCCCGGGCGTGCGGTTGTCGGCGGCTTTCGTGGAGCCGCTGTCGCGGATGCCCCGGACCCAACGGTGCGGCGTGGAATGCGAGATGTCGTACTCGTCCTTGATCTCACGCGCCGGCTCGCCGTTCTCGTAAAGCCGCACGATCTGCCGCTTGAACGACTCCTCGTAGTGGCGGGGATGCTTCGGGCCGGCCATCATCGGCCTCCAATCCCACGTCAATCGTCCCTCATCAGACTGTCTAATACATTGTAGCCAATCCAGCTCGGGGTTCGCGATGCTGTTGTCGTTGTGCGACTCGGCCGCGTAATGCACGATTGCGTCGTGGCCCGGCACGATCCTGTCGAGCAGCTCCGCGTCGCAGATGTTGCCGTGCACGAACTCGACGCGGTCTTCGGGAAGACCGGCGATGTTCTCGATGTTGCCCGCGTAGGTCAAAGCGTCCAACACGGTCACGTGCACGTCCGGATGGTTGTTGACCACGTAATGCACGAAGTTCGAACCGATGAAACCGCAGCCACCGGTCACGATGATGTTCTTGGGAGTGAAAAGTTCTTCAGATATACCAGCAATACTACATTGTCCCATAACTATCTCGAAGGAAACAATTCCAAACGTACGCCTCTCACACTAAAGCAGATGCACTAACTCCATTCCAGCCATAAATTGCTATAACACTCTTAAATTCCCAAATGGTCACAAAAGCGTAAAACAGGCAGAAAATATAAAACGCCACACGAACGTATCGCTTTTCAACAGGAAGTCCTTTCCCGACACCAATTGACGAGACAATTACCATGGGAATCAGTAAATAAATCACATAACGTCCCTGGGCTTGATAATCAACACAGACAGCGTAATACAAGAACAGGAAAATAGTTATCGCGCACGCGATCAAAACTCCCATTCCGAATAACCGCCAGTAGGTTTTCTTCATCGCCTCACAAATAGCCGGAACAGCCATACCAAAGCTGGTAAGCAGACTACCAAAGAAGAAAAGACAGAAAATAAAAGGAATAGGAATTGCCATAGATCCAAAATTACCGACGAAACTCTGGAATGTATCCATGACAAAATTAGATCTAAGAAGGAGCGATACCAATCCTTCTGTCCACGGGTGCTGAGGACTCGCCGATCCGGTATCCTGCATCCATTGCAATTGACGCTCGTGGAATACGTTCATTCCCAAGAGATCGTGATAACGATAAAGATTAAGGGAAAAGAAAGGAAGTACAAGAATAGCCGAAATGCCACCTGCAATGAAAATAAGCTTCCAAGATTCCTTTCTGTTCTCACGGTATTGGCTCAAAACTGTGATGATGAAGAACAGAACAGAAATCAAAACAAATCCATACGAATTGAGATAGCCCAGGCCGCACGCAACGATTCCCGCAGATAAGCACAATACGGATTTTAGATCCCAACCTCGTTTACCGCCATAAACCATGGAATACATCAAAATAGCAACCCCGGAAAGAGCTACTATGTCATTGTTCATATATGAACATAGAAAAGCAAATTGAGGCCAAAACCCTAGAATAACAACCGAACCGCACGCAGCGACACCTTTATATTTACTTTTATCAAGAGCCAAACTCACGGTTTGGCTTACAAAAAAGAGGGTTACAAGTCCAAATAAAACACTCGCCAGTCGACCAAACGAGTAAGTAAGGGCAACCCCCAATCCAAGAATCTGCGCCACCTTCATAAAGGAGGCACTGACATATGCGCCAAGCAATTGCGGATAAAACGCATACGACCAATACCCGGTGTCATAAATCGCACAACCGTCATAACCGGAAGGCAAAATATGACCGCTCACAATACACTGTGGAATCAGTGAACGCATCCTTTCATCAGGACCGCCAGTTTGTACACCAACACCCATATGAAAAGCAATATAAAGGTAGAACAAGCAACAGCCCAACAGCAAGATGCAACGAATTACACCTTCTTCAGGGAAGCGAAATGCATTTTTCTTTCCGAAAGAACCCATTGAAGAACCATCCTTATCAAATCTAATTCCCTAGGCTAGCAAGAGGCATCACCTTGGAGCACGCCTCAGCTCTCCCACCACCGTACCGCAAATCAGTTGCTGGAATATTGGCTCACTTGCCTCAGGCGGCATTACTTTCGGCCTAGCAAAACTCTCTCTCGCCAGAGCGCAAGACAACCCGGGTTCTAAATAGAAGTGCAACACCTTGTCTAAGGTTGGAAGTGTTCAGTTTCTAACTTAAGAAGGTGTTGCACTCATGGGTCAACGATATTCGCACCTGTCGTCCGAGGAGAGGATCCTGATCGAGAAGCTGCATTGCGAACAGCATCTGAGCATTCGGCGGACCGCGGAGAGGATCGGCCGGGACAAGTCCACGGTGAGCCGCGAGCTGAGGCGCGGCCTGTGGTTCGCGTCCAACGAGAACGGGTCGTACCGCCCCTACCGGCCGAAACGGCTGAAGACCGGGCCGTGGACCTCGGGTCCGTTCTATTCGGCGCTGGCCGCGCAGAGAAAGGCCGACCGGCGTCGGCGCGAGTCCCGCAAGCCGCGTCGCATGGACTCGGACCGGCTGTTTGTGTTCAATTAGTTGTTGCGGGTTTAGTCACGATGATTTTTCGGGTTTAG
>OBYZ01000687.1_pt1 | contig 25330 bp, 18 predicted proteins | sample 1501501 | NCBI WGS metagenome assembly OBYZ01 (sample SAMEA2580213, study PRJEB22360) | human gut metagenome | biome: human gut; feature: human-associated habitat; material: faeces | place: Denmark | collected 2008/2010
CCGGGGTGGGCGAGGTGGTTCTGTCCCTGTATGCCGGGGGCCTGACCACCGGCGAGATCAGCGCCCACTTCCAGGAGATCTACGGGGCGGACGTGTCCAGGGAGACCGTCAGTCGCATCACCGAGCGGGTCGTGGCCGAGAAGGACGAATGGTGCTCGCGTCCCCTGGATCGTGTGTACGCGGCCGTGTTCATCGACGCGACCGTCGTCAAGGTGCGCGACGGGCAGGTCGCCAACCGCGCGTTCTACGTGGCCGTTGGCGTGGATCTGGAGGGCGGCCGCGACGTGCTGGGCATCTGGGCGTCGCCCGCCGCGGAGGGCGCACGCTATTGGCTGTCGGTGCTCACCGAGCTGAAGAACCGGGGCGTGGACGATGTGTTCTTCCTGATCTGCGACGGGCTCAAAGGCCTGCCCGACGCGGTGGGCGCGGTATGGCCTCTGGCCATCGTGCAGACCTGCGTGGTGCATCTGCTGCGCAACACGTTCCGCTACGCGTCGAAGAAGGACTGGGACGCCATCAAACGCGATGTCAAACCCATCTACACCGCGCCGAGCGCCGCCGCCGCGGCGGCGGCCCGCGACGCGATGCTGGACAAGTGGGAGGCGAGATATCCCGCGATCCGCAGGCTGTGGATGGACGCGTGGGAACGGTTCATACCGTTCCTGGACTATGACGTGGAGATCCGGCGCGTGATCTGCACGACCAACGCCATCGAATCGCTCAACGCGAGATTCAAGCGCTCCATCCGCGCCCGCGGCCACTTCCCCGACGAGCAGGCCGCGCTCAAGTGCATGTACCTGACCGTCCGCTCGCTGGACCCCACCGGCAAGGGACGGATACGATGGAGCGCGCGCTGGAAGCCCGCGCTCAACGCCTTTGCCATCACCTTCGCCGACCGCTGGCCAAGCGAGGGAACACAACAATGAAAACGCCAGTTACACACTTAACGAGACAGGCCCACTGGTTTTACCGGATCCGGCAAAGTGGACGGTATCAGTGGCAATGTGGATATGAATGCGTTTGGGAACAGGGAGTATGTGAATGACGGGAGTAGTAATGATTTACAAGCGGCCATTGATGTACGCAAGATGACTGCAGTTGCCATTCCGAATGGCAATTATTACATCAATGTTCGTTCCAAAGTCGCGTCCAGCGTTGATATTCCTAGTGGAAGTGCTGTAGATTCCACCGCCATTCAGTTGTATTCCGGTAACAGTTCCAAGGCTCAGCAGTTCACTTTTACTAGGCAGTCTGATGGGAGCTACGAGATCGTCAATGTGAATTCCGGCAAGGCTTTGGACGTGCGTAATGGTGTTGCTGAGAATAACGCTATAGTGCAACAGTATTCTCGAAATAATTCTCAAGCTCAACGATGGTTTATTCGTGATTCTGGAGCGGGATATTATTTGCAATCCGCTCTCGGTAATTGGGTTCTGGATTTGAGCGGTGGAAATACTGCGAATGGTGCTGCGATTCGGCTGTATACGCCAAATGGCGCTGCGTCACAGCTGTTTGTTGTTTCGTCAAGCGATGTCAATATAGCTACTGGAGTATCGATGATTATCACTTCGGTTGCGAATAAAAAACTTGTCACGGATGTGACGAGTGCGTCAACGGCGAACGGGGCACGAGTTCAGCTTTATTCAAGTAATAATACGAACGCCCAGAAATATCGATTTGAATCAATCGGCAATGGAACTTACAAGATTATCAATGCTAATTCGGGCAAGGTGCTGGATGTGGCTGGCGGATCCACTGCTAATGGGGCGGCATTGCAGCAATATACGAGTAACAATACTGTTGCTCAGCAGTGGACGGTGCGGAATTACGGCAGTAGCAAGATTGCGTTGGTGTCGGTGAACGCCAACAAAGCTGTCGATATTCCAGGTGGCAATGCTGTGCAGCAGGCTCAGTTGCAGCTTTATTCGCCGAATGGCACTGTTGCTCAGCAATGGTTGGTCGCAAAGGCGCCGTTGACGTTGCGCGAACGTTTGAACGAAACCGCAGCCAAGCATAGGCAAGATCTGCCGGATGGAACCTACACGTTCGGATCGAAGCTTAATACGTCTATGAAGATGGATGTAAGCGGTGCTTCCCGTTCAAATTATGGAAACGTGCAGATTTGGGCAGGTAATGGTACCAATGCTCAGAAGTGGAAAGTGACGCATGATTCCAACGGGTATGTGACGTTAACTAGTGTGAACTCCGGCAAAATGTTGGATGTGAATGGCGGCGTATCTGCCAACGGAATCAACGTGCAACAGTACGATTTCAATGGAACATACGCTCAGAAGTGGATAGCTGTCAAAAACTCCGATGGCTCATACACGTTCCAGTCGGCGCTCGCGGAAAACAAAGTTCTTGATGTTTCGGGTGCTTCTACCTCGAATGGTGCCAATGTGCAACTATATGCCGCAAATGGTACGAATGCCCAAAAGTGGGTGAAGTAGCAGACGGATTAACCGATAAAATATGGCTGAGGACAAGTATCTTTTTTGCTCTCAGCCATATTTGGAATCTGTGCTATTTCTGGCGCCGCATCATGGCGAATTGATTGGCGTCAATGATGAATGCTTTGCGGTCGTTCTTGGCCATGACATCGAGGATGATGCCGGTGATGAACAATAGCAGTCCGGCAATGACGAGCATGACCGCGCCGATAAGTGTGGGGAATCGCGCCACCATGCCGGTGTGCCAGAAGTCCATGGTTACGCTGCCGCATAGCACGATGCCGATGATGCCGATGATGGCGCCAAGTCCACCGAAGAACGGCAGTGGCTTGTATTCGCGGATCATACGGAAGATGGTGCTCATCACCTTGATGCCGTCTCCTACGGTGTCAAGCTTGCTGACGGATCCAGCCGGACGATCGCGGTACTGAATTGGCATCTCGAACAGACGCAGGTTGTTGTTCAACGAGTGGATGGTCATCTCGGTTTCGACCTCGAAGCCGCGCGACAACACGGGGTAGGTTTTGACGAAGGTGAAGGAGAAGGCACGGTAGCCGGTCATGATGTCGGTGACGTTCGCATGGAACAGGCCGTTGATCGAACCGCGCACCAGACGGTTACCGAAGTTGTGGAACGGGCGCTTGTTCTCTTGGAAGTAGGTGGAGCTCAAGCGGTCGCCGATTACCATGTCGTAGCCTTCGAGCACCTTATCCACCATGGCAGGTGCCGCGTCTGCCGGATAGGTGTCATCGCCATCCGACATGACGTACACGTCGGCGTCGATGTCTTCGAACATGGCGCGAATCACGTTGCCTTTGCCCTGGCGCGGTTCCTTGCGGACGATTGCGCCCTCGCTGGCCGCGATTTCCGCCGTGCGGTCGGTGGAGTTGTTGTCATACACGTAAATGTCGGCGCTCGGCAATGCTGTCTTGAAATCACGCACTACCTTGCCGATGGTGACTTCCTCGTTATAGCAAGGCAGCAGTACGGCAACGGAGGGGCTTGTATTCTTCTCGAGCATGTAGAACACTATAGCCTTTGCTGTGGTCGGAGCGAGGCGTCCTGCGGATTCAATTATGATTGCTGTCTCCTTGGCAAAGGTTATGAGAGAATGGCGTGAGGCGTGATATAAGCTAGGATGATAAATTGCGAGGATACGACAGGGGCGTTCTGTGAAGAATAATATCTTTGCGTTCGAATTCGTTGTTTTGTGTCTGGTGGATAAGTTTAATAAGGAGTAAGTGTGGATTGTAAAAGGCAAGTCAGATTAAAGTTTTTTATTCCGTTAGCGGTGGTTTTTCTCCTTGAAACTTTTCTCTTCAATTTCGCTTTTTGGGAGGCTCTGACATTTCCTGAGCAGCAGCAGATTTCGGTATCCTCTCTGAACAATATTGTAAGAGAGGGAAATGAGTATAGGGTTACTGATTCCGACACTCCGTACATTGAGTATGCTGTAGATGGGCCTACAGAGATAGACAATTTGGATATTGATCTGGTCGCTAGTGATTCCGATGCCGTAGTTGGCGGGACGTATAGTTTGAGTCCATATGTGCTTGACGAAGGTAATACTAACGGGTATATATCTCTTGGCACGGCACATGTTTCCGAGAACTTAACTGAATCGCATTATATCCGGATTCATCCTGCGGGAAAAGTTACGGGTCTTAGACTAAAGCTGAATATGCAAGAAGGTGACAAGATTGTTATTGACTCTGTTTCCATAAATGCTCAGAGACCTTTTTCGTTCTCTTTTTTGAGGTTCCTCATAATGCTGCTTGTCTCCTATTTGGTGTTCTGCTTTTGGCCATCTCGTGACATGTATCAGTGGAATCTAGATTTGAAAGTACGGCGGCAGAAAATTCTTTTATCCATCTTTGTCTTCATACAAATCATGGTTTTACTTGCTGTGACACAGCTTATTCATCCCGCTCAGTATTTTGATTCAACTCGTGAATTAAACGGCGGAGCTTTTATAGGCGATGAGAATCAGTATAATTACTTAGCTAATGCCATCATAAATGGCCATACTTATTTGGATCTCCCTGTTCCGGAATGGATGCAGAAGATGACAAATCCTTATGATGCATCTGCGAGAGCACAATTATCTTTCAAAACCGGCGAGCCTACGTACTGGGATTATGCTTTTTATAATGGAAAATATTATTGCTATTTTGGAGCATTGCCTGCATTGTCGCTCTTCGTCCCCTTTAAACTCATAACTGGACATGATTTGAGGACTGATTATGCTGTCGCTTTGATGACAGTATTTTTTGTGCTTGCGGCGGTATTCTTTTTGTACTCATTCATGAAAAAATACATCAAGCCATCCTTCGGGCTATTTCTAGTGTCCTTGCTCTTGCTCGTGACTGGAAGCGGTGTCCTGACACAAGCGTTTTATCCGATGATCTATTCTTTACCAATCCTTTTTTCTTTGGTTTTAACTTTAACGGGACTTGGCTTATGGATTAATGCAAGAAAAGATACTGGTGAGCTGTCTAAGCTACATCTTTTGATTGGTGCGATTTGTATAGCATTAAATCTTGGATGTAGACCTCAATTTGTTCTGGTGGTTTTCGTTGCTTTTCCGATATTCTGGTCTGAAATCAGAGAGAGGTTTTTCTTCTCTGTAAGAGGTATTTGGAACACGCTTGCCGTTATAGTGCCTTTTCTTCTTGTGGGTGGGGTAACTATGGCGTATAATCATATCCGGTTTGACTCTTTCTTTGATTTTGGCGCTACGTATAATCTAACTGGTTTTGATATGGTTCATCGATCCTATGCCTTGTCGAGGATTCCATGGGGATTGTGGATGTATCTTTTTCAGCCAATTAACATAAGTCCAAATTATCCATTTATGAAACAGTTAGATGTGCCGTCTGGCTTCATGGGACAAACCATTATGGAACCTAACTTTGGTGGTTTTTTTGCCTTTGTTCCGGCAGCCTTGTTTGCATTTTTGCTTTGCATAGTAAGAAAAGAGGCTAAAGCAAGTGGCATTTGGGGAATTAACCTCTTTTTCGTTGGCTTTGCTGCTGTTCTTTTGGTGGTTGATACTGAGATTGTCGGTATCTCGACAAGATATTACAGTGAATTCGGCTGGTTGTTGATAATTGGTGCGATATCCACAGTGGCTCTTTATGTAAAGAAGTATTCGAGCGAAAGGATTTCGAATCTCTGCCTTAACGTATTTGTCCTACTGACGTTAGTGGGTGTATTCTTGAGCTATCTGAATCTCCTATCAGATGGGAGATATGGATATTTAAGCAGCTCCAATGATGCTCTATATCGTGTGATTGAATCTTGGTTCAGTTTTCTAAGCTGATTTTTAGGAGAGATTTTTAGGAGAGGTGAGCAACCACCTCTCCTAAAAATCATTTCATAAAGTATGAGAGTATCTTGTCCGTGAGGGGATGAACGAATAGAGTATCTATTATTTTTGCAATGCAGCTCAGCACTAAGAACACGATGATGACGATGAAGAATGCTGAGACAATTCTGAGTAGCAAACTGTCGGGCGCATAGCAAAATTTAGACACATATTCCCATAAGATCCTGAATCCGAAGATGTTCTCATGAAGAAGATAGATTCCAAACGTCGTGGAAGAAATTCCTACTATCGTTTTACTGATAAGTTCTGGGATTTTGTCGAAATTAATGCGTGAGATGATGATGAAGACGAATGCTCCTATCGCTATTGGGAATAGTGCTATTCCGTTGTGAATTTGGTTTGTCCAGCCGAGTGCACTGCTAATGGGTGATGATGACGATGCGAAATAATTAAATAGCAGCATTAACAGTGTCATGAAGACGATGCCTGCAAGCATGGGGGTTGTGCGCATTCGTTTCGAAATCTCTGTATTGTTCTTTTTGATAAAAGCGCCAATCAGATAACCGAAAATGGCATATGTCAAATTGTTCCAGTTGGAAACTCGTCCAAAGATGAGGATCTGGATGCTTAAAAAAGAAAAAAGAACGAGCAGACTTAGATTAGCGCGCTTGGAAAGTGATTGACATAAGGAATTGATGAACGGCGCACATAGAAGCATGAGTATGTATGCGCTGATGAACCAGTAGCTCCCATAGAAGAATGGGAAAAAGCTAGCGGCTATAGTTCGGAATAGCTCGCTCCCTTGCATTAGCGGTTGTATGACTGTCGGGTATTTATAGAATACCCCAATGATTAAAAGTGTTATAAAAAACCCGCTTGAGTAACAAAACATCTGAAACCATGTTTTGAAAATACGTCTTCTTTTAAAAGTCTTATCTACCAGGAAATAGCCAGAGATTATAAAGAAGATAGATACGCCAACTTGTCCATATTGCACAATCAAGAACTTGAGAGCGTTCGTCCATCCTGGCTCCTGGATGAGCATTAAATCATAATGATGTGTATTCCAGTTGAAATGAATGATGAAATGGCATGCGACAATCAGCAGCATGGCGATTATCCGAAGAAGCTCAATTGATACATTTCTCTTATTGGATGATGTTTTCACTTTTTATCAGGTCCTGTGTCTTGTGTGGTGTATTTATCGTAGCAAGACAAGCGGATGGTTGGTTGTGTGCTGAGGATTTTGCGAAGAAAACGGTAGGGGCATTATCTTGGGGTCGTAAGTCGATAGACTTGTCAGTCGTGAATACATTTGTGAAGAGGATTCAAGAGCGCTACCACTATTCGCTGGTAGTGTTGAAAGAGCTTGTCAAGACGGATTTTAAGCTCCGCTATCAGGGGTCGTTTCTTGGAGTTGCATGGTCCGTTCTGCGTCCATTGATGCTTTTTTGCGTGATGTACGTAGTGTTTGCGAAGTTCTTACGCATGTCGGACGGAACACCGACGTATCCAGTTGTTCTGCTGCTTGGAATTAGTACGTGGCAGTTTTTCGGAGAAGCCACAGCAACTGGTTTGAGAGCGGTTGTGGATCGTGGTGACTTGCTTCGGAAGATACATTTCCCGAACTATATCGTGGTTGTCTCTGCCACTATTGGTGCATTGATCAGTTTGGGTATCAATCTTTTAGTGGTTGTGATTTTTGCTATCTTCTCCAAGGTCCAGTTCACTTGGAGAGTTTTGCTGTTGCCCTTAAATTTCGTTGAATTGTATGTGTTGGCACTGGGCGCAGCTTTATTGATGGCGACGATGTATGTCTATTTCCGCGATATCGCTCACCTATGGGAAGTTCTGCAGCAGGTACTGTTCTATTCGATTCCGGTTATTTATCCACTTTCCATGGTGATGGATAACGATTCTTTGGGCAAATGGGGCTTGATTATTGCGAAAATACAGCTCCTCAATCCGATTGCGCAGACTATTCAAGATATTCGACACAATCTGATTGCTCCAGAAACGCAACCTACCGTGTGGACGCTTGTAGGGAATCCTTTGATTGCGGTCATTCCTGTTATTCTCGCGTTCCTGTTGCTTGCGCTGGGCGTGCATGTGTTCCGGAAGCATAATCGTAAATTCGCGGAGGTCATGTGATGCTTGATACACAGTCTCAATCTGCTTCCATCAAGGAAGTGAATCGTCCGGTTGTCCTTTCAGTTGAGCATGTTGGCAAATACTTCAAACTTCCAACAGAGCAAGCGAGCGGTTTGAAGCAGGCTTTCATTAACTGGACCAGAGGCATCAAAGGTTACAAAGAACAGCATGTGCTTCGAGACATTAATTTTGAAGTCCACCAAGGTGACTTCTTTGGAATTGTAGGCCGTAACGGCAGTGGCAAGTCAACGTTGTTGAAACTGATTTCCGGCATATATGTTCCGGATTCCGGAAGTATTGAGGTAAAGGGTAAGCTCGTTCCTTTCATCGAGCTTGGGGTCGGCTTTAATCCTGAGTTGACCGGTCGAGAGAATGTTTTCCTCAACGGAGCTTTGCTTGGTTTTACCCGTGAAGAAATCGAAGACATGTACGACGACATCGTCGAGTTTGCTGAGCTTGAGGAATTCATGGATCAGAAGCTAAAGAACTATTCATCTGGTATGCAAGTTCGTTTAGCGTTTTCTGTTGCTATCCAAGCTAAGGGCGACATTCTGGTTCTGGATGAGGTTCTTGCTGTCGGTGATGAAGCATTCCAGCGTAAGTGCGATAACTATTTCGCGAAGGTGAAAAAAGATCCGACAAAGACCGTTATTTTAGTGACGCATGATATGGGCGCAGTGAAAAAGTACTGCAATAAGGCGGTTCTTATTAAAGATGGCGAAGTCATCGTTAACGGGAATAAAGATGATGTTGCTAACCGCTATACCTTGGAAAATATGCGTGCTGATAAACGTGACACGGATAATGACAAAGCGGATGAATATCCAACAGGTTTGAACGCCAGAGTCCCAGTGTTGCGGATTAATGCGCTTAATAAGCAGATTCTGACATGCGATGATACGTTCCAGTTTGAAGTGGAATACCAGTATGACGAGCCAAATTCGTATTATCTTGCAATTGCTATGCACGACATAAAGCGTGGCGGAGTTACTTACGATACTGGAGCCAATGTGATTAAGCTGAATCAGCATGGTCATTGTAAGGTGAAGTTTGAAGTGCCGTTGACCCTTTTTAACAACGGAGAATTCAAACTTGTTGCGTCCCTGCGTACCCAAAACGTAGAGAATCCTAAACTCACGGATATGGTTGCCTTCACGAATGACGACAACTCTTGTATTTTTGCAGTGCGAGACGAAAACAATCGTGAATATGCATTATTGAATGATAATGCATTACAGATAAAACGGATTAGATAAGTCGATAGGGGTGTGAATAAATGCATATTTTGCTCACACCCCTCATTCGTCTATTTGCCGAGATAGTGATGCATGGAATTCTGCACTGCCTCTGAATTCAAATAATCATTGGCAATATGTTCGTGTGAATTGATGTCTTTTGGAATTTTAAAGTAGTTGCCATAATGACGAGTGAGATATGTGTTCCATGCAGAGCACGCCATCACAGAGAAGTCTCGATACTTCATGTCCTGCGTCGGTATCCAATCATTGATTGGGTAGGGTCCAGTGGAATGTAGCTCATCTATGTTCTCTATGCCGCGGGTCAGTCCTGTGGCATCTTCGAAGGATGAAACGTAGTTAATGTCGTCATGCAATGAAGCTACATGTTCACGATAGAGTCTTTCTATGTTCTTGGTAATCGGATGAGTTGTCGGTAGGTAAGGTATGCTTTCCCATTCGGTACCTTGGAATTCGTTCCGAATATCTTTAACGAAAGACGCTCTTTCCTCTAAAACGCGATTCCATGCGTATTCTGGATCGGAATTAGTCAGATCCAGCGGAAATAAGTCGATGAATGCAGGATTGTTCGTGTCTTGAAGACAGAATCGAATTTGCTTACAGGGAACATACCAATCCCAGAGTGTGGTTATCCTGTATGTGCAATCGGATTCGAGAAGTTCCTGCAGCTGTGCTATCTGACTGCGTGTCATAAAAACATCTATGTCGTCATCCCACGGGATGATGTCTTCATAAAGATATGCTCCAAGAAGGGTCCCAGATCCTACCCAATATATAATCCCGTTGTTGCGGCAGATGCTATCAAATTCCCTGAATAGTTTAATTTGGTTATCTTGGAGAAGCTGAAGATTGCCCTTTGCCTTGGGAAGGGATCGGAAGAATCTTTTCTTAGCTGCGATGGGCGATTCAGAAGGTTTTTGGTATTCTGCCCAGAACAACATCATGTCACGTTGCTGTTCATAAGCATGCTCAGCTTGTATCTGGTTGACTTGTTCTGTAATCTGGGTGAGCTGATCGGACATGTAGGCAAGTTGTTGCATGAGTGAGGCATTCTCGAGACGTAATTGGTGCATCTCGGAATTGGCGTTCGTCTCAAATGCGTGGAAGGAACGTGACGACGGCGGCAAAAGATGCTGTTTGATTCTTTGTAATAGGGACATACTTCTCCTTACCGAACGTTTTAGCTAGAAAGAATCATACGTCTTCTGAAAGTATGGCATGCTGATTTCTTCGACCAAGGGGCAGACTCGGACATTGTGTGTTGAAGCGAGCTGAAATGATCTTTAATAGTAAAAATGGACTACGCTATTATTTATGCGACATTTTTTTCAGGTTGATGAGAAGGACGCTGCGCAGATAGAAAATCTTAGCAAGCGTATGCAAAGGCTGGTTTATGGTGCGGTGGATTATAATTCACTGATCCAACCGGGGAGAACTCTGACATATAAGCTGTATATGGGCGAAAAATGGCAGTATCCGCGTTTAACAGATACCTCTACTCTTAGTGGGGACATTACCGAACAAATGGGGCTTGTTCCATTTATGGTTTTTAAGGCTACTTCTGTCAGCAGAAATCAAACTGATTTCTCTCCCCACTATTTTGCAGGTGATGACCAGATTCTTGATCATAATGTCCGTCATATCTTGTTGACGCCGGATGATGCGACGGACAGAGATGTCGAGCTAAATCATCCAGTCAACAGTAAGGCTGTCAAACTTTATAATACTTTGGAATCATCCGTGCCTACGGCCTTCGACGTATTCCGAGATGCTAAACGTACGATACGTGAGCATGTTGGGAAAAAGCCAATCCCAGTGACCATGGCTCGAAGTGCGGATAACGTTAATAAAGCCGGAAAAGTTCAACATCCGTGGGTCGAAGTTACACCGGGGAGGGCTCCAAAAGGAAGTCCTCGAGCGGTAGTTGTTGCTATGCATTGGTTCCAAGCTGGTGGGGCGGAACGCTGGGCTCTGGAGACAGTGAAGCTTGTTCGTGATGCAGGCTTTATCCCAATTGTTATCACTGATCGTGATGGACATCAGCCATGGATCGCTAATCCAGCGTTTGATGACGCTATCCTATTGCCTATGACCATGCCGGTACAAGAGCGTCCGGGGGATTCTCCAGTATTGCGTGCTTTGTTCGAACAGTTTGATATTGCTGGTATTTTGATTCATCATTGCCAGTGGATGTATGACAACGCATGGTGGGTTAAGACGCATTTCCCTCAGACTAGAATCGTCGATTCATTGCATATTGTGGAGTATTACTTCCACGGTGGGTTCCCCAAGGAATCCGTAGCTCATGATGAGTGGATTGACCTGCACCATGTCATTTCCCCCCAACTCGAACATTGGTTAATCAACGATCATCAGATTGCTTCAGAGAAAGTCGTAGATGCTCCTTTGGTTGGCCTGACTGCTGATGCTAAGACTCCAAGTTTTAAAGAGCGAGATAAGACGAAGCCTTTTACTGTGGCTTACATTGGTCGCATGGTTCGTCAGAAACGACCTGAGGCGTTCATTCTTGCGGCTAAAGCTGTGAATGCGGCTTATCCTGGAAAAGTTCGTTTCATCATGCAAGGAAATGGAGATATGGATGCTTTTTCCGACATGATGATCAAACGATATGGGTTGGAAGAAGTCATAGAGCGCCGAGCGCTGGATGCTCCTGTTGCTCAGACATATCGGGATGCGGATGCGTTACTCATCTCGTCAATTAACGAAGGCATCACCTTAACGAGTATTGAAGCCATTAGTGCTGGAGTGCCAGTTCTCTCAGCTAATGTTGGTTCTCAAGAAACATTAATTCCTCCAAAGGGTTTGTGCCGTCGTATGACTTCAAACTTTGTACATGACGCAAAATCCGCACTGTCCCATATTTTGAATAATGAAGAAGATCGCAGGAAGCTTTGGGAGAGTGAACTTGCTCGTCTTCAGAAGTTCTCTGAGCTTGAATCTGCTGAGGCATATTTCAAGAAGATGTTGAAGGAGTGGCACGACTGATGTCAACAGACGTGAGAAAAGTAGCGGCCGTTGTCGTAACATATAACCGTCTTGAGAAGTTGAAAAAAGTTCTGGCTTCGCTTGAATCGCAGACGAGACTTCCGCAGATGTTGGTCATTGTTAACAATGCTGCAACGGATGGAACTGCGGAGTATTTGCAGGAGTATGCTCAGCGATTCGCCTTGTCAGATTCCATGCAGTTGGATATTGTCACGCTTGAGAAAAATGAGGGTGGTGCAGGCGGCTTTTCTGCTGGCATGCGTCGCTCCTATGAGCTGGGCGCTGATTACGCTTGGATTTTTGATGATGACGGTTATCCGGAACCTGATGCTCTAGATAAGTTGGTGCTCGGGTACGATAGCGCAGTAGCGGAGCTGGGGCCTGACGTACCTTTTGCCTGTTCCATGGTGAAGTTTATTGACGGAACTATCTCGGAAATGAATAATCCGATTCCGACATGGGATTGGGGAAGGTTGAAAGCTAAAGGACTTGACATTGTCATGGTTTCCCGATGCTCCTTCGTTTCTGTCTTAATCCCACGTTGGGTGATGGAAGCTTTTGGCTTGCCGTATAAGGAATACTTCATTTGGTTCGATGATGCTGAGTACACGCTTCGTATAACGAAGTCTTGCCCTGGCGTGCAGGTACTTGACAGTGTCGTTCTCCATGATATGGGTGTTAATCGGGGAGTTAACTTCTCCATGATTGATGAGAAAAACGCTTGGAAGTTCTCTTACGGAGTTCGTAATGAGGCTTCCTATCACTTGCATCATGAAGGTTTTTATCAGTATTTGCGTTTTTGCGTGCTGGTCTGGAACGGTATGCGACATGGAAATGTTGCAAAGCCGTTGAGAAAGAAGATGTACAAAAAGATGATTGAAGCGTGGAAGTTCAATCCGAGAGTTGATTATCCACAAGTAGCTGCAAAGTAAAAACAGCGAGTGGCGGTACACGTCGAGAACTTTAACAAAGGTACCGCCACTCACTGCTTTTATTTACTTGATTGATTGAAAATTCGTTGCCAAGTATTTATGCTGCAGAAATCGCTCTCTCGATAAAGGCGAGAAAGCTTGTTCCACTGCTTCAAGATATTGGCCGCTAGATGTACGCAGCGGAAAAGCTCCTTGCGGTACAACTTGCTGTCTCGCTTGAACCAGGCCGCTCCGTTTCCGTCAGCAGTAGTTACAAGTGCCGACGATACTTTGTTAAAAGCCGGCCAGATTGCATCCTTGGACATGATGGACACTTGAGGGCGAGCGTCTTTTATTCCGCTCGATTGAGAAAAGAATGCAGAAATAACGGATTTGAGCCCTATCTTCGTGACGGTTTTGGGATCCGACGGAATGAATGTCGGTTCATAGTCTGCAAGTGCCGCCGGAAAATCGTCGAGATTATGCAAAACAAGACTATCTGTGAAACCTTCTCTTGCTTTACGAACTTCTGCTAGTTTCTGCGGGAGGCATCTGACGATGTATTCCGGCCCCTCGGTCAAATCGCGAAGTGCCATATGGTTTAACTTCATGGCAGAATAAAGAAGCTTTGTTCCTAGATGAGCATCTTCATAAAGCATTCGGAAAGCAAACTTTTTGCTTGGTACGGGGAAATGCATAAGAGTGCAGAGCCAACGATTCCTTTGAGCGAAATACTCCTCCCAAGTTCTGGAAATATCCTTATCATGCCATGCTTGGTGCCACACGGCGACACCGGGAAGACATATAGTCGGAATGTTGTTTTCTTTGGCACGCAAGCCGAATTCCACATCGTCATATTTAATGAAAACTGGCATGGAAAGACCAATTTTCTTCAAGACTTCCGTGGGGATGAGGCATAGCCACCAGCCGTTGAAGTCAGGATTGATTCTCTTATGCAGTTCAGGAGTATCCCTTAGCGGATTTACAGCAAAATCATGATTGTAATGTGTGCCGGTGGCTGGTGCTGGCATTGCAGAGCTTGCGTCAAAGCGCTCGCCGGAAGAGTACAGTACAGTTCTATTGTCCAGATGCAGCATTCCACCACCAACGAGAACTGGTCTGGTAGCGTAATCGGAAAACTGAAGGGCTCTTAATATGGCTTCAGGTTCGGTGATTGCGTCATCATCAAGAAGTAAAACGTATGCACTTTTCTGGGCCTTGACTGTTTCATACATCCCTCGTGAGAAACCGCCAGATCCGCCTAAATTGTCTTGCAGGATATATGTTAGCTGTTGCCCTAGGAGTTCTCTCGTTTGCTGAAAATCGGGTTGATCTTGTACTCGATCTGTTCCTTGATCGACGCAATAAATTGTATCTAAATGATCTCGTAAGTTTTTTTCGGCGGCAATGGTTTGAAGTTGGTTCAAACAGTATGACGGTCTATTGAATGTGGTGATCGCAATTGAAAGAGACGAGTTGTGAGGGGCACGCCTTTCTTGGGTGGGGACCTGCCATTGGGCGTCGGTAACGGTCAAAGAGTCATTCGAAGCGGATTCCATATCAGCCCAAATGAATCCGCCATCCATGAAGCCAGATAAGCTAATGTCGGCTTCGACGAATTCATCTTCTTGTGTCACAGGAATTGTGGTAACAGTAGAGGGGATTCCTCGGGCTGATGATTTCATGACGACGATACGTCCGACGCCGCCAACTTTCGCAATAAAACGTACATTGGTAACTTTGGTCCAGCGTTGCCAGTAACTTGCCGGAAATGCGTTAAAGAAAGTGCACAATGAGACGTGCTGACCTGCTGCCAACTCAATTGAAGTTCGAGACTTAATTAAAACTGATCCCGCGGGAAGCTCTGTTTTACTTGCTTCTTGTGCTGAAAAGATCCCATTCCTGAGAGTCCCCGAGAGCTGTCGTTTACTTAAACTTGAGAAAGCGACTTTTTCCAGAGATTCTCGGGCATCAAATAGAGCTGGATCTGGGTGCGACGGTGTCCAATTGACAACGTAGAGAGGAAGCGTGCTTTCCGCGTCTGTAGTTGGGAAAACAATTCTATTAACTGCTTCCCATTCTTGGTTTTCTTCTAGTGCAGACATAACATTAGTATACGTTCTTGTTTTTCCTCCAGAGCATTCTGGCTGCCGTTTCCTTTTTATGGCACTCGATTAAACCAGTTTTCGCTGAGATATCCTTTTCCTGCGGTCTGGTCATACTGGACCAGACGATAATCCTCCAGTAGATGTTTTGCTTCTGATGATAGATTCTTCTTTTTTATTAACTGTCCAGAAGAATCCAGATAGCTAGTTGACCCAGTACCCCAATCGGCATCGGTCGAGGCGAATCTGCCGACTGCTGGTACAGATTGATGTACTTCTGTAAGCAGAGCTAGGAAAGGCGTGACTTTCGCATCCATGTGTTCTGCGGCGCTAGCCATAAAGAAGTTCGAAGACGAGTAATCGCTTTCTTCGGGCGATAGCTTTGAACCAGCGCTCGAAGAAGAAGAGTTAGACCATATGAAATAATCGCTTTCGTGTAAAGTGAGTTGATTTTCTTTGTACTTTGCTGCTGATGCGTAGATGCCAGGAAGATGGTCTCCGTAGAAAATGACAGTAATTGGCTGTTCTATCATATTTAGTTGATCGAGGAATGTGGCTGTGGCCTGATCGGTATAACTGATGCCTTTTGCATAGGTATCAATCTGAACTTCTTCGTTTTCATCGAGACCTGTTGAAGTATCTGCCTCTTTAAATTCATTGTTGGTGTAGTAGTCCCCGTATGGCAAATGGTTTTGCATGGTTACCAACTGAATAAACTGGGATTCTCCGTCAGATTGATTAAGCTGGTCGATCACATTTTGATATGCCGATGCGTCGCTAACATAGCCAGCGTCAATGTGATCCTGATATTTCAATGCCGGTTTGCTGTCGATTGTACGGAAGTATTTGAAACCGAATTTTTTATAATTCGAATCTCGAAGATAAAAATTCTTCAAATAGGGATGAAAAGCGTATGAGCATTGCGCCTGGCATGCATCATTCCAAATTTGATTGAAGGTATATACGTTTTTTTGACTGGGCACAAGTTGTTGATAAGGAGAAATAAGCTGATCGTTAAAATTAGCGAGATTCATTCCAGTTAGAGACTGGTACTCGATGTTAGCTGTGCCGCCACCATAGCCTGGCGATAGCATAAGTCCTGAGGTGGTGACATCTTTCAAAGCTCGAATGTTAGGCATCGGATCGATATCAAAGGAGATGCCAGGAACACGCAGGGGGTCAGAAAAAGACTCGGATAAAATGAGAATCACAGTGCTATCTGTGAGGATGTTTGCCCGTGATGTATTAATTTTATTTGCTTCTTTAGTATAGCGAGCGGCTATCTTTTCCATAGTTTTTTTACTGTACTCGCTCGGCTTATCCATTGCCTTAACTCTTACGAGACTTTGAAATGTAGTGGCTGGGCCGTTTGATTTGGCATCTTCATAGGTATTCCACGGGACAGGCTTGTATCCTAAGTTGGTTGCCAGAGTATAGGACCAAGCTCCAGGAATATTGAGATTCCATGTGTAGGAAACCAGAAGAACGACGCTGAGAATTGCAGCAAGTGCGCGAGATGATGTCCCAATTATATTTTTAGCATTCGAAGAGGGGTGTTTCCAAGAGCAGTGAATAAAGCGGCGTCTTCCATCAAGAACGAAAAGAAGAAGACAGGCACAGGAGAACCAGATTAATACGGTGATTGCTCCATTAACGAGAGCTTGTTGGTCTTTCGGTATGAAAGAAAGGAGGTTCCCGCCATTGCCATTTGATACAAAACTAAGATCTGAAGGGAGAATAGGTTCGTTACGAAGTCCCATCTTGATGCTGTTCGCTACGCCGTAGGCAGTCATAGCGGCACCGAAAATAACGGTCGCTATCCAAAAGCGATTTAATACAAAAACTAATGCAAGGTAAATAAGCCCTATGCCAATGAAATTAAGGAGAAACTGATACTTTTGTTCAAGCCAAATCTGGCTGACAAATTTGGTGACTTGCCCTGCGACACTGTTCAGGATTTTAGTTGTCTGATCAACTTCATCGCCTTTATCGTACGTTGGTTCGCTATACACTCCCCACTGAAGGAAGATGACTTCGGCAGAAGTCAATAGGGTGAACACGATGGCGTAGAACGCATAGGAGAACCTCATGCGCTTCTTCCACAGAGGATACGTGCTCTGGAAGAACTTGATGATGAGTTGAATAGCTTTGAAATTGGTGAAAGTTTGCCATGCGGTCTTTACCGCTGTGGCGGCGGTATGGATGGCGTGGCCGGTGGTTTTGGCAGCTTTTGCAACTGCATGTCCTGCGGTGGAGAGTGCTTTTGCCGTAGTGTGTACGGATTGTTTGCAGACCTCGATAGCCTGCATCAGAGGATGCTCGTTAGCTTGCGCGAGTTGAATTTCAGCAGATGGGGGGGCTGAATGGGTACTGTTGTTCGCGGCTTCGTTAATGGCTTCATCAATGGACTTGTCGTCAGTCGTTTTTGGCAGATGGAGCGCATCGACGACTTTGGGAATGAAAACGCTTGCGTTATCGGAGATGGCGTGAATTGCTGATTTCTGCGTATACAGCTTTGAACCATGGTGACCTGAAAGGGCGGATGGGGCGCAAGTGTTGCTGCCTTCGTCATTCGCAAGAGGGCGATACTCTCCGCCCGTAATCGGCTGCTTAGTAAGTTTTACGTATGAAGGTGCACAAGCGTGACGGTCGGGCGAGAAAATAGGCATCGTCGCATCCTTCAAAAAGATAGCCCCCTATAATTGGAGGCTCTGTACAATTAAACCGCGTACATTTTAGTGTTCAGCTGTGGACGAACGAGTGTCTAGCGGATGTCTGAAAGGTGGCTGGAAGGTTAACTGGGTGACGGGCAGCAAACAGATGTGTTCAAGGTGGACAACATATGTGCGCGCAAGTGTTGGGCGTCATTCGCTGGTAGTGCACCAAAAAGTGCTGTCTGCGTGAAGCCTTCTACAGCAGTCCCGCCATGTAGATCGGCAGCTTGACCACGTCATTTTCCACGACCAGCGGTTTCGGATGCAGCACGTATCTGGTGCCGACCTTCTTGTCGAATTTCGTCTTGAACTTGTCCAACGAGACCGTGCGGTAATGTTTCGATGACTTGACCTCGATGGGACTGACCCTGTACTTCATTGCCGCGTTCTCGTACGGTTCGACGATGAGGAAGTCGATTTCCATGCGGTTCGACGGGTCGTTGCGATCGCTGCGCGAATAGAAGAACAGCCGGTGCCCGTTGGCCCGGAGAAGCTGTGCGACGACGTTCTCCGCGAGCATACCCTCGTTGATCTCGATGCGTTCCAGGAGGATGTCCCGGTACAGGTTGCTTCCGGTCCGTTCCGAGTCGGCCAGGGCGAGCGTAGTGAGAAGCCCTGTATCGGCGGCGTAGCATTTGACCGTCGAATGGTCCTCGCTAATGCTCAAGCCCGCGCTCGGATCGGTGGAATTGAAACAGTCGTTGGTAATGAACGCATCGGAAAGCCAGAAGAAGGCGTCCTCGTAATCGCGGGTTTTCGCTTTCTTTCCCAGCGATGTGATGTTGAACTTCTTCTCTTTCTTGGAAAGCTGACCCACCAGGTTATCGAAGATGCGCGTGATACGTATCCGGTCACTGCCGCCATGCTTGGAGATGTCTTGCCTGTACAGTCGGAGGATGTTCCGTTTGACGTTGTCGACTTTGCTGAAATCATGGGTCTCGACGTACTTCGACACGGCCTGGGGCATGCCTCCGACCAGCATGTATTCACGGAATAGCCGCATGGCCTTCCTGTGCAGCGAATCGGGGAGCGGCCTGCGCTTCTTGAGCGAGTCCGCGATGAACGTGGACAGTGGCTTTTCTCCCAAAGCCCAGAGGAATTCATCGAAATCCATGGGATTCAGGCGGATCGACTCCTCCTCTGATGGAATGAGGATGTCCTTGACGTTTTCGCGGATGGAGACAAGCGACCCCGTCTCGATGTAGTCGTAACGCCCGTCAGCCACCAGCTGCTTGATGGCCTCGCGGGCCTTCGGATACAGTTGCACCTCGTCGAAAATGATGAGGCTATCCCTCCTGTGCAGTTCCACTCCGTAGAAGGATGACAGGTACATGAAGAACGCGTCGAGGTCGTTGCGCAGGTCGACGAAGTAGCCCAGCACGTCATCGGGGGCTTTCGAGAAGTCGACGAGCATATACGACGCATAGTTCCGTCGTCCGAATTCCTCCGCGATGGTGCTTTTCCCGACGCGCCGTGCGCCCTCGATGAGCAGGGCTGTGCTTCCTTGGGAGGATTCCTTCCAGGAAGCCAGTTCTTCGTATGCTTTTCGTTCGAAAGTCTCCATGTCTCACCGCCGTAAATACACCAAATCAAGGGTAATAACATGCTCAATCATACACCAAATCAAGGGTAGACGAAGTGCTATTTATACACCAAATCAAGGATAACTGAGATACCACCGGTTGGGCTGCCGAATCTGCCATATATGAGGTAGGTGTGGAATCGCTTTATGGCTATGCGACCCTGCCGGTACTCTGAAATAGTGAGTAGTGAGATTTTCAAGCCGCGCAACATCATCGTGACCGGTGGCTGCGGGTTTATCGGAGCCAATTTCGTGCGCTATGTGGCACATAACCATCCTGACGTGCACATAACCGTGCTCGACAAACTGACCTATGCCGGAAATCCGCAAAATATCGCCGGTCTTCCGCAATCGCAAGTCGAACTTGTGCAAGGTGATATTTGCGATGCTGAGTTACTGGAACGTATCGTGCCTGGTCATGACTCGATCGTGCATTTCGCGGCCGAATCGCACAACGACAATTCCATCGCCAATCCTGAACCCTTCATCACAACAAACGTGGAAGGCACGTTCCATTTGCTTGAAGCCGCCCGTAAGTATGACGTGCGATTCCACCACATCAGCACCGACGAAGTGTACGGCGACCTCGCGCTCGACGATCCATGCAAATTCACCGAAAGCACGCCATATAAGCCGTCTAGTCCATACAGTGCGTCGAAAGCGGCATCCGACCAGCTGGTGCGCGCGTGGGTTCGCACGTACGGGCTTCGCGCCACGATTTCCAACTGTTCTAACAATTACGGGCCGTACCAGCATGTGGAAAAATTCATTCCACGCCAGATCACTTCCATCATGGAAGGTGTGCGACCGAAACTATATGGCACAGGCGAGAACGTGCGCGACTGGATCCATACGGAAGACCACTCTTCTGCGGTGTGGGAGATTCTTACGCGCGGGCGGATCGGCGAAACGTACCTGATCGGCGCAGATGGCGAAATGAGCAATATTGCTGTAATGCGTATGATTCTGCGGCTTATGGGATGTGCCGAAGATGCGTTCGACTGGGTGCGTGACCGTCCCGGGCATGATCGGCGTTATGCGATCGACTCTAGTAAGCTGCGTACCGAACTCGAATGGAAGCCTGTGCACACCGATTTCGAAGCCGGTTTGCAAGCGACCATCGCTTGGTATGCTGCCAACCGTGCCTGGTGGGAGCCCGCCAAAGCCGCCACCGAAGCTCGCTACCGCGCCCAAGGTCAGTAAAGCGCGTCAGACAGGAGCGTTTGTGACGGTGCGTCATGGTGGATGCGGCGCAGCCTGGCAATTGGGTTCGGTAAGTGGCGATTGGGAAATAACGTGCTGCAAGTAGCCGGTTTCGTCAGGAAATGGCTGAGAGAGCCGGATGCACATTCTGGACTAATGACCCAGCTGTGAATCCAAGTCTCCCGAATCTGCCGTATATAAGCCAAATACGGTGCGAAAGTATATTTAACGGGGTCAAAGTTGTATCTTTGAACGACTTTGACCCCGTTAAATTGCTGTAAACAGGTAATAAGAGAACTTAAAGGTGATGACGGGGGTGTAAAATCTGTTGTTGAGCATGTAAAATAAGCTTTTAACGGGGCAAAGTTGTTCTTTTGGGTAATTTTATCACCGTTAAAACCGTGATGATGGAGTAAAACATGCAAATGTATCGTCGAGAGCATTATCTCGCCAAGCTTCGTCCGTTCTATGACGATGCGGGACTCGTTAAGGTGGTCACAGGCATTCGCCGTTGCGGAAAATCGAGTCTGCTGTGCAGCGTCATGGATGAGCTGCGGGAACGTGGCGTCGCGGAAGGCAATATCTGCTACATCAATCTTGACCGTCGAGAATATCAAGGCGTGAACACTCCGGAAAAGCTTGATGCGGTCATTGAACATAGCCTGGGCAAGTCAGCTTCAACTCGTTACCTGTTCATCGACGAAATACAGAACGTGAAGGGGTATGAGGCCATCGTTAACGGATGGCGTGAAGAAGGCGACTGCTCGATTTTCATCACCGGATCCAATTCATACCTACTATCCGGCGAGCTTGCCACCAAATTGACAGGCCGCTACATTGAGCTGGAAATGTTCACCCTATCGTTCAGCGAATATCTCGGCATGCGTGAGTATCTTGGACTTCCCCAAAAGCCGGAGTCGCAGATTTTCCAAGAGTATCTCACCTATGGAGGGTTTCCGAAAGCGCTGGAATATGAGGATCTTGATGCGAAAGCCATGTATATCCAAGATGTCATAGGGCAGATCTTCAACAAAGACATAGCCGCACGCAAAGTGGTGCGTCACCGCGATACCTTCCAGCGTGTGCAGGACTATCTCATCAACAACTATGCCGCTCCCACGAATCTGTCGGGGATCGTCGACTATCTGAAACATGGCGAAGGCGTGACGGTCAAACGTGAGACTCTCGCGAACTATGTCCGGCTGTTGGAGAGTGCGAAGGTCCTCTACAAATGCCCGCGATTCGATTTGCGTTCGCGCAGGTCGTTGAGAGGAGGGGAGAAGTATTATCTTGCGGATCCTGGCATACGATTCGCACGTAACACTGATATGCGAATGAGTTACGGACCAGCCTTGGAAAATGCGCTGTACGTGCATTTGAGGTCGAAAGGCTACGAGGTGAGCGTGGGCATTATTGGTAAGCTGGAGTGCGACTTCATTGTGCGTAAGCGGGAACGGTACGCCTATGTGCAGGTGTCGATGAGTGTGCAGGATCCTAATGTTGAGGAGCGTGAATTCCGTCCGTTCACGAAGCTGGCTGACGGGTATCCGAAATACCTGTTCAGTTTGGACCCGCTGCCAATGCAACGCGACGGCGTAAGGCATCTCAACCTGATGGAGTTTCTACGCACGGACGGAGATCTCGACCTCTCATAGCGTTTGGTGGATGTATATGTGGCAGATACGGTGCGAAAGCGCTTGTAACGGGGTCAAAGTCGTTCAAAACGCAACTTTGACCCCGTTAAACGCAGAGGCGACGGCTGCGAGCGCGATGGCGACCACTGCGATCACTGCGACGATGGCGATGGTTTTGCGCTGTCTCGCATTGTTTTTCTGCGTGGTTGGCCGCATTGCTGGTTCCTTTTTTCTTGTGCGGCTTTCATTTTGGACAAACGTTGCGAGTGTACAAAAACACTTCCGAGAAACGATTTACCGGTGGAAATAGTGCGGATTATTTTGCCGTGAAAGGAATTTGTTTGTTGTTGCGATGCTGGGCGCGTCAGGTTTGCGTGGTATTTATGCTGGAGGGATAAACGTTTTAAGGGGGTTTGGATGGCGTATCGTGCGACACTGAAGGATGTGGCCGCTGCCGCAGGGGTGTCTGTGACGACGGTTTCGCTGGTGTTGAATAATCGTCCTGCTCGCGTGTCCGAGGAGAAGCGCAGGGTCATTGCCGATGCGGCGAAGAAACTGAATTATGTGCCGAATCAGAGCGCGCGAAGCTTGGTGACCAAGCAATCCCAGTTGGTGGCGTTGATTGTGCCTGATATTGAGAACTTGTTTTTCGCGGCGTTTGCCAAGTGCGTGGAGGATGAATGCGCTGCGCAGGGGTATTCGCTGATTGTGGCCAATTCCGATGATTCGCGTGTTACTGAGCATGAGTTGTTGCAGCGTCTTCCGGCTCGTGGGGTGGACGGTGTGATGCTGATTCCGGCGCGCGAGTCCTGTGTTGGCGATGCTGTTGGGCGGTTGCGTGAGGATGTGGCGCTTGTGTCGTGCCCTGTGGTGTTGATCGACCGTTTGACTCAGTGCGGTTGGTGTGATGCGGTTGGCTTTGATAATTATCTTGGCGGCCGTTTGGCTGCCCAGTATCTGTTGGAGGGTGGTCATACTCGTATTGGTATTGTCACCGGCGATATTGCGGAGTTGAGTGCCGCGGAGCGTCGTCGTGGTTTTGTGGATGCTATCGAGCAGTCGGGAAAGCATTTTGATTCTGCGCTGTGTGTTGAGGGGGATTACCGTTTCGGTAGTGGCTATCGTGCTGCTGATCAGATTATTGATGGCGGTGCGACTGCCGTGTTCTGTTGCAATGATGTGATGGCGCTTGGTTTTCGTCAGCGTATGGCGGAGCGCGGGTTGCGCGTTACTGAGGATATGCAGGTGATTGGTTACGACAATATTCTCAAGCGATTCGGGCTTGGTTGGCGTATGACCACCGTTGAACAGAGCGTGACTGATCTGGCTGCCGCATGTTGGGATATGTTGCGTGGGCGGATTGATGTTTCGGTTCATACTAAGTCCGGTGTGGATTCGGTGGCTGCTCGTCCGTGGCTTTCCGATCCGCAGGTTGAGGTGCTTACGCCGAAATTGGTGCAGGCGGCCTGCTCGTAAACCTCCATTTTTAGGTGCTGCAGACCGGTAAAAAACGGGTGGCGTAGATCAATCTCGATATACAGTGACATCAGTATCTCCAATATTCTGTAAATGTTGGAAATAAAGGCAACACGCCGTGCGTGGGGTGTCGAATTTGCGTTATTGATAAAACGATTTATCATAAATCTTGTCAACGCACAACACAACCGAAGAATGTGTTCGATGTATAACTGACGGCGCACCCGTATGGTGGCGGACCGTCGTCAGGCTCGTCAAAGAGGAAAGGCACACACATGAAAAAGATGATTCTCGATCTTGATACCGGCGTTGATGACGCACTTGCCATTTCGTATGCCCTGGGAAGCCCGGAAGTCAAGCTGATCGGCATCACCGGTACCTATGGCAACGTGCTTGTCGAGCAAGGTGTGCGCAACGCATTGGCCGTGACCGACCTGCTCGGCCATCCGGAAGTCAAGGTGTATCAAGGCCTGCCGCACTCCAGCACCACCGACCACTTCGAAGTGCTGCCGATCTCCGCATTCATCCACGGCGACAACGGAATTGGTGACGTGGACATCCCTGATTCCAACCGTTCCGTCGAAACCGAATCCGCGGTCGACTTCATCATCGACGCAGTGAAGACCTACGGCAAGGATCTCGTCTACGTGCCGACCGGACCGATGACCAACATCGAAGCCGCACTGAAGAAAGCTCCGGAAATCAAAGACGAAATCGGCCAAATCGTGCTCATGGGCGGCGCGCTGACCGTACCTGGCAACTGCAACGCCTGCATGGAAGCCAACATTTCGCAGGATCCGGAAGCCGCCGACTACCTGTTCCGTTCCGGCGCTCCGACCACCATGATCGGCCTCGACGTAACCCTGCAGACCCTGCTCACCTACAAGGAAACCCAGCAGTGGCGCGACCTCGGCACCAAGGCCGGCAGGTTTCTGGCCGACATGACCGACTTCTACATCAAGGCCTACGAAACCACGTCCCCGCACTTGGGCGGCTGCGGACTGCACGATCCGCTCGCCGTCGGCGTGGCAGTGGACCCGACCCTCGTCACCACCCTTGACATCAATATGAAGGTCGACGTGGAAGGCCCGACCCGCGGACGTACCATCGGTGACGAAACCCGTCTGAACGATCCAGTCAAGACCATGAAGGTGGCAGTCGGCGTTGATGCGCCGCGCTTCCTGAACGAATTCATGACCCGCATTTCCAGACTCGCAACCAAAGCCGAATAAGCGTAACCGGCCAAACAATCGCATAAAACATCCTCAATATAAACAATGGAGATTTGTAAAATTGCGATTACTGAAAAACAATATTTCACAAATCTCCTTTTCATTTAAGGAAGACAAAGATGAGCGCGACTGAAGTTCTCTCTGCATTGGACCGCATCCACGGCACGGTGTCCGTAATCGGCTCGATGAATGCGGATTACACCGTCACCGCACAGCGTCTGCCAGGGCCGGGGGAGACCATCACCGGCGGGTCCCCATGAGCAGCCCCGATCATAAAACCCT